>Ga0315285_10001181_pt1 | contig 27282 bp, 38 predicted proteins | sample YL17G09_36_MG_FD_203698 | JGI IMG/M metagenome (GOLD analysis project Ga0315285, IMG submission 203698) | Sediment microbial communities from Yellowstone Lake, YNP, Wyoming, USA - YL17G09_36 | ecosystem: Environmental > Aquatic > Freshwater > Lake > Sediment | place: USA: Wyoming | collected... | reverse complement strand
TGGCTATATTATTGATTTTGTTCAGTTTATTCATTCGATTGACTCCCTTCATTGACTAGTTAACTCCCAAAATACGCGTTAAGGCCACGCAAGCGATTGACGCAAGCAAGCCTAGTGAAACATGGTCAAGGCCTAGCGTCGTGAGCATGCCTAGCGCCCTGACGATGCCTTGCGGGGAGCGTTTCGAGTAGCAGCACGCTTGCCCGCTCCCTTGCTCCCCTAGTGATTTCGCTATGCTCAGGTTATTCATTGCCTTGACTCCCTTCGCGCTCGCTGCGCCCCTAGTTAAGTAGCAAGACCACAATGCGGGGATTCTTGCAAGACCATTGCAGCTTAACCGCATTCTGGTGCGCTACTGCGTGGTCAAGGTGTGCTTGGTCGAGGTATACCGGCGTCGAGTCAACGTGCATGCTCTTGCCGATTTTCGATGCATAGAATACGGTGTATATGGTTGATTTCGTTGTATTTTCAGTTAATTGATTCAGGTTTCGTGCTTCACTCATAGTCTTGACTCCCTTCGTGTGGTCGTATTTTCGTGTTGCATTCACGCTACTATGTTATGCAAGCCGCATGCCAACTATGCAGCACGATAACTAGGCGTAACCATTGACTTCGTGCTCCCCGCATTATAACGGATTGCGACGTATTGCGGCACTATGCGACCATATATGCCCTAGTGATATCAAGAGGTTAAGGCTAAGTGGTTGATATCATAGGGACCATTATTGCGCTAGGGCTTAAGGCTCGCTTGCAACCATAGTTAACGCCCGTCAATGCCCTGACGATTGACTTGGCACGAATCTTGCAGGGGGGGAGCTATGCATTACATGCATATGTCAATACTCCCTACGCAATAGATGCATAGTGTCAATAAACTGACGGGCGGGGGCTGGCATGATTCTTGCACGTGTCAACATTTTGACGTGGGGACCCCATATTTTCTTCTCTCAGTGCGGAGGGACATATACCCGCACGCACTCCCAGAATTTTAGGTACCATCTATTCTATACTGATTTACTACAGGAGTATATCTCTAGGGTCCCATCTACGGCAGCCCTGTGGGTCCCATCCAAAGACCTCTAGGGACCCTCGTCGCCGGGCTCCTCTTGACCTCCCCTTTTAATTGTGGTAGCTTGTAGGGTAATATGACCACGAATGAAGTTACTGACTTTATTAAGCTCAATGGATTTACTCATAGTAATAATCTTTTGATTTGGTGGCATCCCATACATCCCCAAGTCTGTATTAGTGATGCAGACCTGTATGTCCGGCCAGATGAAGTTTTTAACAAGGTAGAGCAGGCTCTTATTAAATCTGGATTCAAACCACTTTATAGTCTTAATTCTTCTGCTCACAATGGACAACTCGGTCAGGTTATCGCGGGTCCTGTTAATGCTACTCCTCAGCAATTTACTTTTACTTCAGGGAAAATAGATACTTCTTCCTGGGGATCAGATTGGGGAGGAGCAGTCATTAGACCTTTGTCTCGGTGTGACTGCGGAGCAGAGAAGTGTAAAACCACCCACGCTCATTGGTGTTCTACCCGATCTTAAAATAGACTAGGGTCCCATCTTGACATTTTTTGGGTCCCATAGTAATCTACAGTTTGAAGGAGGTTCTATGCCCTACATCAAGGATGAAGATCGAACCAGATTAGGCTTATCTTACTTCTTGCATGAGGATTGTCCTCAGACGGCTGGAGAACTTAACTATCTTTTTACCCTACTGGCCCTCCAGTACATGAATAAAAAGGGACTGTGCTACCAGACGATCAATGACATTATAGGTGCCCTAGAGGGTGCTAAGGCTGAGTTCCAACGCCGAGTGGTGGGTCCTTACGAGAACAAAAAAAGAGATGAAAATGGAGATGTGTACTAATGAAAAAAGCTAAGGATACCCCCAAGATGAAAACCTTTGATATAGATCCTCTTTTTGAAATCCTGGATTACTGTGAAGAATTAGAGCAAAAGGCGCTAGCCCTATTCCAAGGAGATTCTACGGCCAGACTTTTGGCCCGGCTGGAATTGGAAATACTCTTAACCAAGAGGGGTTTACTCAAATGAACATTTATGTCACTAGTATTCATCCTACGGCGTCGGCAATGGCCCTAGATGACGCGCTACTGAAAAAATCCATCCCTAGTATCGCCCAGCTACTTTCAAACGCCCTACACCCCATTTGCGCTAATTTAGCACCCCTTAAAAAAAGGAATTATGACCATCCGTGTTCGTTTTGGGTTAGGGGTCATCCAGAACATTATAAATGGCTTCTAGACCACTTTAAAGGGCTCTGCAACGAGTATAGATATCGCTTCGGGAAAAGCCATCCCAAGGAAAAATTCTTGGCAGATTTTGCAGAAGGGTTGATAAAGATCTGGTCCTTTAATCGTATGTTTGTAGATTCGAGTTATCAAAGCCCACACCTGTTCTTCCATAACCCTTTTGGTGAGTGGGAGGTTACTGATCCAGTGGTGGGTTTTAGGGATTTTTTAAATACAACCTGGGATCTTTTTGAAAGTAAGACTACCTGGACTAAGCGGGAAGCCCCTAACTGGAGAACTAGCCATAAGTTAGTTAAGAAGATGTTTGGGTAATTTTGGGTGGATTTTTGGGTAAACGTTCCTATACTAAATTGGTATAGGATGTGTAGGTTTAGCGGATTATCGCATATTTCAAATCCAAGTATATCCTTATATAAGAAAATAAAGAGAGGGGTCTTGACGAGATTTCATTCTCGGGTTACGCTGAGATTATGGGCAAATTGGAAGTTAATATTCTAGGATTAAAGAAGGAGTTTACTCAAAGACTCCAAGATGTAAAAACTAAGCGCCAGCATGTTCTGGCCTGCCAATCCAGTATTAGCCAGGAAGACCTTCAGGAAACCATGAATAATCTCCAGAAATTCCAAGTCTTAAAGGCAGGATATCTCAAGGACATTAACCAACTTCATTATGTAGGATTACAGACTTTAGGCAGGTTAGATTATCTAAAATTACAGAAAACCGTTACGGAACTCCGAAAGGAAGTGGACTAATGGAATGCTTAGACCACAACACAAAGGAGGTTAACTTCCAACGTAAATGGAGAAAACTTCAGGTTGAAATCAAGGATCTTCAAATCACTAATAAACGTCTAGCCATCACCAATGAAGTAATGGATGATGCGCTAAAGGTCTTAGTAGCCTTTACTACTTGTCATGTAGTTTATCGGTTTTTCATTTGGATGGGATGGTTCTAGGCATAGCTAGCTTTCGCATCACTAACTCCCCACTAGGAGAAGTAAAAGGAAAATCTAGGATCTTTCCATTATTGATTTCTAATTGAGAATCTAGGGCTAGCATTTCTTGTTCATAGCTATCATAGGCTAGGTCTGAGATCATAAGTTCTTCATGCCTACTAGGGTGGACTCGATCTGGAGAATAATACATGAGCTTGTATTCCAAAAGCTTCCAGCGTAATTCAATATATCGTTCTTTAGAGTTCATGAGAAGAATACGTGGAGAATGTATTGACCATCATTATTCATGGCAGTATCTAGATATTTCCAAGGACTATTCTCATTCTTCCATTGAGGTACTTCATCTCCAGTCGTACAGATATAAAATTGCTTATCTGCTACTATAGCATTGGGATTTACTAGAGCCCACACACAAAGACTGGTAATGGAAAAGTTGGCCCGATCTCTTTGCCAACCAAGCTTTAGCGGTACGGCTCCTTGGGGCATTAAGACTCCAATTTTCCCTACAGGGGTAGAGGGGAGATTGTATTTGTATATCTTCATAAATCCCTTACCAATCAATGGTGATTATAGTTATGGCGAATCCAACTCCTGCCGCGTCAGCTAAAAAATCATTCTTCATATCCGTAGCCCCTTTTTGGGCGTCGGCCACTTCTTTTAAAGCTCCGACTGCTAAGGTAGCCCCTGCGCATAATAGGGTGCTTTTTAATTTAGAAGAATTAAAGACCTTCTTGGTAATTACCTGGCAAGAATGAGTTAGGGCGTAGCTCACCCCAAAGTGAGCGGCCTTGTCCATTGGGATTGGGTCAGAAATTAACATAGTTGCAAGAATTAGTGGTAACATAATTTCCTCATTTCATTGCTTCAAGATTCTTGGAAGAAGATTTCTTATTTCTTTTTTCATCTTCTAATCTTTCTCGATAACTTTCTAGGTCAATGCCACTTTTTTGTTTTTGTTTGCAGTCTTCACAAAAACGGTGTCCTGCCCAAGTACTGAGAAACCATTCTAGACATCCTAGACATAAACGTTTCTTTATGTTAAATCCTTCGATGTTTAAAACGTCTGGATTAACCACCAACTTTGGTTTTGCTTTTCGAGGCATATCCCCTCCCTATATTCTTTTTTGCTGCTCGCATCATAGCAATCATTACTATTTGATCAAAGTCTCTTTCATGAATGCCTATATCCATCCAGTGTCGATCATGGTAAGCTCTAAAGGTCAGGCTCCCATCATCATTACGAACTATTACTGCTTCATACTGTGAATGAGTCATAAGATCTCCTTAAAACTAGATTAAGCTAGGTACGGAAAAAAGTCAACTACTCGGACTTAGATCCAAAGAAAGCATGCTTTTTGGGAATCCATTGAAAGTCATCAATTCGGCGTCGAGTCTTTGTCATTTTTTTGACAGCCATATCTCTCTTCATGGGGCTGAGCTTATCTATGAATAATTGCCCACTTAAATGATCTATTTCGTGTTGCCAAATTTGTGCCATGAAATCAGTAGCTTCCTCAATGATAGGCGCAGAACCTTCTAGGGTAAAGTATTTCACAGTAACCTTACCAAATCTCTCTACTGATTCAAAGTATTGTGGAAAACTTAAACATCCTTCTCGAACTTTAATAATGTAGGAGCCTTCTAAAAGAGTGGGATAAAGAGCATGGAAAGCCGATCTCTTTCCTTGAAAACTCTCACTCTTAGCGGGGTCCATAACTGCTATGGCTTCGTCTGGGTGTCCAATCTGATTGGATGCTAGGCCCACCCCTTGAGGAATCTCTGCTAAGGTATCGGTTAAATCCTTAATTAATCCCAAAAAGAGGGCTTTATTGTCAGCAATATATTTTAAGGTAACCTCATCCCCTTGCGGATATATGCAGGCTGTTTTAAGAGGAAGCCTCGGATAAATAAGAATAGGTCGAATCATTGCACGCCTACCGATCCTTTTGGTTTTTGAGGTTGAGGAGTTTGAACTCCCCACATGGGTTTAGTAGTATCATCTAGAATTACTTTTTCTTTTACATTACAATTCTTATAAGTAATGGTTAATTCCACTACTGCCGGAGAATCCTTCTTGTCATAGCCCTTGGGGTTAACCTCGTAGCCGGAAGGCTCGCAGGGATCTCCACTTTGGATATCGTAAAAATGCCGCTGTTTTTCTACCAGGATCAATCTATAAGCCATTTGGGATACCCCACATCCAGATAGAAATAAACAAAGAATGCCCAAAATTATTGTGCATTTCATAAGCTTACTGTTCCTTTAGAGTAGTGTTCATCTATGTCCTTCATGAATAACTTCATGTAAACTTCTAATTCATCAATTTCCAAATCGGTAGCTTTGGAATCTAACTTGCGTACACGCGCAAGACAGCTCCCTAGATCATTTTTAAGTTGATAATAAGTAAATTGACAAACGGTACAAATATCAAAGACTTCTCGATTCTTTTCACAGGCTTCTGCAGCACTCCAAAAGGTATACCATCGAGAATTGCTCCAACGGGAGTAGCTCATTTCCACTCCTCAAATTCAGTCAGTACAACGTAGTTGTTCACAATAGTTTCGGGATTTTGTTCTGCTACATCTTTATATTGATTCAGTACTTCATGAGACTCTTTTAGGGCTCCTGCGAGTTTCTTAATAAGTTCCAGTGCGTGATCTATGCATCCCGCGCAGGCGGGAAGTTCTTCGCCCGGAACTACATCTTCCCGGCTGAAATCTATTTGGGCTTTGAGATCATGCCAGCCTTTTGGCATTTCTTCGTCTTTCATTGATCCCTCACTAGTTCAATTAGCAATCCTTTTTCTGTCATTTTTATCAGTATAGGCCGCTCTTTATGATTAGCGACCATAATGGTTACGTCTTTAAACATTGATTTATCAGGATAGGTTTTTCCATAAATCCCCATTGATCCCCCTGACTCTAGCAAATGATTTTTTACATTTTCATCTTTAACATCACTCATAAAATTCCTAACTCAGTGCAGTCCAGATTAAAAAGACAGCCAATAAAAATATGATGGCCGCTTTATACAATTGATAAACTTCATGAAGTGGGTCCCTATTATCACAGAAAAAAGCCACAAGATAAAATAGGGGCATAATTAAAGCAGCAAATAAGAAGAAAGTTCCGAAAACTCCTGCAATAACCCAATTCACTTAATTCCTCTCATAGAACTCCTTTTAGCATAAATTTCGCATAAATTCAAGTGGCCATCCAAGGCTTCCCTTTTGGTAGAATACTTTTTAGTTAAAATTATTCCTTTAACATAGTCAGCATCCCAAGGACCTCTTGGGGGGTGATTAAGGGAAAATATAATACTCTGGTAATGTAGCCCAGCTCCAAAGTATTCTGTGGGTTTACCATCCAAAGAACTGGAGATTTCTCCAATAGTATTTATGACAAACTTTCCTACTGCGGTAGACTGTGAAAACTTTGCATGGGACGAAAGAGCTGTGTGTTCCAGCCCTAAATTCTGGGTGAACCAAATCCATTTTTCTTTAGCTATCATGAGGACCTCTTATAAAAGGTTATCAAGCTCATTGACATTTGTCAAGAGTTAAGTTACTCTCGTTAAAAGGAGATTTTATGACCAAAATTCTTAGAGGAAAAAGACAAACACATAATTCAGAACGTACTAGAAGCCTAATCATTGTTGCGGCCTTGCTGCTATTGACCTCCATTGCTTTTTGTAGTTGTGGGGTAGATCAAGTAGAGGTATCGGCTCCTCCCGCTGTTGCAGGAAGAGACGGGACATCCGGTGTGGATGGAATTAATGGCCAGAATGGGACCAATGGAATTGATGGTCAAGATGGTGCTGATGGATTGGACGGAACTAACGGCCACTCATTAGTATCTCGATTTCGATCAGCATCCCTATTTGAGTGCTGGACTGGAGGAACTAGATTAGATATTTATATTGACATGGATGATAATCTATTTCTCTCTCATGGTGATCGTTATCAGAATAGCTTAATTGCTTGTGATGGTAAAAATGGTCGTGATGGGCGCAATGGACGGGATGGTCAAGATGGTGAGGATGGTCTTGATGGATTAGATGGCAAAGACGGCGAAGCTGGACCTCAAGGAATTCAAGGTGAGGTTGGACCTCAAGGTGAACCTGGCATGCAGGGTGAACAAGGAGAACAAGGTGAACCCGGACCTACTGGACCACAAGGTGAACAAGGTTTGCCTGGACCTACTGGATCTGGTGCTAGTGTAACCGTTACTGCTTATACATCATCTTCATGCACGTTGATTGCAGGTACAAGTCGCTATACAAAACCAACTGGAAGTAACTCAGGTATCTATACAAGTAGTTCCTGCCCTAGCTATTCCAAAGAATTTGAGCTTGGACAAGGAGATAGTTTCTGGGTTTCAAGTGATATGTTGGCTGTGAAACTTGGTTCAACTGGTATTCGAGTCATTGATTTTAATTGAGGTGTAAAATGAAAAAATTAATTATACTAGCTTTGTTAGCTTCAGGAAATGTATATGCAGGCCAGACTTGTTCTGAAACTGCAGATCAAGTAACTGAACAAAAAGAAATTAAAACGGATGTTCCTAACTTTCTTAAAGGAGCTACCATTATTATTCGCTTGGCCGATGGACGAGAGAGTTCGGTGTCAGCCGAAAAGTTTAAGGTAGTTCCTAGAAAGCAACAATTCGTAGTGACCAAAACTAAGAGTACTCTACTTTGTTCTGCTTCCGAAAAGAACCGAGTCTCAGTCCTTGGGGGCTTTGGTGCTACCTCTGACTTAAAATCCAATAAACCGTCTCAAGATAAAACGACGATCAAAGCCGAAAAAGGTTTAGTTGGTGGAGTACAGTTTCAACGAAAGGTCAGTGATAGAATTTCTATTGGAGCACAAGGTCAATCAAATAAGACAATCTCGGTTCTTTTGGGATTGGATTTTTAATGAACCTATTCATTGCTCCTCATTTTGAGTTTAGAGAGCTGGATATGAGAACTCAGATCCAGCTTCTCTTTAAGATCCTCGATAAAGAGGGCATCAAAGTCACAGACATTAAGACGGTGGGGTCATTCCAATTTTGGAATCCCCAACGGACTGTAGAATTTTGGTTAGCTTCTATGTACGGCAAAGATCTAGATATTGCTTCTCCCGATTGTGACTACGAAATCTTATTGGACTATGATACTTTTCTAGAGATTACCCCAGAAGAAACTAATATGTATCAATCTCTTTTTGAAGATTTTCAGAAGTCGCCTAAGCGGGCAATCCGCTATGATTATCAGGAAGATCTCCGTGCTATACTGAATCCATGCCCAACAAAATAGGGGAATTCATAGTAAATCTCGATGTAGAGGCTCTTAGGCGGGGTATCAAATATATCGCAGAATCTACGGTTAATGATATTAAGCAGGCAGTAAAGGATCTCGCGCATGCTGCCCATTCTGCTATTGCAGGTCAAGCTACTAAAACTTTAAACCAAACTAGAAAATCTTATTTATCGGGTCTTAAATTTGAAACGGTATCTCCAGATAATTACATAATCTATCTAGATGGAAAATGGCCTAATTCTATAGAAGATGGTTGGAAGCCCTATGATATGAAAGACTCCTTACTTTCTTCTACGGCCCTAGTAAAAGAAGGACGAAATAAGGGACGAGAGTGGGTTCAAAAAACTAAGTCTGGACCAAATAAGGATAAAAGGTACGCGCATGTTCCTTTTGAGCATTCGACCGGAAAAGCTGCCAAGGGATCTTCTAACTTAGCCGAGGTAATCAAATCTTTAGAAGCATATAACAAGCGCACTGGGTTAAAACAAAAGATTACTAAGGTCTTTAAAGATGAATCTGGAAAATCCATGGTTGGAAATGTGGCTACTTTTAGATATCCAGCCGATTTTGTACAACAATTTGATAAAACTCCCTTATTAGAGGGATTAACCAAGTATCAATCCATAAAGGTTGATAAAAATGGTAAGGAAAGAGTTACCTCGGTATACTTAACTTTTAGAACCATTTCAGATCTTTCTGCCGCTGGGAAATGGTATTCCTCGGGATATCAAGGACTTGGAGCATTCCCCGAAGCTGAAAAGGAAGTAGAAAAGGAACTTCAGAATATTCTGGATCACTTCTTAAAATAAGGTAAAATAGTTTATGGGTTTTCCATTATCAGATCTAATCTTAGAAAGTGTAATTCGCGAAGGTTTAGAGAATCTTCGTAGAATGCCTGAAATTATTGATGATCTCTTTTCTCAATTAGGTAGTCTTCCTAATTCTTTAGCCAATAAATATGGCCAAAAAGAGCTTAATAAGATAAAAACGCTAGTTCAAGACAGAGAAGTTTCCATTATTCAAGCCTTTCCCATTAATAACACCCCAATGCCTTGTATTTCGCTTCAACTCCTGGCAGCTCAAGAGGATGTTCCTTTGGCTGCTATGGATGACTACCAAGAAGAAATTCAAGTTCCTATGTCTTCAGAAGACCTAGCAGCCCAAATTTTAGCCTCTAATGTATCCTTATTGAGCTATGATTCCTTTTCTGGGGTTGTTGGAATTTCGGATGCTACTGACTTAAGCTCGGTTCACATCAATCATCTCCTAGTCGATTCATCGGGAAATGAATTTTATATCTTAGGTGGGATAAACAATACTACCGGAAGTAAATCTGTAATTATCAAAAAACAGGCTAATCTAAATATAGTAGGCCCTTCCCTTATTAAATCTTCGATAAACTATGATCAATATCAGGTTAGAACCAACGTAGAAAAAGAAAATATTCTACTAGGAATTCATACTAAAGATATGCTAACTACCAAATATCTTTACACAATTATCAAATATATCATCGAATCTCGGAAAAAGGATTTAATTGATCGAGGATTCATATTAGCCACATATGAGGGGTCTGATTTCAACATCAATGAGCGGTTCGAGTCAGATTTTATCTACAGCAGATATTTAACAGTTTCGGGGCGTATCTACAATACCTGGAACTCGGATCAGGTCATCCCTATTGACTACATTGATGTGGATGTTAGGGTTCCCAAGGCTACAGCCGACAATCAAGACCTGGGATTGACTAATTCGACCATTAAAGTCACGGATGATTAAGTAAAGAATTCCCTTTCTACCTTGTATACTATATGGGAGTGAGGAACTAGATCCAAAAAGAAATCCAAAAAGGATTTGCCTAATAAGGGCTAAAATAAAGGATATAGAGCGTATTTTTACGCTAAGGAAGTTGAAGGAGAAAATCAATGGCAATCGTAAAAAGTTTTGGTGGCCAGTCTATCAGTAAGCCTGGATCTTATTCAACTAGCACCGTCTCGAACGCGGGAGCTAGAAATCTTTCGGCTAATGGCACGTTGTTTTTGCTCGGAGAAGCTGATGCGGGCGCTCCTGGGGATGTTGAGGGAATTCAATCTTTTAGTGCTTCTCAACTTCCAGCATTAGTGGCTAGGTACCAATCAGGTCCTATTGTAGACGCGGCTCGTATGGCGGTTACTAGCCCAAGCTTAACTCCCGGAGTTGCCGGTGCAGATAAAGTCCTAGTTTGGAAAACCAATTCTAGTACTCAAGCTTCGATAACCCTTAATAACAGTACCGCACAATCAATTCTTACCGTTTCAGATCCTCTTTGGGGCTTCAATGGAAATTCGATTACAGTCAATGTGGCTTCGGGATCTTCAGCAAACCAAAAGATTATTACGTTAGCTCAAGGAACGGCTTCGGAGAATTTAGGACAAAATGCGGCAGTAGCTCAGTTGAGTATTCACTATACTGGAACTGGTTCAGCCGCTACTCTAACTATTGCAGGCAATACGCCGAGTGTGAAAACTCTTACTACTTCATGTACGGGCGCTCCTGCAGATAATCTAAATATTATATTATCAAATTACACTTCAATTTCTAAGTTGGTGTATTTCATTAATAGCCTTGGAACCTATACGGCAGTTCTTTTGAATACTGCTAGTGGGGCGGCAATTCCTGCGGCAGATCTGGATAACGTAGCATCTACCGAAATTAAGATTGCTACTCCTAGTTTATACAGGCTGCAAATGGAATTAGTGGAATTAATTAATGGTTCTAATTTAGCTAGTGCGGCCCTTTCATCGACCCTACATGCTGGAATTCTCCTTAATGGAACTTTTGGAATGTCGGGTGGAGCCAAGGGAGCTTCGTCAAATACCGACTTTTCTAATGGATTTAGTAGCTCTTTGTCAGAAGATTATAATGTAGCTCTTCCTTGTATTTCACAAGACGCAACTGCAGATATTCTTCTAGGACAAACTGATTCAGGCTCTAGTTATACTATTGCCTCTGTCTTGGCCGCTATGAATTCACATTTGATCTTCCGAGGGAATGTTCAAAATAGAAAAGAAGCTCAGGGTTTTGGTGGATTTCGATCTACTACCAAAGCGGCTGCCTTTGCAGAAGCTAATTCGTTAGCCTCCTATTTGGTTCAACTGGCCATTCAAGATGTTCTCGTAGTGGGAACTGACGGAAGTCTGGCCTGGAAACAACCGCACATTTTGGCCGCTTTAATGGCCGGAACTCGCCTTGGTACGGAAGTTGGCGAACCCCTTACCCACAAGTACATGAATGCATCTAATGTGGGGAGCTGTGTCAATCCTATAACAGGTCTTCCCGCTGGAGATTTTGATCCTAATTTGGATTATGTCTCGGCTATTGAAAAGGGCGTCATTACAGTTGAAAAAGCTAATGGTGGCTGGAGAATAGTGGTAGATAATACAACCTATGGCCAAGATGATAGCTTTATCTTTAACAGAGGTTCTGTTATTGAGGCTGCACAATATTCGGTTAAATTTGTGCGGATTCAGTCAGAGCTGGCTTTTGTTGGTAGAAAAGTTGCTAATAACCAAGCACAGGCTATTAAGACCTTTATTAGGGGATTGTTAATCCAGCTTAATAAAGCAAGTATTATTACTAGCTCTAGCGATGCTCCTAATGGTTTTGTTGAAAAGACGTTTACAGTAGAAATTCAAGGTAATACGGCTCTGGTTTCGTTGGAAATTAAACCAGTCCAAGGACAAGATTTTATCTTCATCCAATTTACCTTGGGAGATATTACGCAGTCGGCATAAGGAGCTTTGAGTGAATCACTTGAATGATAAAGCAAAGAGAATTCTTCAGAATCCTGCGATTCTAGAGAATATGAAGCCGTTGTTAGTAAAATCTTTGCACAATAGAATTCAAAGTAGAGAACCAATCAAAGTTTTACAACCGATTCAGAATATCGCGGTTACTATGAGTAAGGGAGAATCTTCTAGGCCCGTTATGGGTGGACAGGTTATTCCTTCAGGCATAGAACTGGTATATGATGGATTTGAACTTGGTCAATTGTTCTTTAAGAGTTATAGAAATGGACAAGAAGGGCCAGAGTATTCTATCTATACAGGGGAAAACCTCGTTGTAGGAGATCAGCAAGTTACCCGCAATGCGGGACTTATGGGTCTTCTAGTTAAGACAGACATTTTCACCCAAATGGTAGAGTTACTAAGCCAAGGTGAGACTGAATAAGTTTGATAGAATAGTTTAAGGAGAAAGATATGGCAAATTTACCCTCTAGTACAAACCCGAATACTACCAAAGCAAAGTCTGGTAGTAGGCTATCAATTAACATAGCCGGTTTTGGTCCGGTGGCTTTCGCCTCGTCTTATACCCTCAATGTGGATAACACCTTGACGGATATTGATGTACTTGATCAATTGGAAGTTGCAGAGTTTGCTGAAACTGCACACAAAGTTACTGGCTCTGTTAACCGATTTAAGATTGATGATGACGCAGCTAATTTCTTGAACATTGATCCTTCGGATTTAAATGCTCTGTTCTCTAGGGGAGATCTTTCAATTGATATCCTTGATAGAGTTACGGGAAATAGCGTTTCATCTTTAACTGGTGTTAAGTTTTCTGGAGGCACTGGCACAGTAGACGCTCGCGGCGTTTGGACGGGAACTTGGAACTTCAAAGCTCGTCAAACTAGCGAAGGCAGCAATATCTAAGATTTTTTCGTACCCCTTCCTCCTCCTTCCTCAGCCCCGAGTCCTTGACTCGGGGCTTTCCTTTTGGTATAATGAGCTATGAAATTTATTACTATGGACGTAGAAACGGGGGGCCTCGGCCCAGAAGCCGACCTTCTTACAGCTTATTTTGGGATTTTAGATGAAAACTTTGATTTGGTAGAAGAACTGGATTTGAAGATCCGACCTTCTTCTGAAGATGATTTCTTTCATATCTCAGCCAAAGCCTTAGAAATCAATAAGATAGATCTAGTACAGCATTTCAAGGAAGCTGAAGAAGTAAAGACTGCCGGATCTAAGCTCTTTCAACTATTGGTATTTCACTCTAAATCTGGGTCCGAAAAGTTAGTTCCAGTAGGTCATAATGTCCATTTCGATATTGTTAAAATAAATGAAAAGCTTTTAAACAAGAAGGCTTGGAATCAGTATGTGGGGTATCGAAAACTAGATACAGGAACTATCGGTCAATTCCTTCAATTAACTGGCAAAATTCCTATGGAAATGAGTGCCAGCCTTTCTAGCTTAATGAAACATTTTAATCTTCAATTTCCTGGGGAAGCCCATACTGCTAAGGCTGACGCGCTCGCGTGCGCCTTACTTATGAAAGAAATGATTAAGGTAAAGTAATTATCACGGGTATGTTAACCATATAATATCGTTCATTTAATACTGAACAATTTATGATAATGCTATCTCCCAAGACGCTAGTTCCATAGGCCTCGTGGATGTGCCCACAAACTACATATTTTGGTTTCTTGTCTAGGATGGCTTGTGTAAGGCTTTTTCCCCCTGCAAACTCTCCGTCTACCGTTCGGTCCAAAACTCCGTAAGGAGGGCCGTGGGAGATCAATAGATCTAATCCTGTGGGAATTACAGACATTCTTTGTTCCATAGCGGGAGATTCATCAGCTAGCATGAAAGCCCATTCATTGAAAATGGGAGTCCAGGGTAACCCCCAGATTTTTAAGCCCTTGATCTCGATCCCGCTATCTTCTAGATAATAGATATTCTTTCGTTCTTTTACGAGAGATCGGAATAGCCCAGGATTTTGGTATCCCAGAAAATCATGATTTCCCGATATAAAAATTCGGTGTTTGGCAGGTTGTTGCTCAAACCAATTTAAAAAAGCAATAGTTTCTTCAATTCGACCTTGATAACTAAAATCTCCACAGAAAATAAGAATATCGCACGGTGGAATGTGGGTCGTCTGATTGGCGTGAATATCGCTAAATAACACAATTTTCATCTAAGCAGCCTTCTTAGAGCTTTTAAAGCCTCTGATCTAGTTTCGTATAATCCCTTTAAGGGCCTTCTGGTCCTTCGGTTTATAATTCGGTAGCCTTTCTGTTGTAAGGAGGGCCTTACAAAAATACCTTGGATTTCTTGGAACCGGATGGCTCCCTCTCCTCCTGACCAAGAAAAGACCTTTTCTAATTTATATCGGCGTTTTTGGTTCATCTTTCAAGTTCTTTACTAAACGTATCTCTATTTTAGTATGGACCAAATATCGGATCAAAGTTAATCCGCAATCTTTTAATAAAGTATAGCTTCCTTTAAAAGAGATAATGACAAGTAAAACTGTCAAAATACCCATGCCTACTCCTAAAGCATAGGCTAAAAAAGTAGTAATAATTGGATGATAAAAAATCATAGGACCAGCATCAATCCAATAGTCGTACAGACTAGTGCGTGGACGAGCAACATCGTGGAATGGAACTGTAGTCGGCCTCCCCCACCTCGATATACTACCATTGAATAGTGGTGTACGGCCATACAGAACAACAACAAAAAGACTATAAGGGCTAGTATGCGCATAGTGTTATAATTGATATTAGCGGATTCTTTGGAGTTCGTCAATAGATTGAGATTAGATTAAACAGGAGATTAAAATGGATACATCTATGTTATCTAAGGATCTTCCACCCATGGAAACCGAGCTATCCTTAGAAGTAACTGGAATTCTTACTAAAACGGTTTATAGGGGTACCTTTAGATACCGTATACCAAATATTTCTAGAAACTCACAAATAGCCATCATGGAGTCCCGCTTAAATAGCGGAGTAGAACTTGATCCTACGACCAAGCTCTTACACTATATGCTGGCATATTTGAGATATACCATAGACGAACAGGAAGCTTCTAAATGGTGGATTTCTTCCAACTTTGGAGCCGACCTCTATGATGTAAATGTGGTCACTGAATTGTACCAAAAGTGCTTTAATTTTGAACGGGAGTGGAATACTAAAGTACATGGAGAACAAGCCTAAGTCTAAAAAAGGTCCCCTGTTCAAGTTAAAGTACATGGGATACTTCTTAGCTGGACTAGACGAAAATCGCCAGGATTTGACCTTTAAAGATTTTGTAAGGATTGCAAAGTTCTTTTTGGCCGATGAAAGGAAAATCCTTTTAAAAGACCCAGTTTGGGATTCTTATAGTGATGAAGAATTATTAATTGAATACTATGCGGTTTTATATAAAAACAGTGAGCAAGCCCGTCAAGCCTTTGAATCCTCTTTAGTTTCTGAAGGAGAGGCTGAAGACGAATTTGAGTGGATGGATACCAAAATTGAAGAAAATCGTAAGAGAATCAAAGACCTAAAACAAAAAGCCGCTAAAATAGAAGAAGAAATCATGTTTGACCCCTCTGAGGAGACTTTAGACAATGGCTAATAAAATCCAAATAGGCTTAGATGCGAATGAAGTCAAGCGGTCTTTATTTGAAATTTCTAGTGTTATTGAAAGATCCTTTGGCCGAGGTAAATCCTTTAATATATTTACTCCCGAAACTAGAAAATTCCTAGCTGGAGAAGCAACAAAAGCCATCGGAAACATTGGCGAAGAAATGAAAAAATTAGGTAAGTATGCCGAATACTACCATAATCGTCTAAAGAAAATTAATGAGACAGATCTGTTAAATCTTCAAGCCAAAGAAAAACTTTTAAAAATAGAAATTCAAAGAGCCAAGTATGCTAATGAACTCTCTAGACTTGAGAAAGCTAAACAAACATTAGGAGGAGCCGTCTCCTCTCCCATGACCGTAAGAGATGTGTCAACTATGGCTATGGAGAAAATGGGTGGCATGGGCGTAATGGGAGCTACTGCTTTGGGCGGCTTAGGATTAGCCGCAGGATTAGCTCTTAAGATTGGAAAAATGGCTTTTAGTGAGTTCGAGGCTTCCGTGCCACAAAGATTGGCTTTGATGGGGAGAGGGATTAAGGATGTATCTGGAACTAATCCTTATCTTAATGGCGCACTCGGTTTTAAACCTTCGGAAATTAGGGCGGCGCAAGAGCAGAGTATCGGAATCTTTGGGGTTGGGGCTAGCCAACTAGAATCTAAAGAATTTCAAAAAAATATGAAGTTTGCCCGAATGACTGGATTTGATGCTAATCAAGTTCAAGGAGCATTTGCAGGAGTTCAATCCCAGGGTGGGTTTGGTCAGGCTAATCGAACTGCCGAAGAGTTTAGAGCTACTATATTTTCTAATAAATTGGAGCATGCTCTAGGACCATACTTTGAGGCTATGCAGGATATCCTTAGCCAAATCAATGATAACGGACTAGGATTAAATGCTGAAGCTTTTGATTCTATTGCGAAGATTGCAGGAGCCGGAGATCAAGTATCAGCTCAGCAAGCTACCAAATTAATTGGTGGGTTAGATAATTTTATTAAAAATGCCCAAGGAGGTCCCCAGGCTTTATTGATGCAAGCCTATGCTGCCAAAGGAATTGGACGAGGAACTTTTGGAGGAGCCCAGAGTGCTCTAGAATTTGGTTTATTTGGTGGAGGAACTGGAAAGCAACTAGAGGCTGCTAGGGGTAGGGGTCTTCTAACGAGTCAGGATATATCCATGATTACCTCTCTCGGTTTTGGGGGAGAAGGGGCTTCAAAAAAACGAGCTGGGGCTATCGTAGAACAGTTAGAAACACAGTTAAAAAGATTTCCCCTAACGGTAGGACCGAATGCTACCAAGGAAGAGGCAGAGCGGGCTAAAGAGGAACAATGGGTAGCTAGGGGTCGTTTCTTAATGGCCGGAACTGGGACCAAGAATGTCACGGAAGCTTACGAAGCCTTTAACACTCTAAAACAAATTTCTAAGACCCTGGACCCTAAAAAGAGAGAAGAACTATTAAAACAATATGAAAAAGATTTTGGAGAAAAAGACGTTCCTAAGATCATGGAAACTTCTGAGGGCCACCTAGCTCAAATTCAAGCGAATACCGCCGCTTCCTTAGAAAAGTTAGGTAAAGACATAGCTCCGGCAGTTATTGAAATTCAAAAGTTATTAGTAACTCTCTTAGGGGGTGCGGCTAGCACCGTAGAGGGTTGGAAAGATATAGCTTCTGGTAAAGCCAATTTCTGGGGTAATGTTGGAGATTGGATATCTGGAGGAACTAAAAATCCTAAAGAACAACTAGCCGATAAGATTCAATCTGGGGGATTTTCTGAAATTGAGATGAAACAAATGTTTCCTTCTCAAAGATCCATGCTTCAAGATGTTTATCAAGAAGAAATTTCTCGTATTAATGAACAAATTAATTCGGCTAAAGGCACTGGATGGGAAAAATCCAGATCGGTTGAACTAGCTACAGAAAGACGAGATAAATTACAAGAAGGTTTAGATGCCCTAGTAAGATATGCAGCCGAGAAAGCTAAGGCAGATCAAGAAGCTAATAAGATTCGCCAGGAACAACTACAGACGGCGAAACAGGCTGCTGGTAAACCTAAAGCTGAAAAAGGCGGAAGACCTCCGGCTAAGAGATAATCATGGCTAATGAAGCACCCTTAAATACTAATCAAGTTAGGACGTACATACCACAGTGCCAAGTCTTGTGGTTTCCTTGGGCTAAGACTGATGAGGACTTTTCAGATGAAAGCCTAACAACGGTAGATTCTAATGCTTTATCCGATTGTAATTCCTACGATATCTCGGACCATCTTTTATACTGCAGTTTTTCTAAACATCTAGGAGATCCCGCTGGTACTTTCTCTCTTAAATTAGATTCCACTAAAGACTGGAAAGATGTTATTAAGCCGGGACATTGGCTATTGATTCTTATGAGCCAAGCTGGAGATCTGTTTTTAGAAAAAATGTTAGAAGGACCGGAGAGTGCTGCTGATCCTAATGGAACTGGGAATATTCAATTACTAAAGGATGCTCCAGCAGTTAAAGATGTAAATCCTAAAAAAATACGAGGAGTGTGTAGGGTAGATCGAGTAGCCACTACTATAATTACTGGGGCGGCTGGAGAATTCATAGCTAACTATACGGTTACTGGGAGAGACTTTGGATGCATATACCAGGATACCGAACTGTGGTATAACGTGTTCTTAAATGAACAAAATGTAACAGAGGTTTTTAGTTCTTATATTAGTGCTATAGAAAAGGATAGTGTTTACGGTTCATTATCTAATCTTTTAAAGTTTATTCATGAAATGGTGCTTTCTCAAAGTGGAAACAGTAAGCTTCAAAAGGTTATAGAAAATTTTAAAGCTAATTTAAGTGTCCCAACTCAATGGATAATGCCAAAAAGATTACTTAAGTTCTTGGATCAAGTTCCTAGTTCTGGAAGTCCCTATTATGGAGATATAGAAAATATTTTAAATTTTAAGTTTACTCCGTTTAGTCTTCCAGTGAATAATCCGGTTTCTTATTTAAAGGGTCGTTTATGGGAAAGGTTAAAAGCCTATTCTGCAGAACCCCTTCATGAGCTATTTACGGAAACCGATGATAATGGCAAAATGAGACTTACTTATCGGATGCTTCCTTGGGCTATTGATCCTACTGGATACCCTAACTTAGCACAGGTAGTTGATACTTTCCTAGATCTAGCCATGGACCCCGCAGTACGAGTATTATTAAGTCCCATAGAATTAATTAATCTAGATTTGGGAGAAGATGATCACGCCCGCCATAATCACTTCTATACGTTAACTACTCCTTTTTATAATCAGGCTACTAGCGCCATAGCTCAACTCTCGGTTCCAACTATAAAAGGTCGTAAGTTTCCTCTGGCTAATGCCCCTAGCATATCCAGGAATGGTTTCAGGCCCACAGCTATAGAACTAGAAACCTTTTATGTGGGATTTCATGAAATTGGAAATACTTCTCAAAATAAGAATAATCTGGGAGTTTCTACTACTTATCTTTTAGAGGCTAACGAACTAGCCTTTGATTACTGGAATAAGTTTGTATTCTACGAAAGTGGAAGCTTAACTATCTATGGACGAAATGAGATTAAAGTAGGAAAAGTCCTATATCTAGACGAAACCTTTCCCTACAATCCTAATTCTTTTTACTACATTGAGGGCTACGATGATGAGTTTACCGTCTTAGAACAGGGAGCAGCTTCTTGGATTCAACGAGTTTATGTTACCCACGGAATGGAAGCTGACTCTTTATTTCCGGGGGGTAAGTCTACTAATAAGTCTAGGGTATTTAATAAGGAATCTTCTTTTATTAAGAAGAACGGATAACTATGCTACGAGATGATGGCTCATACGAATCTTCTAATCTTCCCACCCTCAGTCATATGTCGGTAGAACAAGAAGATTGCCTTTATAAGGGAATGGTAGTCCGAGTTTATCCAGTCGATGATAATGGAAATCTCAGCAAAGGAGCTGGTAATCAAGAATTACTCTATGATTTAATAATTTTAGGAGGACCCCGAGCGGGACATAAGGTTAATGGAGCACGAGATCTATGCTTTTTAGGGGGAATTAATAATTATTCTGAAAGAGTTTGGCGAGCTGCAACCAATCCCAATTTTAAAAGGGATGGGGGATTGGACCTATCCCAACAAGATGGAGATGTAGTTTTCTTCTGTTTCTTGGGTGGAAATCCTTTTTATCCCATAATCTTAGGAGCCGCAACTCATTATCAAAATAACGGTAAAACCGGAGCTACCTCTAATCAGATGCCCCGTCTTTTATTTGAATATAACGGCCTGCATGTTTTAATTGATAACCAGGGCCAACTTTGGATAACCAGAAAAGCTGGGACCGCTTCGACTAAAACAGCGGCTTTTACTCCTGGAACTACCGAAGAATGCAATGTTCAATTGATTAATAACACCGTCATTATCAAGGATAAGTCCGGTAATAACATCACGATTGATGCTGTTACCAAATCTATCTTTATTACGGCTCCAGAAGAGTTTAAAGTTAGCTGTACTAATATGAATCTTTTGGCGTCGAATTCCTATACTTTATCCACTAAGACAGCCACCGTAAATGCCTCAACTTCCCATACCTTAAATACCCCCGTTTCTACCGTAAATGCTTCTACCTCAGAAACTTTAAATACGGCTACTTCCACGGTTAATGCTTCTGGAACCCATAATATAAATACTCCTACCACAAATATAAACATCGGGGGGTCTGAGGGTACTATTAATGTGAATGGGTCCAGTTATTCAGTTGTGACTTCTAATAGTTACGATCCTTTCTTAATGGCTAAGCATATAGATTCCTACAATAAGTTCAAAACTAAGGGCTAAAGATGGAAAAGATTTGTACTAAATGTAAAATTTTAAAACCTTTAGAAGATTTTTATAATCGTCCTAATGTTTCCGATGGAAAAATGAGTCATTGTAAAAAATGTAAGACCCAGCATCATAAATCCTGGAGATCTAAAAATCCAGAAAAACTAAAAGCTGCCTTAAAACGGTATTATAGAAAGAGACATCCCATTCCTCGGCATAAAAGAAATCCTTTGGAATTTCATCTTCGATCTAACTTAAGAAAAAGAATGAATAAAGCCTTAAAAATACATCTTAAATCTGGTTCTGCGGTTAGAGATCTGGGATGCTCTATTTCCGAGTTTAGGGCCTATTTAGAATCCAAGTTCCAACCAGGAATGACCTGGAATAACTATGGTAAATACGGTTGGCACCTAGACCACATTAAACCTTTGGGGATCTTTGATTTAACTAATAGAGAAGAGTTTTTAAAAGCCGCACATTATACCAACTTACGTCCTCTATGGGCTGGGGATAACTTAAAGAAATCCAAGTCAGATTTAGAGTTAATTAAGGAGAAACGATATGGCAATGAATGGACCCCAGCTAGGGGATGAAATTGTGGCCGCTATCAAGGCTTTAACTGGAGGAGGATCTTATCCTCAAGATGCCCTAGTGATCTCTATTTGGGAAGCCATAGGAACTGCCATAGTAAAGCACATTAAAGATAACGCAGTAGTGGCTCAGCCACCTGACTCTAACAATGATACAGAGATGCCGGGAAGTATATCATAAATTGATGATATTATAGAGATTAGATTAAACAGGAGATCAAATGGCCTTTGCAGGGATTGGACAACTAGTTCAGAATATAAGTGATTCTGTGGAGGGTTTAGTAGGATTAATTACTGGACAAACTGGAAGTATCCTATATCCTAAACCCGCCGATGATAGCGTCCTTGCTAAAGTTGAAAAAAAGAATTGGTATAAAAGTATTCCCTACGCCTTTTCAGTAGTGGTGGGAGAAATGCAAGCGGGCATGACTCCTGCTCCTTTTTCATTTTTACAATCTGGTAAGTCTGATACTGCTAAGGGAGCTGCCTTTGCAGATTTTGTATTACCTATTAATCCTTCTGAGATAACTCAAGATGAAAACTTTGCTATCCATATTCAACCCACTCAGGGTGGAACTGCGGTAAATCATTCAGGAAATAGGTATAAAGATTTAGTAATTTCAGGAACTACCGGAATAGCCCCTAAACGAGGGGCGGGTGGAATTGATTTAAATTCTGGTCGGGCAATACTTCAAGGAAATGACATTAAAGCTGCTAGTGGTTTTGAAGTATTTTTAGAGTTAAGGAATTGGCTTAGGGCTTATTATGAGTGGAAAAAGAATCCCTCTAATAAGGGCGCTAGACTAGTTTTTAAGAATTTCAAAGATGGAGAATTCCTTATTATTGAAGTTCCTAAGTTTAGCATGAAGAGATCTGCAGCTAGTCCCATGCTCTATAACTATACCATTACGGCTAGGGTGCTCGGACAAGAGAGTTTTATAGCAAATGAAAAAAACTGGGCACAAAAATTAGATGATTATATGGAGTTTGGCCTCAATGTTCTCACCACTGCTCAAGGAGTTCTATTAGGAGCCCAAGGGATTCTTCGACAGATTAGTACTACTTACAATCAGGTTGTACTAGAACCTATTAGAAAACTAGGTTTAATTTATAAAGCAGGCTTAGGAGTAGGCCTTACCGCTGCTGATGTGGGCAATGATATTGTCAATAGAACCATGAGTATTCCTCAAGTTTTTGGCCTTGCTTCAGGAATAAAAGCTTTGATTAATAGTAATAAAAATTCTGGAAGTTTAGATCCTAAATTAGCGAGCTTAACTTCTTCTAAAGCCTCTTTTTCTTTAACTCCTGTGCCCAATAAAACCCCGAGTCAATATCTGGCCAGCCTACCCGGATCTTCTTTAGGGGCTCTGCCAATTTCGTTATTTCCTGCCGCTACTTTTGGGGCTGTCCAACAAGATCAACAGGGGGCACTAACTCTCCCACAATCATACTTTAAAGATGCTAGGGATGGGCTACAAGATTTTTACAATAATGCTGCAGATCTTTTTAACTTAGATGCTCCCGTATACGACTCTATCTTTGAAAGAACTCCTACCTTAAGTCCGAGTCCAACCAGCATGGTGACCGATGACCAGTACGCGGTACTCCAAGCTTTAGAAGATTCTATAGAAGCTATGAATCTAATTCTTAGTACTAATATTTTCTATAAGAGTACCTATCCCCAAGTAATTCAAAGTGTTAATCAATCTTTTTCGGATAGCCCCAATTTAGTGGCTGATCCTGCCGTTAAAGAAATTATTCTTCCTGGAGAGACTTCCTTGGAAAGGTTAGCTCTGGAGCAATTGGGAAGTGCAGCCCGGTGGATTGAAATTGTAGAACTTAACGGACTTAAACCTCCTTTTATTAGTTCTAATCCAGCAGACGCCTCCCAAACGATAAAGGTTCCTGGAAATAAAATCTTACTTCCCAAACCCCTAAGTAGCGGATTTCCCAATATTCCTATTAACGATCAAAACTTCTTAGTCCAAGGCTTAAGTGAAGTACAGAAAAACTTAGGAATTGATTTAAAATTAACCAAGGATTTTGATTTAGAGTTAACCAATAGCAACGACTTACAAATAGTTAAGGCCGAATCTAATGCAGCCCAGGCTATCGTATTTAAGCTATCCCTTGAAAAGGGAGATTTAATAGATCATCCTAACCTGGGGGTGGGGCTAGTTGTGGGAACTAAAGCCCAGAATTTTACAGAGATACAAACCAATATTATTCAAACCTTGAGTCAAGATTCAAGGTTTGACCACATTGATAACTTGTCGATCCAAAGAGTTGGAGATACCTTTTTAGTGAATTTCACTATTTGGCTTAAAAACGTTGATATGCCCGTACCAATTAGTATTAAAGTTTAATGGAGATAGAATAGGACTAGATTATGGCTAATTTAATTCTTAAAAGTAAAAATCAAATCCTAGCTAGTATGATTTCTAAGTTGCTGGCCGATACTGGAGTTAATGACTTAAATCCTGGATCAGTAGTTGTTACCTTGTTAGAGTTAGCTGCAGCCGAAGATTTTCAACAATACTACCAATTACTTAATATCATTAGGAATTATAATTTAGATACAACTACTGGGGCGGATTTAGATAACCGGGCCACCGAATTTGGACTAACCAGAAACAAAGCCTTGGCTGCTAATGGCCTAGTGACCATCTATCGACAAGCGGGCTTCCAGAAAGTGTCTACTGCTCTTTATACGGGATTTCCCGCACCTTTGGCCGGAGATACCGTTCTACGAGTAAATGACGCCTCTAATGCGCTTTACGGAACTTCTGGAACCTTAATTGTAGGCCGGGGAACCTCAGTTGAAGAACAAGTGACTTATTCGTCAGCCCCCTTAAATGTAACCAATTACTGGGAATTTACCGTTTCTCCTTTATCTAATAATCATACTTTGGGAGAAAGCGTAATTCTTAAACAAGATATTACTGTTTCTATTTCTGCAGGAACTTTACTAGTAGTTCCCGCCACTTCTAATTCTCCACAATTACAATTTTCAGTAGACCAAGATACGGTCCTTCTTACTGGAGAAGCTCAGGTAGATAATATCGCGGTAACCTGTACTACTCCTGGAAGTATAGGAAATATTCCAATTGAAGCGATTAACGGAACAGATGCCTTTAGTAGTCCCCCATTTCCGGGAGCTAGGGCTACCAACCTTTCTAAATTTACTAATGGTAGAGATTTAGAACAAGACGATGATCTTAGAAACCGAATTAAGAATGTGATTCAATCTCTTTCTAAGGGCACCGCCCGTTCTATCCTAACCGATATTGTGGGTTTAGTAGACCCGAATACGGCCAAACGAGTTGTCTCCGCGAATATCATTGAACCCACAAGCAATCAGGACCCCGTTAAAGTTTATATTGATGATGGTACTGGATTTGAACCCAGCTTTTTATCACAGGGGTTTGAGTCAGTCGTTACTCAAGCTTCGGGAGGAGAGAGTAGACTTCAATTAGATCAATTTCCTTTGGTTAAAGCTCAGGTAGAGAGTGCTGCTGCCGAACCCTATGACCTATCTTCAGGACCCACAACTTTAAGTTATCAGGTAGGAATAGCCTCAGAAACTATTACTATTTATCCTGCGGATTTTATTTTCCCTAATTCAGCCACAGCACAAGATATCGTGGCCGTTATTAATTCTAGATCAACTCTCTTGGAAGCCCGTACTGCCGAAGTGGGCTCAACAATGGTCCTGGCCGCGCTCTCAGATACCAACGAAGATATACAAATTACAGGTGGAACAGCTAACAGTATCTTCTTATTTCCTACCGCCAAAAAATCCACTTTGTTATTGTACAAGGATGATGTACTCCTATCCAAAGATGGAAGTACGGCTTTTGTAGACTCCTTAGCCGGTCCTTATAATTTTCCATTTTTGGGAGCTAGTCCCTGGGTATTTAATTTAATTGTGGATGGAAAATCTGCCAACACCATTAGTGTATCCTTAGTTCCTGGAGATTTTGTTAATCCTTCCGTAGCAACTGTTCAAGAAGTAGTGACGAAGTTTAATGCTACTATTCCGGGGGCCACCGCCTCTGTGATAAACGGAAATGCTATTAGAATTTCTTCTAATACAGAGCTTTCCTCAAAAAGTATCATACAAGTGACTGGGGGCTCCGCCAATACTTTACTTCAATTTTCCTTAACTACAGTAATGGGAACTAACTCGGACTATATTCTCAATAGAGAGTTGGGGCAACTTCAGTTGGTAGCCCCCCTTACGTCGGACCAACTAGTTACGGCGGGATCTCAATATACTCGCGCTCATCTTAGGTGTTTATCCTCGGAACTCTATTCTATTATTTCTGGCCAAACTTTAAAAGTCATCGTAGATGGAGGAAGCTTACAAACGATTGCTTTTCCTAGTACTGGAAGTTACACAGCCTCTCAAGTTGCGGGGTTTATTAATGCTTCTTTACTTGGGGCCACGGCACTTTCAAGAGATATCGGGGGAGTTCACTATCTAGAAATTAATACTAATTCATATAATTCGGCATTCGGATCTCTGCAAATTACTTCTGCTTCGACCGCTACCGGAATCTTATTTACTTATAATACTACGGTAACTAATGAAATTCCCAATAAGGCCTACCTGGTTAGTTCAATTACAGGGCCATATGGTTTCGTCCAAGGGGATAACTTAGTAGTTATTGTGGATAATAAATCATCTACGAATACTTTTAATGTGGTATTAAATTATTTAGGTAACGTAACTTCAGTTTCAGGAGCTAGCCAATTCTCTTGTTTGCCCTTCAATATTCCGTTCTCTACTACGGGAGCCCTGAATAACTTCTATGCTGTCTTTACTTCGGGGGTAAATACGACTACTGGAAGTATTGCAAGCGTGGCTAACGCGGGGGGCAGTACTTTCCAATATAATTTTAGTTCTCTTCCTGGAAGTCTTTCTCAATTTAATATTGGAGATCAAGTAACTTTTTCAGGATTAAGTAATCTTAATAATAACGGAAGCTTTGTAATCACCGGGATTAGCCTGGCAGGAAATGGATATGTTCGTGTAACTAATTCTTTGGGAGTGGCAGAACCCTCGGCATCTGGTTCGGCTAAACTAGGTAATCGTAGACCAATCAATGCCTATAATGGATTAACCGGAGCTATCACTGTTAGTCCAGCTTTTCCGTTAGCTCCGGGATTGGGAGATACTTTTATAGTAATTCCGTCCACCCTATCTAATCTAGTCTATTACATGAATAATCTTAGAGTGACCAGCTTATCCTTAGTTTCTGTAGTTCAGGCAGTTAATAATAATACCCAACTTCAGATTTCCTCTATTCAAGAAGGTTCAAATGGATACATCAACGTAACTGGTGGATCAGCTAATTTAAAACTAGGATTTTCTACTACTCAACTTCAAGGATTGGCTGCCTATAATTATTACACGGGATTAACTAAGATTGTTAATCAAACTATTTATGGAGATGACACAGACTTAGTAACTTATCCTGGAGTAGGGGCTGCCGGAGTTAACTTTCAAATTCTAGCCCCCACAGTGAATGAAATTGAAGTCAATGTGATTTTGACTCTATCTGAGGGGGTGTCCATTAGTTCGGTACAGGATAACGTGCTGTCCGCCATTACTGGATATATTAATGGTCTAGGGATCGCTTCCCCCGTCATAGTCTCTGAGATCATAGATGTGGTAATGAACCTGCCCAATGTTGTAGATGTTAAGGTAGTGGCTCCAACGGTTAATATTCAAATTAAAGATAATGAACTTGCTAGAACTAGAAGTAACCTAATTACTATTAGTTAAGGATTTAAATTATGGGAGAAAAATTAGAAAGATATATCTTAAATGCTCCCAAGCCTTTACGGGCTGGATTTAATCCAGTCATAACGGCTTTCCTAGAAGCTCTGGCTACCTCAGATGAAGATATTGTAACTCAGATACAAAATACTAAAGATCAATTATTCGTAGCAACCG
>Ga0315285_10001178_pt1 | contig 27327 bp, 32 predicted proteins | sample YL17G09_36_MG_FD_203698 | JGI IMG/M metagenome (GOLD analysis project Ga0315285, IMG submission 203698) | Sediment microbial communities from Yellowstone Lake, YNP, Wyoming, USA - YL17G09_36 | ecosystem: Environmental > Aquatic > Freshwater > Lake > Sediment | place: USA: Wyoming | collected... | reverse complement strand
AAGCCTTTGTAACCTCTTTTGAGGCGAACACCCACAAAGAAGTATAACTGACATCAAAAAAAACAAACATATAACTATTAAAGGTATTATGTTATTCGGATGGTTTTTCATTTTCCTTTTCTTTAATATAGCTTACTATTTCATTAGCAACTGCACCAATAGCAAGTATAATAACGGATAAATAAGGATGTCCTTCAACCAATATTAAAGAGCCTCCTATTATTGCTGTTGCCGACTTAATACAAATACCAACCAATTTAAGTAGTTCTAATTTAGTAAAAGTAAATTTTTTCACTTAACTATTAATGTTTGATTTCTATTTGCTCCTGCCCTAAAAGATATGTGAATCCAAGAATAGTCAAACTCATTAATTAACTGGTCAAACTTTAAATTCAACTTGCACCAATCAAATAGCTTTTTATTTTCCTCTTTTGTTCCTGCACTCATATCTATTGCCTCCCCTTTACTATGTTGACTTCCAATTGCCCCACCTACTTTTTTATTAAGTTCATCGCAACGAAAAAAAGAATTTATTTTAATAGGTTTACCATACCATTCCCTTAAATGCTCAAAACAATTATTAGCAACTGTTTGCATTGAAAGTAGTTGCTCACTTGTAGGGTAATTCTTTATTCCAAAACGTAACGAAGTAGGGCTTACCGTTGCTTCATCATAGGTTATATGCTTTGATATGTTTTCCATTATTTTACCCATTCCCTTATCTGATTTTTTACCTTTGCCCAATTAACAATGATTAAAAATATACCCGAAGTTATCGAAATACCGATTAAGGTAATTCTTCCTATCTGCTCTATATTGTCAAGAGTACTTACGCTGCCCGTCAACGCTAAAGTTATTGAAAGTATAACTGATTGTAGGTGTTCTAACTTATCTTGGCTCATCATCTGCTTAATAAAGATTTAATTCCATAAATATATGCTGTATCTGTTCCAACTGCTAACTGGCAAGAAACTACAAAGTACTGATTAGCTGTAAAGTCAATTGTTAAAGCTGTTGGTGCTGTGGTTGATGTTAAGTAATAAAACAAATTTGTTGTTGCAGGTAAAATCTCTTGGCTTGATATTGACCCCTTAAATACTAAATCCCTATCGTATGTCACACTTAAACCTTGATTTGTGACAATTACAGTAGCTATTATTATTGGTGTTGTTAAGTTGTCTGTGTCATTAAAATAAACCCTAAATGTTTTATTGTTTGCGTTTGATGTTGCACCAATTCTTAAACACCAATATAAAATATCGTTTGCTTGAAAAGTTCCTGCTGGAATTAATTGAGAGAATATTTTTGTTTCTGCTGTTGCTACTGTATGAGTTATTGTTGTGTTTTGCTTTATAACTGATGGTGCTGTTATTGTTTCGGTATTTGGATATTGCACCATATAACCGCTTTTATCTATTGTATATGATTTGTAGCCTATCATTTCCAGTTACAATCTACATCACAACTTCCACTTGTAGTTACCTTTAAACTCCAAGTTGGCTGCAAAAATATACCACTAAAAAATATAGGTGTGTTTGCTGATATTGGTGAAGTGTTTACTATGTTATAATTATTTGTTCCATCGGTCTTAAATACACTAAATGTTAATGCTGCTGATGTTTTGTTACATACGCTTAAAAAAGTAACCTCTACCTCTTTAAATAAAGAAATAGCATCTAGCACGGTTGCTGTTGTTGATGTTATATTTTGTGTTTTACTTGACATATTTTATTTTAATAAATTTGCACTCCAAAAAGTATATTGAACACCTCCGTAACATATTGCTGTTGGTTTATTGTTTTGCCATACAAAAACTTCTAAATAGTCTGTTGTTCCATTCATAATTACTGTATCAGAAACAGGAACTGTAAAACTTCCTGCTACCGTTGTACCGTTAAATAAACCCGTAGAATACATAGCACCATTCTTGTAAATAGATGTATAGTAGAAGCACCCTGCATTTACCGCTGTTTCCATATATGCTTGTGCTGAAACACGATAAGTACCTGACTTTGTAGGTGTGTACCTTTTATTTGCAGTTGAATAGTTTGATTGAGGGTCTGTTGAAACAGTATCAAAATTAACCTTAGTGAAAGTAGCTGTTGTTATGTTTTGGTTAGAAGCCGAATAAGCCCTAAATTCATAAACAGCAATAACAGGGTATAATGTATCAAAATAACTTTTTAAAGTAGCTTTAATGTTTGCCCACGTTATTTTTTTTGCAAGTGAAGCAGAATTATCAACAATAATCATTCTATCAGCATCAACAGGTGTAGTCATTGCTGTTAAACTATCAACAAAAGTATGCACATTGGCTGCTGTTAAAATAGCTTGATAAATTGCATCAAAATAAGTTTTTAAAAAAGTTTTTACATTTGTCCAGGTAATCTTTTTTAATACAGAACTTTCGGCTGTTGCCACTAAATCTGCATCATTTGGTGTTGCTGCACTTGAACCATTAATCAATGCACCTATTCTTGCTGCTGTTTCATCGCCTGTATTAGTTCCTGAGTTAGTTCCTGTTATGTCAGAAGTAAATGCTATTGTTCCATCAGCATCTTTAAAAGTGTATGTTCTTGCTGCTGTGTTTGAGTTTGTAAAGAATGAAGTAAAAGTATTAGCAGCGTTTTTAAAGTTAATCTTAAATAAAGTTAGCCCTGCATAGCCACCTGTTGCATCTTTGTTCGCTGTATTCTCGGCAGTATAACCCAATGCAGCTTGTTTTGTATCTGCATAAGTCTTTACTGCCTTTTGTGAAGGGTATTTGGTATCGCTATTTGCAGCAAGTGTACCATCGGTATCTTTGTTTGCTGTTGCTTCTACTCCTGTTAGATTTATATTCATTATACCGTTATATTAATTGCTGTTGCATCCAAAGGGATATAAGTCGCTGTTTGATTTAATACTCCATTTACATATACGCTTATTGATTCATTAGGTAGTACTAAAGTTCCACCACAAACTACCGTTGTAGTATAACTTGAATCACTATTTCTTACAGTCGCAGGACTTCCACCACCACCACCATATAAAGTGGTTAATTGTGCTACTTGTGTTGCTGTAAAGTTTGAGTACGTTGCACTATCTGAAAAGTTGTAATTTGGTAGCAAACAAGTATTTAACTGACTTGCTGTTAAACTAGCTATCAATAACTCGCAAGGTGTTTGTTGTGTACCCGAACAACCAGCACCTCCTACAATTGCCAATGGTATACAGTTATTTACAAAGCTATCTTCTACACTAAAAGTTATCTTAAAAGCACCATAAGGGTACATTAAATAACCTAAGTCATCAGGAGAAAAAGAGTACTTATCAAAGATTGATTCAGGGTTAAAGTCTAATTCAATATCGTTAACACTATATTTATAAACCTCATCTGTATTTATTGCTCTTAAAACATCTTTAGCCAACTCCCTTGTGTAATCTTCTGTTCTGCTTACATCAACTAAATTAAGGTTATACCAACAAACAAATGAAAGGTTATACTTCATTGTATCGTCATCAATAACTACTTTATCATTTAATTCAAAGAAAGCGTAAGATTGTAGCGTGTCGTTTGGTCTTATGTCAAAATAATCTTGTGTTCCGTTATTTTTGTAGCATTGTGGATATGTATAAACATTACCTTCGCCATCTTTAGTTTTGCCTACCCTTGTAATAGGATAGCATAATTGAAGCCAAGCAGATAATTCAGTAACAAATAACTGTTGAAGTTCTTGTACAGCCTTAGTGTCAAGTTGTGGAGAAACAAAGTAAGGAGGTACTGTTAAACAAGTCATTGTTACAAGTTTAGATATTTATCTACTTTGCCTTGTAACTTAGGCTCAATTCTATTTGCAAATATAATTAAATTTTCAGTATTAAGCCCTAAAATGTTATCGCCAAAGTTTGAAGTTAAAATATCAAATTTGTCATCTTCTGATTTAATCTTTATTAAACCCCTATCAGGATTAACTACATCAATGCTTTTGTAAAAGTCGCCACTCAGCTTTAAGTCTACATACCTTGTTTGTCCACCTCGTTTACTTTTATAGTTTGAGTAACCTGCCGAATAAACACCTTTTGTTTTACCCTTTCTTGGCTTTTGGTATCTTAACTTATCCCCTTCAGAATCCTCTCCTTTGAAAGCCATTTGCCCTAACTGTAAAGATATTATTTGGCTTTTATTATCCATAATAACCTCATCTGCAATTATCCCCACCCTACTTTTTAAGTTTTTTAGCTTAGTTATTAATTGCTCTAAAGATTTAGTGTCTGCCATTAACAAAGGGATTTAATAACATTTTGAATGCCCTCTTTAAAGTCTACTGTAACCCTTGATAACCTTCCCCTTTTATAATCAGGTGCATAGCCACCATCAGCAACCACTCTTTTCATACTTATATTATAATCGCTATTGTTTTTATTATAATCGGTTACATAAAGCCTATCAGCCATTAAACCATAAGTCTTAAACCTATCGTGTAACCACTTTGGCAACCTGCCTGTTTTTAGTTGAAATTTTTGTACAGCCTCATCTCTTACTTTTACTATTGCACCTGTTTCGTATTCTATATTTATTCTTTCGTATTCAGTTGTTTCATAACCAAATATGCCTTTAAACCGTATTGAATCAGTCCAGTCGCTATCATACATATTGAATAATTTAGCCTCATTATCACAAGAACCAATGCGACCTTGTAGATAATTAGTAAATAATACAGTCTTATTAACCGCTTCACAACTATAAGTATTTAAACAAAATGGTTCGCTATTATATAATTTATTTTGCTTTAATACAATAGTAGCAAACTGAATACGATATTTTCCCTCTCCAAATACATTATAAACAGCACTCCAATCAATTCTAAACCCTATATAATTAGCTAGTGTAAATGGTGAATCTCCAAAATTGTAAAATTTCCCGTAAGTAACATTGTTTAAAGTTGCTATTGTAGCCCAAGATGTAGTATATTCTTGTAAATAAATAGTACAAGTTGACCCCAAAGGAAGCTCCATTAAGAATGAATTTACATCCTTTACGGTATTAAATACTTGCAAGTTATAACAACATTCATCATAAGACCTGCATTCTTCTGCTGTGCTAAGAGTTAAAGGAACAAAGCCCACTATTTGAGGGTTTGCTGTATTCCTTATTGTTTTCATTGGTATTGAATCGCCAACACCACCAGAAGGAAGGCTATCTCCACCAGTAGGGTTATCCGTTATAACGGATTTTCCCGAACCTGTATATACTATCTCTATTGGCATATCTTTATGTTCTTAAACCGTAAACAGTAGCTTTAAATGTTGCAGGAATTGAACTGCCAACGGTAACAGATATAGCTAAAGAACCCGAGGCTACAATTGCTATACCTGTATTAGCCGATTGGACATATCTTTTACTCGTTGCTGCTAAAGCACTCATATCTGAGGCTGTTGTTAAATCGCTTGACGAATCTTTTAATTTTGCAAATATACCTGTGTTTGTTCCTGTTACCCTTTCGTAAATAACAACCATAGGAATAGAATTAGCAAGTGTAACACCTACTTCAAAATCTAAGGTAGTAACAGCCACCGTAGCAGAGTTAATACTTGCCTTTGATGCTATTTTAACATAAGGAATAAAGTTATCTTTAAATTGCTTTATAGTTATCTTGCTTGTTGCCCCTGTTGCATAAGGCACAATTGCCATAACATCCGTATCGTAAAATGTTGTTTCTGCTGGTAGTCCTGTTATTGGTAGTGGTGCTGCCATTGTTTTGTTTTTAAGTTATTATTATTCCTTGCCCATCTTCTGTTAAGATGTTAAACAAGTTTTCTTGTTGTAATAATCCCGACAACCCTTTAAATCCTATCTTTGAACTTATAATATAAGATGTTTGGTTGTCTAGTTTTGTGTAATCAATATCATTTGTTAAGATTATTCTGCTTGTATCTACTACTGTCATTGTTACTGTATTGCTAACCCATACAGATGTATCGCTTTTAATATACTCAGTACTTGTTATATCTTGATATGACACACCGCCAACTGAATTATTGTCAAGTGAAATAAATCCATAGTAAGTTGTTGACCCTGTTGGAAAGCTAGGAAATGTAGCAAAGTCGCCAGTCATTGTTACAGTTACGGTTGTATTTTCATCTAGTAATATTTGACCATTTGTGTCTACTGCACTTGAATTAGTCAATACAACAGATGTAGTATAAGTATTTTGTGTTCTTGGATAAATATTAAGGGCAGATTTATGTCTGTAATATGTTAAGTATTCTGTGCTAATCTTTTCTACTCCTGCAATAACATTAAAAGTTGTACTCCAACCTGTTGTTTGTGTTGAATATCTACTCCAATTGTTTTTAGGACTTGGGAAACAAGATACATCAGTATCTAACTCTCTCCAGGTTTCGTATCTTAATTTGAAAGGATATTGCACCTCATAAAAAGCATAAGTGCTTGTGTCCATTGATAGCAAACGCTTAACATATATCTCATTTGTTTGAGTTGTGCCTATATTATATTCTCTGTTTTCTGAAAAGTCAACATCTTTAACACCGTTACAATCCACTAAAGTTTCAGCTACATCTATAATTTTTGATTCAAGAAACACAACACTTTCGCCTGTCTTTTCTGCTACTATTTGAAGTGCAATAAATTGCAAATCTGCATCAGTCTTTAACACTTTGAACTGTGTTCTTGTTAAAACATAATCCCCTTCATAACCTAAATAATTGCTTGTAGAATTATTAAAATCGTTAGGAAAGTCATAAAAGTTTGTTTGTCCATTAACAACAAATAATGTAGCATCGGTTTCATTATAAATATAATCCCCATTGTAACACATTACAGTATTTCTATCTGTTGTTTTAAGACTTGTTACCGTGTCTTGCTGTGGTGTTACAAATATTAAGAAGTTTCTATTGTCGCTATTCTTTGCAGCTAAGAATGTTTTAATTGCTGCCGAATTATCAATACGGTAATTAAAAGCCATTACAGAAGCCGATGTAAAGGTTGTTGTTACATTGCTTATAACTTGCAAATCCGTTCCGTATTGCTCACCGTTTGTACTTGCTGCCCCTGACAACTTCTTTCTTCTGTCTTGCTTAAAGTTTTGATTATAGTTTGTACTTGTATTTACATAATCAGTTGTGTCGTTTGGCAAATACTTATGAGTAATTACATAAGGTGTTCCCGATGTAATAAAATGACCATTTGCTGAAGCCAAAGTAATAACCACATCGGTAGTTCTATTAAAATCTACCTCTGTAACTACTAAGCCTGTTAAAACATCTGTAAATACTATTGAAGTCAAAGAATATTCAGGTGTACCACCATTTAAAAACTCGTTAAAATAGCCTACATTGCCTTTTGCAAAGTTTATAGGTGCTAGTATTTGACTTGCTTCAGGGCTTGTATTTTCATATCTTCCGTTTATATCACATATAAATTTAAGAGAATTAGTGCTTAAAAAATATGTAGGCGCAAATGGTTGACCATCTTCTAAGAATGTTTGTTGCCCTGCTAAGTATTCAGGTATTACAAACGTATGAAGTATTGTATATGTTTGCTTGTAAAGTCTATTTGAATAAGTAACGCTTATTGGTTGAATAGTAGGAAATGTAATTGTACCTGCTGCATTTGCTAGTAAAGCTGCATTACTTCTACCCTTTACGGACATATTAACTGCTGCTGTTCCTGTTGCACCCCACCCTGTTCCATTAAATGTTACATCGTTTTCGCTATCAACAATGTTCTTAAAGTTTATTGAACTATTGTTCTCTACTAAATTATATTTGTAATCAAACGATGTTAGTGTTGTTGTTCCGTTTAAATCAACATTGTTGTAAGTGTTAGTTCCTATTGCTGTTGTAACAATAATTTCCTTATCAGTTAACGATTCAATAGTAAAATAACCTATTACACTTGTAGCTTCTACATTAAAAAATCTAAAAGTATCTCCTTTAGTAAACCCATCAGAAATAAAAGAGCCATTATTATTCCTTGTTATAGTTTTATTTGTTGAGTTTGTTACCACAGCAATACCTTGTGATTGCCAATTAACATTAAATGTAATCTTTGCTGTGATTCTATCACCAACATTTCCCATTAAATACTCAGGGTTTACAGAACTTAAATCTCCAGTAAACTCGTCATAAAAAGCAAGTGATGTTATATTAATCATTGTCTTGTAGCTAAATTGTCATAAAAATGCTTTGCTATTTCTTGTGTTTCAAACTCCAAAAATACAGCCTTACTTTCAGTTAATGATGCAAAAACTTTATAATCTTCAATTGTTACTGACCTTGTACTAATAGGCTTTGCCTTATTAATCATTCCCATTGCCTCATTCATTGCAGGTAATAAATTACTAAGCAAGTTGCTCATATTTTCGGCTGCATCATTTAATTTAGAATCTTCCATCTGCTATTACTGTTTGGTTTAAATTGTTAGTATAATTTCGCTTAATACGGTAGTTTATAGTTGCTGTTTCTTTGTATAGATTCCACTTTAATGAATCTACCCTACCCATTTGTTGGTCAAAGGTAGTAATAATATTGTTACCTTTTATCTTTTTAAAGTCCTCACAACACATAGGTATTTCCCTATTCTTATAAGTGTAATACTGATTGCCATTTGTTGCTAATTTAAAAGCGTGAAAAGTTCTTAAAATACTGTTTGCATTTAAGTATTTCTTTGTATCACTTGATATATCGTTATAGTCTGATAAAAGCACTAACTTATTAATACCTATAAAGTCGCCTGACAACTTTAACCAGCCTATACGGTTGTTGAATATGTTAGCTGTTATTAGTGGTAGATTTATACCGCTACCAAATACATTACTAGCATTATTTATTAAATTTATCACCCCATTTATAGCACGTGAACCTAAATTAATAATGTCATTTAACTTGTCTTCAATTACGGTTAATGTTTCTTTTCTTTTGCCTAATGCAAACGGTGTTCTAACCTCTTTAATATGCTTTAAAAGAATGTTCTTTTTATCTATATAAGAGTTTGGCTGAACTATTATTTGTGCGTTTGTTCCATTATATTCATCATAGGTATTTAAGTCGCTATCGTCTAAAGCGTAAGTAAAAAATAGGTTACTAGATAATTCATCAGCGTTATAACCATTTGGCAAAGTGCTTGTTTTAATATTTGGCAAAGTATATGATGCTTGATTTTGCCAATATATCTTTTGTTCAAAAAACAATGTATTTCCAACAACCCTAACTTCAGCTTCAAAATAGTCTGACATTGAACGAATTAAATCGCCAAACGTGCCATCATAATAACCGTAAGCATACAATTGTGTTTGTGTTTCATCGGCTGCCTTTATAAATGTAGGTGGGAATATATTAGGTGTTGGTATAATTATCTTTTGAGGTATAATTGTTAATTTATTATAAGGGTAGTTTTGTAAGATTGTACTTGAAAACTGAAGCCCTAAATGAGAGCATCCTTTAGCAAATAAATCCTTTACATACATTCCGTATTTGTACTTTTTTTTCTGAATTATATTGTCGACTAAATCTTGTAAGAGTTTAGCAATGGCAATAACCATAATAGTAAAATATGCAAGTAAAAGGATAACCCTTAATACTGTGGCTGCTAATGTTGCTGCATAAGCTCCTTGAGTTATTATTAATGTAGTAGTATCACCTAAAAATTGGTCAATTAGTCCTCTTATTTTATCGGTAGCCGAAGCCAATTCTTTAGCCATTATAAATATACTAACACCTGTAACTAAGGCTTGTGTATAGTTAGGTATAGCAGAAACAGCATAAGGAATTGCCTTGTAATCGGTTAATAAAATCTTTCCTGTTCCGTTATAAGCATTACTTGCCAGATACGCAAAGCTAAATGAATCAGCTATGTCGTTAACAAAGTCAATCTTACCACGTTCTTTTATTGGTACAGTCACTATGTCACAAGTATATTCAGCATCGGGAGAAACAAGGTCTAATATTGAATCTAATACTACCTCATTTGTATCACACACCTCAACTCTAAATGGAATACCCTCATATATGCCTACACCGTTTGTTGTTCCACTTGCTATCCATTGATTTATAACACCTGCTGTAACACCAACAAACTCAAAGGCTGTTGCTGACAAAAATAAACTAGGGTTGCTTATTTCAAAATTAACCTCAATAGTTAATTCCCTCCAATTTCTTGGTGCAGGAATCTTGTTGTTATTAAGATAAAAGTTTAACTCCATTAAAACCTTCTTTTACTTTGTTTTTTAGTTGTTATTGTTTTAAATCCATTTTCTATTTTTGCAATTACCATATTATTCATAGCATCCCAATTTACACTTGTTTCAGGTTTACTCTTAATGGTAGCCTTTAACTCTTGTAACTCTCTTACAACCTCATTATTGTTGTTTATTGCTTGTATAATAGGGATAGCACCCATAAAAGAATCGTTCTGCCTTTCAAATATACCATCGTCAATCGGGTTCTTTAATAGGTTTTTAAGATTATAAAAATTTTCCCTTCCTAAATTACCCATTTCTTTACCACTAAAGATACCCTCGTTACCCTCTGCCTCTAAATGTATTCCACCTCTTGCGTGTGAACGACCTTTAAAGATACCTCTATCAATTCTGCCACCTGACAATGGCTCTGCTATTTCTCCTACTATACCACCCTCTTTAGCAAATGCCTTAGCTACTACTTCAGCAAGTAATACATCTTTTAAAGCCTTAACTGCTGCTGTTTGTGGCTCATCTTTAGAGTAAGAAGCAAACGCATTAAAAAAGGCTTGTATTTTAGCTAGTTTTTCTTGTTTCTTTTGTTCTGCTATTTTAGCACGTTCTAATTCAGCTTTTTTCCTTTCCTCAAATGCTAAAGTATTAGCCAATCCTTTATCAGCTAACTCTCTTTGTTTATCTATGTTTTTATCTTGGCTGCTAATTTCTTTGTCCAACAATGCTATCTTTTTGTCGCTTATCTTTTCAAGTTCTTTTACTACATCTTCGCCAAATTGCAAGGCTTGTTTTTTGCGTTCTTCCTGCTGTTCCTTTTCTGCTTCAGCTTCTTCCCTTAATTTTTCCAATCCTAATTCGTGAGCTTTATCAATTTTTTCTTTTTTCTCTTTTTGTAATCGTGCAAACTTGGCAATTTCTAAATCATTTGATTTTATTCTTTCTTCGTTATTTTCTACTATAATTGTTTTTTCTTCTTCTGCTGACTTTTTTATAAGTTTTATTTTTTCACGATACTTTACCTTTTGTTCGTTTCCCGATTTTGCATCATTTGTTTTTTCATTTAGCTTACTTTTTGCATCTAAATTGCTTTTTAATATTTCAATCTTTTCAGCATTTGACAATTCCCCTTTTGATAAAAATTCGAGTTTTTTCTCTGATAGCCTTTTTATTTGTTCCTCAATCGCAGCATCGGTCATTTTTGATGCTTCGCCACCAAATAATTGAGCATTTAGCTTCTTTAATTGCTCGGTTGCTTTTTGTATTGAACCTCCATCGCCACCTGCTTTTTCCAGTTTCTCAATCAATGTTTTTTGTGTTGCAATCTGAAAAGCCAACATTGAACTGTTTAGCTTTTTTATTTCTTCTTCCGACAGTTTTACATTATCCTTAAATTTTTCCGCTTCTTCCCCTGCTATCGTAAATCCATTTGCTACAAATGCCAGTATGTCTACTAATGGTTCTGCTGCATCAACAATAAACTCCCCAACATTTTCCATCACATCATCGTAAGCATTTTTCAGCATCTCTAATTTACCTGCGTTAGTTTCCACTATTGCAGAAGATTGCCCCTGAAATTTATTAAGATTATCAGTTAATTTTGCTAAGTTTCCTGCTTTTGTTCCAGTATCTTCAAATGCTATACCTGCTGTTTTAAGACCTTTTGTTTGACCATTAATAGCCTTAATTGATACATCTGTTGCAGTTGCTAAATCAATGCCCTGTGCAGATGCTAAGTCTAGTATTTTTGGTATCAACTTTTCAACTTCTTCAGATGTTAACCCATACTGAACTAATGCAGTTTGAGCCTTTTGTATATCATCATCTGAAAATATTGATATTTTCTGCAATTCTTCAGATTGTTTTATTAACCTATCAAATGCCCCCTTGCCCTCTCCACCAATATTTTCTAATGCTACCTGTAATTTTTTAGCATTTAATTCGGCTTCTATAAAGGCTTTTACACTCTCTTTCCCAAACTCAACAGCGTGTGATGATATTGCACTTAATGCACCTATCGCTAATTGTCCTGCTGCCTGACCTAGAGCATTAAATTTAAACTGAAATGATGAAAGGGCATTACCAAATGTATTTGTTGCTTCTTTACCAGCATTCTTAACATCGTTTAGTTTACCTTTTGTTTCGGTTAACTTTTTGTTTAGTTGCTCAACTTCCTTAATGTTCTTTGATTGGTCTATTGCTTTGTTTAGTTCCCTAACTTCCTTTTTTAACGAGCCTACTATACCTTCTTCGGCTTTAATAGTGTCTTGCTTCTTTTTTTCTGCTATCCTAACCTTTTCAATAGCTTCAGCCAATTTTGCATTTTCAGCAACTAATTTAGCTGTATCATTTGCACTTGTAGAGCCACTTTTTAAGGCATCCTTGTTATTCTTAATTTTATCTGAAAGTTCAATGATTTTTTCTAGCTTCTTAATGGATTCATCAAGGCTTGATGACTGTGAAAACGCATCTAAAGTTATCTTTATCTCTGACAATGTAAAGGATATTGCCCGAAGTAACTATCGGTGGTTTCAATTGCAAATATACTATTTTTTTATTACTCTTTTATTATTTTTTTTGTTTATTCAAATGCTTAATTAATAACTGTTTATATCTATAAAAGTCATAAACACTTTTCTTTGTCAACTCATCCATTGTAACCTGACCATCAATCTTGGATATACTAAAGCAAAGTTCCTCAAAGTCTTGGTATATCTTACGAACCTTGCCTATTATTTCGTTTCTGCTTTTATCTAAATGTTCGCTGTATTCCTTTTTATATTCTTCATATTTAATCTCTGCTTCTGCTACTTCTGTCCTTGATTTGCCTAACTCCTTAGCCTCCGCAAATTGTATGCCTAAATCCCTTAATATACTTATTCTTGTTTCATCTTCTGCCCCTCCAAACTCATCAGCAAAGATTGTGCGTAGAGTAGTGGAGAGGCGACTATAAAAGCATCTACCGTTTCCCTCACAACCTTTTGCGTTAAACCATCTTTGTTCATTCGGTCTAGTTTCTCTTTTGCTAGTCCTGAATTGTATTCTGTACTATCTTCATTTTCCTCCAACACAATTAGGCTGTAAATCAATTGGTCTGAATTGTTTTTGTTTTGTATCTCCAATAACCCAGTATGATAATCCTTTAAAGATATAAGCATTTTAGATTTGCTATTTTCGTCAAATCCTGCAATGAATCCTCGCATTGCTTCTACTAAACTAGGTATTTGTACTCCTGTCATTTTAAAGACCATTAAAGCCTCTAATTCGGTGTACCTTTTAATTGATAATTCTTCTGCTGTTTCTGTAAGGAAATAGTCTGTTTCGCCTATTTTTATAGTCTTCATTTCTTTTGTTGTTTTTTAAACCATTCAAGCCATATTAATAACTCTTTTACTTTGTTTGATGTTGACATTATTGGTTGTTTTTTAAATAGAAATACGCTGTTATTGATATACAAGTCATTGCCATTGCTTTAATAAGTGTAAGTAAGGATAAATGTAGTATATCCATTATTGAAGCCTCTATAAAACAAGTCCACCATAATATGCAAAATGAACAAAAGTTTTTACCGAATGTAAAAAACCATTTATTCCACAGTAGAAAATATAAAAAAGCGTTTGATAAAGCAAGGGTAATTGTTAATTCCATTTATCTCATTGTTTGCGTGTAGATAGTGTTTTTAGAACAAGGTTGACACACTCTATCAATATCGGTAAAGTCCATTCTTATGCCTTTTAAATCATCTTCATACTCCTTTTCTAAGCGTGTAATGTTATTCATTGCTTTATCCCTTGAAAAGTCTGCATTTGCATTTGTTCTATTGCTATTGTAGAAATCCCAAAGTATTCTCATAGCTAATTTCTTTTGAACTATGCTGTCAAATAACTGTTTGTTTTGGCAAATAGTATCGCTGATGTCACAAGTAACAGTAGCCTTTAAATGAAGCCCAAAGGTTTGGTCTGTATAACTTATTTGTTCTATATTAGGTAACGATGTACCGTTTAATTGTGTGCTTTCAAAAGTAACACCTCTTACTGTTACATATTTTTGATATTCAGATACCCAATAATTACCACAGCAATTATTCCAAAGCCTTGTGTCTATTGCTTGACCTGTAAAGTCATTCTCATAATATCCTAGTAAAAACCTAGCACCAGTACCACCTGTTGTTGACTTGTAATTACATACAAAATCAGTTAAAGTCCACCATTCTAAACTCAATGTCTTTGTAGTGGTTAAGGTAAATGTCTTAATCGCTGTATTTTGTGAACAATCGTATAAATAAATCGTTCTTGCTGCCTCTATTGTATCAAATTGAGTACCAAACATTCTTAACCATACCGCTACATTATCGCTTTGTAATGGTGTTATCTCAATACCTACAAACCTTCCTGACTTTGTAATCTTATCTGTAAAGAATATATCTCTACTCTTTACAGGGTCAATGTTATCTATTAAATGCCTTGCTCCTGTTAACTCCTTATGCCTTTTAACAAAGTCTTGCACCGCATTAATAACTTCTTCGCCATTAATATAGTTTAAGTAAGCTGTTACCGTTGAATAATCGCTGCTTAAATTAGCTTTGATTAGTTCCATTGTTATACCAGGAATAGATGTAACATACTTTCCGCTTGTGCTTCCTGTTACGTTGCTGTTGATTATATTACCAACACAGCTATCGTCTGAGTTCCTATATCCTACTAACTGATTAGTTCCAGTAAGACACGCTTGTATTTTAGTGTAATCTATCATTGTAGAATATTTTTACAAATATACTATTTTTTAACAAATAAACAGTCCCAATAATTAAAACCTGCTCCGTGTGCTGCATATCTATCCATTTTTATTGGATTATAGTACTTTAAAAGGTTTTCAATACACTTATCAAATAACAAATTGTGCAAGTCCTTTTGGCAATGTTCGTGAAACTCTACACTTATTTGTTGTGGTATTGGCTTAAAATTAAAGTCGCTCAATATAAAATACTCACTTCCTTCACAATCCAATTTAAGTATATCAATCGGTTTACCTATTTGCTCATATACACTATTTAAACTGTATCTAGGTACTTCAATACTACCATCTGAAATAATGTTTGCAGCTTGTTTGTCGCTTACTTCGTTGTAACTAGCAATACCACTTGATGTTGATATTGCAGCACGTTCAAAACGTATATGTTCGTGTTTAGGATTCATATTTTGAATATCAAAAGCCCAAACTTCACAACCTAAATCGTGCATAGCATTACTAAAATCAAACCCTAAACACCCTACATCTATACATACTCCACCCTTTAATAGTGATGTGTCAACGGTATGCTCTGCTATAAATTGTATCATAAGTTCTTTTGATTAACGTAAGTAAATTTATATTCTTGATATTGTGGCACTCCTGCCTTGTACATACATAAAGCCATACACGATTCATCAGCCCAATGTCCTGCCATAAACTCGTTCTGATTACCAAAAGCACCTTCTTCTTCAGCTTGTTTCCACAAATTAAATACTTTTACTGCCTTTGGATGTTCAAAATTAAAACCATAAATAGTACCGCCTAAGTGATTTATATTATCTATTTCGCTTGGTTGCACCTTAAAGTATAATAACGCTTTGTCGCTTGTCATTTTAGATAATTTATGCTCACCTAAAACATTTAGTATAGGGTGTTCATCTAAAGCATCAAAAAGAATCTTAATATCTGAAGTAGGTAATACTGAAGGGTCAAGCCAAATAATCTTTTTATATCCTAAATCTATTGCTCTTTGTATTGCGTGAGGCTTAAAACCGTATAAAGACTTTTGGAAAGTAGGTATTAATTCTTCGCCTATAATACTACCGCCTTTAATCGGCAATTCATCTCTAAACACAATCCTATTATAATCGCCATAATGCTTTTCTTGCCTAGCACTATGAGTTAAATATGGCTCACGAAATGCGACACTTACAACACAGTTACTCATAATGAAATAGTATAACCTCCAAACTTTTCGCCTACCCATTTAGTAATGTCAATTTCATTACTTAATGCAGTAGCCCAAGCCCCTGCTGTTTGTACTTCAATCTTATATTTAAACAAACTAAATAAAGGTCGTACTTGATAATCTCCTGCTCCTGTTGGCTCTGTATCGTGAATAACTAAAATACCTTTTGTATGTTGGTAAGCATTAATTGTTTCTTTGCGTTCCTCTCCAGGTGATTGGTCAATAAAGATTAACTCAGCTTCATTTTCATAAACCTTTCCCCAATCAGTAACTAAAAATGATTTATGGTAGTCATTTAATATGCTATCAAATTTAGACCTCCACCCCTCATTATAATCAAATGAATGCAGCATTCTTTTCTTAGCTGTACAATAGTCGTTTAACAATGGTGTAGAACCGTGACCCATACCAAACTCCATTACTCTACCTTTGGTTTCTTCTAAACCAATAAATAATAAAGGGTAGTAACATAAGTCGCCACCACTTGCACAAAATTTTTCTCTATAATTTTCCATATACCTTTTCAAATACGGTTAAAAACTTAGCAAGTTTCTCAGGATGCCTAACATTGTTGTTCTCACAATGTGCATCAATCCAATGGTCTTGCTTTTGTGTTTCTTCCCAATTAAACCTATCTACCCTACCATAAGCTAGTGATGCTCCTGCTATGTTTATTTGCCCTCTATCAATAAAGGTTATTGAATCGTGCATAGGCTTTAATCTTTTAGTGATTAAATCCCAGTCAAAGTTCCACCAACTATCCCAATCAGGAGCAAAAGCTATTTGTGTTTCGTTTGCATCTCTTAAAAACTCATCTTTAGTGTTAAATTTTAAGTTCATTACTTCCTTCCATTTAATGCAAGGCATACATATATAACCCATTGGATAGAAAGACCTCCACGTTAAGTCGTGACCATAAACTGTAACCTCATCTTCTTTAGGATGCCAATAGTCAAACAAAGGGAGTAAGTCCATATCGCTAGTCATTACCAACGAATCAACGGGCAAGTAATTAGCTGCATAAAGCCTTCCTCCCTGTGCTTGTGTTTCTGTTCTTAACCCTGTAATGTCGGGTAGTTGTATGATATAATCCCCTACCACATTTGCAGGGTCTACATCGTGAGTAATTATTACTGCTACTTTCCATCCGTAACTGTTCCAAGCCTTTAGAATATAAGGCGAATAGAACATATAATCAGGGTTATTATTTGTTGATACTACTACTATTTTTTCCATCTTTCTTTTTTATTTCTGTTGAATCTAATTTACCAAATATAAATGTATGTATAATAACTCCTTCAGCATACTCAATAGTTATAACCCTTGCAAGGTCTGTACTATCGTGCATATCTTCTGCACTTTCAGTTATCTTATATGTTCCGTTATTCATTGCACCAATAAAATATATTAGGATAGTTCTTTTCTACTTCCAACAAGTAATCAAAATCGTGCCAATAATTACGCAAAAACTTAAACATTGAAGCTTCATAATATCCTGCACTACCTATATGTCCACATACATTATTGCTTTCTTTTAATTCATAACTTAAACCTAATTCTAAGTCAGGTATATTATTATTATATCCAGCTAAGAAAGTATTTGCCATTCCTAATACATAATGTTGTGTAATTGATGGTCTATCAAATGTAGCAAATATAGGGTAAATAAACTTGTTTAAATAGTCTTGGTCTGCACCCTTACGGTTAAAATCAATATCAACACCTTCAAATAAACTATTCCAATCCATTTTTTTTGTCATTCCTACAAAATCGCCACATTTAAACCCAATCATACCACCTAACAATGGTAAGTTATGGCTTACTGAATCCGTAATAGCGTGTGCTGCTGTATCTTTATTTATCCAATGTTTAACAGCTTGTGCCTCCCTATATGTTGGTGGGCTATCTAAATCCCTACAAATAATGTGTGTATATTTCCAGTTAGGATGCTTATAGTGGAATATCGGCTTCATTCTCCACAACATTGCCTTTGTTAATGGTGTTCCATCTGAATTAACCTCTACTATTATTGGTAACTTTTCAAACAAAGGTAAAAATGCTGCGTTTGTTGCTGTGTCTGTTTGTAGTATTATATCCCAATCGGGAAATAACAATTTATTCATTCTAATATTTATCATTAACCCTCTTAAATAAGAGTTAAAATCAAAACAATTCTCAGCCCTTTCTCTATCATATCCGAATAAAGAATACACTACTGCGCCTTTAAATCTTTCTTTACTCATTTTTTACTTATGTAAATATAATTATAAATAACTGAATCAATATAACCCTCTGTTTTAATCAATCCAGTTGCTTTTAAATCCATACTCCATTGATGGTCTTCACCGTGATTTATTTCAGCGTATGGTATTTTTTTTGCTATGCTTGACTTTATTGTGTTTAAGTGGTTTGGTGGTCTTTCATATTTTACCATTCCTGTATCGTTTGTTTTCCATTCCTCATATTTAATGCTATGTTCAAATACTTCAGGCTCTCCACCATCCTGAGTAATAAGTCCACGCAAAGAACAACAATCAGGATTTAATTCTAAAGCCTTTAATATCTGTTCTACATAATCAATGCTAGGTATATCGTCATCGTCAAAGAAACAAAGGTATTCCCCTTTTGCCCTATTCATTAATATGTTTCTTTTAGTTCCCTTTGTTAACTCGCCATTGTCACATTCATAAAGTATTTCGCATTGTTCTTTTGCATCTATACATTGAACAAAAAACTCATCAAACAACTTATCAAATTCCTTTTGTCTGCTATGAATAGTCAATATAAGAATGCTTAATCTTACGCTTTTATCTGCCATTGTCCTTCAATATTTATTAGGTCAAAATTGTTTTCTTGTCGTTTTAAAAATACTTCTTCATCTTGCTTATAAAAAGCCTCAGTTTTTCTATACTGTTCATCCATTGCACCTAATCCCCAACCAGGATGGTTGTGATGAAATATAACGTAGTCTATATACTTATACCTTCCTAACATAATTGCCACATCTTGAGCCTCGTTATCACACCATAAAGACACATAATCAGTATGGTATATATAATTAAACCTTGCATAATATTTTCTATCTATTATGCTCATTGTCATTAATGGTGCATTTTTGTCTTTGTAGTGCATACAACCATCGCCATCAGGAAAATGCTCTGCAAAATCCTTTCTTATTATGTCATCAAAGCCTTGTACTACAAACTCTTGGTCATCGCTAAAATTAATTAGTATATCCCATTCATACTGGCATTCGTTTACATCACGATTAATTGCATCTATTTTATTCTTTGAACTACCACTTACAAAGTGAATGTTTTTTACAACAGCCGAACCTTCTACTATATTTTGCATTGAATAGTCATCACCATCAATAGATACAAGTATTAATAAGTTATCGGGTTGGTTTGCATTGTTTAATATATTAGCTATGCAAGAAGCAAACTTTTGAGGTCGGCTTCGGGTAGCAAATTTAATCAATATCTTTTGTTCTAGTCCTTCCATTGTGCTATTGGCAAATGCCTTATTGAGTTAAAATAAAATTGTGTTTCTTCATCATACGGTTTAATAACGTGCCATCCTAAATGGTCTGCTTCAATCTTTTTAGTTCTTAAACTTAGACATTTACCTTGCCATTCGTTTGTGTCTGTACCCCAAACAGAGTAATTGTGATACCCTTCACGGTACAATGCAAATGTAGTATCTACTCCACATTCAACAAAGTTTTTATCCTTTATTTCTTTACGGTAAAGTACTTTTTTTTCGTGATTAACAACCTCTGCTCTTTTGTGGTACGCTTTAGGTATTCTGCTAATATTCAATTCTAAGCCTACTTTGTTAATATGTGGGTACTTATCTAGTCCTTCGTTCAATAGTTTAAGGTAGTCGCAATTAGGTGGTATTATATCGCAATCAGTTACTATATACTTTTCGTTTGGTGCTACCATTTTACTCATTCCCGAATCCCATACTACTGTGTGTCCATAATTCTTATTTATAAGCAATAATTCTACACCTTTAGGAACTAATGGAGTGTAAGCTGAGCCATTGTCAACCACAATTAAATCTAATTCTTTATTCTGCATTAATACATCTAACTGCCTAGCTAAAAAAGTAGGTCTATTAAAATGTATTATAAAGCACTTAATCATTACGTTTATCTATTAATTCTTTATATAACTCTGCTCTAAATATATTGGTGTTATCTAAGTTGTGGTTAACAATTACATATTCGTGTAACTTGTTACCCAAGTTCTCAACATAGTGTGGGTTTTCAATGCAATATTTTATAGCAAAATAAAACCCTAACTTGTTATTGTTGTTAACAAAATTAGCTATATCAATAGTGTTGTAAGGAATTACATCTGAACATATACAAGCCTTTTTAAACCACCCTGCCTCAATCATTTTTAACTCACTCTTACAACGATTAAAGTCACTATCCACTAAAGGTACTAAACAAACATCTAATTCATTGTAGCCTTGCATAAATTCATCAACTGGCTTACTTAATATCCTTGAGTAATCTTTTACCCTACCTTTATTGGTGAATATTTCCTCCATTTCTTCAAATGGCTGCTTATATCCTTCAATTTTCATTAACTTTCTTAGTGGTTTGCTTATCTTTTCATAATCTACTATCTCGCCACCTATTTCAAAAGCTAATCGACTATCCATATTAAAGCCTCCTAAAGATAAATGATACCTACCTTGCATAGTTCTATCATAAAGTAACGATTGTATGCTATCCTTCATTAATTTACAGTCTTCTATATGGTTTGGTGTAGCCATATATCCAAAGCGCATCTTATCAGATAGTATTTCTTTTATTCCTAACTGCTTAATACTTGGGTCAATTGCATTTTGTAATATACTTATACCACTATATGTAAATCGTTTTATTTGCTCTTTTAAGTAAGGTGTAGTAGTAGTAATGTGGTCAGCTAATACAAAAGACTTAATAATCTTTTCACTTAAATTATACTTCTTATAATCATAGTAACTTGAATTGTGTTTAGGTACTTGCCAATGGTCATCAATATCTAACAATACAACACAACCCATAGACTTAACTGTGTTAACGTATTCTTCATTGGGTAAATCCCTTTGAAATATTACTAACTGAAAGTCTTTATAGTATTCTTTTGGCTTACCGTTTAACTCTTGACCTGTTGTGTAGGTAATTTCAAACTCAGGAAAGTTTTTAGATAAGTGTTCGTGTGGCATTGATTGCCTGTAATAACTTACTCCACTTACTTCAGGAATCATTACAACTAATAATCGGTAGTTCTGCATAGTGTTACGCTTTAACAACATTGAAAGCGTGTAACCCTTTCTTATCTTCCTTAATATCGTATGTCACGTTATCCCCTTCTTTAGGTTGACCTTTTACATTTGTAATATGAAGGAATATATCTTTGCTTGTTTCATCGTCTATAATAAAACCGTACCCTTTTAATTGGTTGAAGAATTTAATTTTACCTGTCATAATCAATTGTTAATTAATGCAAATTTAATTAAAAAAAAGTAGCCCTCCATATTTCAGAAAGGCTACCGTTCAAATAATTATTAACACTTTACTAACTACTATATGTTTTTCTGAACATACTTGTAGATACCTGTATCAGTATTTGAAGTGTAAGCTGCAATGTAAGCAAACTCTGCTGATATACGGAACTCATAAGTAGGGTCAGCCTCGCCACCTGTTGTTACTGCTGAATTATCAGCACAAGATTTGCGTACTTTTAATTCCCAAGTAAGTCCTGGTACAAAAGGGTCATTGATTGTAGTCCACATTTCAGTTCCAAAGTCCTCTCCTATTCTTGATACTTTGTTAATCCAAGGAACGATACCTACTGTTCCTGGTACAAAGATAAAAGAAGCAGTTGTTGATGCTGTTGGTCTTGATATGCTGTTTGTAGCAAAGTGAGTGAAACCATCCATTTGCCATTGCAAGTTAGTAGCGTTACCCATACCTTGTGCGCCTGTACGAAGTACTTGCTCACGACCTGCTGCCATATGCACGTTAAACAATTGACCGTTAAAGTTATTCTCCAACAATTCTGCTGCAATACTTGAATAAAAGTAATTGTAGTTAGCTGCCGATACGTTCATTTGGTTTAATGCACCAAACCAAGTATTCAAAGAACCGTTATTAATTGCTGACTGATTTGCCACCAAGTTAGTAATAGCTTTTTGCTCTAAGTTTAAGTGTAACTTTATGAATGTTTGCTCCAAGTTGTTACGGAATGCTTCTTGAAAATTAATCTCGTTTCCTGCAAACATCAAAGATGACATTTTAAAGCCTTTTGATACTATTTGGAAAGTTGGAGTAATTAAAGCAGAATCCCCTACCTCAGTTGCACCACAAGCACGAGCCGAATCAACAGTAGTTGTTAACTGTTTTACAACAGGAATAGCAACTGGTTGTGCTGTTGAGTTCTTTAAACTTGAAATTGTAGAAGCACCTCCATTAATTAAGTCAGGTGTTGATGCAAAATAAGCATTTAATGCTCCTGTTAACGGTGGTCGTAATTCATTCTTGTTAATCCTTGCTGCCATTGAGGCTTCCGCTTGTACACGGATTGTAAGCAAGTCTGTTGCTGTGAAATTTGCCATTGTTTATCTATTTAAAATCAGGGTTTAACTTATAAACCTCTAGCATTATTGATGTCGCCTCTTGTGAGGTTGGACTAACACCTTTGTTTCGTAAGTAGTTTTCTAGGTCAACTTTGTTTTTTATGTTGCCTACTTCACTTCCTGATTGGTTATTATTTTTGGAAGATGCTGCACCTCGACCTCCCTCAGAGCCTTTCAAGCTAACGTAACCTTTAGCAAAGTTTGTAATCACTACTTCTATTGGTAACGGATTTTGAAGGCTATCAACCATCTTTACCCCTGTTGAGTTGTCGTAAACTACTGAACGACCATCCTCATTTTCTATTCGGTACTTCTGCATTGCTTTATCAATCACTAACTCACGCTGACCGTTTATAACCGAATCAGGTGCATCAATGTTTAAAGAACTAACAACTCTTTCAATAGCACCTTTTACAGCAGCTTGTTTAATTGTTGTTTCATTCTTACTTATTAAATCGGCAATCTCTTTATCCTTGCTTTGTGCAAGTATTTGTAACTGTTCTTTTTCTTTTTTTAATTCTTTTACTGCTTCAGGCTCACTCTTACCCGAATCGCCTTTAGCCTTTTCTACTAATACACTTAACACATCGTCAATAGTTTTTATCTCGTTATTCTCAATGTTGTGTGTACGCTTTAAATTCTTAACAGTCATTTCCCTTTCTGCTTTTTTCCCATTCTCATAACCACCTATAAGAACACCGTTAACCATCTTACCCTCCTTTTGTACGTTGTCTATTAACGTATTGTAATCATTCTCTAAGAATACCTTTATTGATGTTGGTATAATCTCATCTACTTTAGCATCGGCTGTTGTTAATGCTGTTTTTAATGCTTCGATGTCTACTTTTAGTACCGTTGCTATATGTTCTACTGCTGTTGCGTTTAGTTCCATTGTTTATTTTGTTAGTTTATTAATTAATGTTTCACGTTTCATATTGCCAAATCCTGTAATGTTATTATCCTTTGCCAATTCTTTTAACTGGTCATCGGTTAACCCATTTAAGTAGTCATCAGGTTTTTGTTCAAGACTTACTTTACCTTTTTCAAGTTCAGTTATTCTTGCCATTAACTCTTTTACTAACTCGGCATCACTCTTTATACGTTCAGGCTCTTTTGGTAAATCCAAAACACCCCCATTTTTAATAAACTCTTTTACTGCTGTAATCTCTGCCCCTCCTGTTACATACTCTTTTAATATATCTCCTTCACTTGGGCAAGGTATATGTTCAATATACTTCCAATTCAGACCCTTTGTTTCACTCATTTGCTTCCAATCTTGTAAGCTAAATGCACATACATCGGGCTGTTCTAAATCGCCTTTTGTCATTGTGTTTCCTTTTGTGTCTATGCGTATTGCTTTGACATACGTTTTTTTTAATTCAGTCATAACTTTTGTAACTTAATTGATAGTTGTAGTCGGTAGTTTGTTCAGTCGGTAGGCAACCATAATAAATATGGTTTGGAATTGCAAATATAATAATTTATTCAATAGGTTGTATTATTGGTTCAATAATTGGTTTTGTTTCATCAACCTTTGCCTTATTATACTCTGCTAACTTTTTAGCTATATCTGTTGTACTTGAAAGCGATATACTGTTTCCTTCACGTTCAAACAATTCAATATAATCATTGAAGTATATTTTTAAAAATAAATCGCTTTGGCTTACTCCTAAATCTTTTACTTCTTTTGCTGATAGATGTATAAATGGCTCTAACTCGTTTAGCTTTAATTGTCTTTGTAGTTCCATTTGGTCGTTACCAAACTTAACATAAATAAGTTCTTCAATGTAAGCATCTAGTAAGTGAGTAGGTAGGTTTGCTGTTCTTGCAGCTTCATATAACCTCTCTATTTCATCAGCAGTTCTTACAAAATACCTTCTACCATAATTAATAGCTGAATCAATGTAATCACTACCGTAACGAATCAATGCTAAAGTATCAGTCAAAAACTTTTCAACTTCTTGTGCATTATCACTTACTATATTTAGTTTATCGTGTACACTTTGTACATCGTGAACTACACCTGTTGCTGTTTTATCGCTTGACCCTGTGCCTACTGAATCATCAGCAGTCCAAATAGCCTTAGATATATGTATTCTTAACCAATCGCTTTCTGTTCTTTGTTCTGATAAAGTAGCAATATCAGGTTGTACATAACCTGCAACTGGTAATACATCGGGTTCGCCTTGTGTTGGTGTTGGAATGATTATCACATCACTAACATCTGATTTCATTGAATAGCCTGTACCGTTACACCCTGAACAATTCATTGTTTGTGACAAAGAATTATCGTCAAAGTATCTAGGATTTGATAACATACCACTTCCTGAACATACCTTGCACCCTTGTTGGCGCATATACTTAATCGGGAATCCGTGTAGCTTCTTGCTTATGGTGTGGATAGAACTATCTAACAAATATTCATCTGCTAATCCTATTGACTGCCATACATAAGATGTTCTTGCTTCGCTTATTGAATCTTTTTGATTTGATACTGCAATAGCAGGAACATAACCAAACTTATTTTTAAGTTGCTTATCTAACACTTCAGATATATTACCATCTTCACGTTTATAGATACGGTCTAACTCAGCATCAATTACTCTAAAATATTCTATACCTGAATTGTGTAACACATTTTCATATTCCATTGCCTCGTGTTCCCATTTAAGTATAACATACTCAATATTATTACCTTCAAACTCAATATCGTGAATATCATTAATAGACTTAAAGCAAATATAAGGATTTAGTTCTTCCTCTGATTCGCTTGGTAATTCTACCATCATTAGTCCTGTTGAATCGTAATTAACCTTTTCAAGCCAATAACGCATCCATTGTGACATATTCATTCCATCGCCTAAATCTGACATTAAGTAATTCTTAAAGTCTGACTTTTGGTTTTCTAGTTTGAAGTTATAATAACGAGAGAAACCTTGTGCAGAAAATGCCTTACTAAATGGTGCTAACTCTTTACCATAAATAGGTACAGTAGCAGGTTTGGCAAGTCGCTTCCTTAAATTGTGTTGCGCTTCGTTTTCGTATTGTTCCATACGAGCAAGGAAGTCATCAACACCGACTCCCTTTATATGAAGTCGGTGTGACTTAAATAATTGTTTTGCCCTATCTATTAAAGCCTTACTGTAAGGCTTTTCTATAAGGCTCTTAATCTTTGCATCATCAAGAACCATTATAGGTAGTATTAAGGGTTTGTTTTTGTTTTAAGGAAAGTAGTCAAATAACCAATACTGTCATCCTTAGAATACCAAGATACTGCATTAGTACTTTTTGATTTACCTTGTCCAATACCTGCGTGTTCAAGTCCACCCCAAACAAATGATGCAGATGGATAACCAGCAATACCTCCAAACAAATAACCCGTTTCTGTTAAATACCAAAAGTTGTATTGGTCAATACATCTTAAGTTATTAATAGCTGTAATTAATGCAGCGTTCCATCTTTTTATTTCAAAAGTAATAGAGTGTTTACGAGCAACTAATTCATCGCCACCGTAAGGTGCTTCTTCAGTTTCTACTTCAGCAGCAGGTTTAATACCAACGTGCAAGTCACCCAAAGCTACAATTCTATCAACAGAGTTTGCTCCTGTTGCAGCGTAACCCATCCTGGTAGTCCAGTTGGATTCTACAATTAAAGAACTAACATCAGGAAATCCTGCTCCTGTTGTTTTCATAAGAAAGACTTTTACAATCTTCTTACCATAATCTACATCTCCACAATTAGGAATGACTGTATCGCCTATTCCATTTGTGCAACTAAAAGTATCGCAAATTGCCATTTTTAAAAGTTTTAAAAGGTTATTATTATAGTTTATAATCTATAACCTTTTTTGTAACGGAGAGGCAAAACTCCAAGAATGATATTGCAAATATAAATAATTAATCAATACAAATTAAAAAATCTTTTTTGTAGCAAATAATTCAAAGTATTCTCTGTATGCTATCATATCTGAATAGTCAGGTGAACGACCTAATATATCCTTTACTAAATCTTTTGATATGATTGCTTTTTTACCATCACTATCAACGCTTTTCTGTTTTACTTGCTCTAATTCTTCAATGATATGTTCCTTTATTTGTGTATCGGTACATTTTAACCAGTACTCAGCTTTGTTCATTCGTTCTGCCATACGATAATAGCATTGTGATTTAAGATTAATATATTGTTCGCCTTTGGCTGCTGTTGAATTATTTACAAAGCCTTTGCATTTTAATATGTCTTTTACTCCACCACCTACTCCATCTTCATCTACCAAAACTTGACTTGTAGGAATAAACCAAACACCTTGCAATTCTCTTATCTTTTCGGCTGTGTCTGTTATACTTGATTTTCTTAACACGACAACCTTCTCAAGTATAAACCCTGACCACACACCTATAACTGTTTTATCCTTACCGAATCTTGCTATATCAGCTACTATGTACCTTGTGCCACTCTTTACAAAATGATTATTAAACGAATCAATAATACTGTCATAGGTTATTAACTGGCTTGAAT
>Ga0315285_10001177_pt1 | contig 27328 bp, 30 predicted proteins | sample YL17G09_36_MG_FD_203698 | JGI IMG/M metagenome (GOLD analysis project Ga0315285, IMG submission 203698) | Sediment microbial communities from Yellowstone Lake, YNP, Wyoming, USA - YL17G09_36 | ecosystem: Environmental > Aquatic > Freshwater > Lake > Sediment | place: USA: Wyoming | collected... | reverse complement strand
GTTCCTGTTGGCGTGGGGGTGGGCGTAGGTGTAGGTGTAGGGGTTTCTGTTGGTGTGGGTGTGGGGGTGAGTGTTGGTGGCGGTGTCTCCGTTGGCGTCGGGGTGGGCGTTTCTCCCGCTACATCAAAGGGAAAAGTACAGGTTCCTGCTCTTGGTTTTGACTCAGGGGCGGTGGGGGCGACAGGGGCTTGGCCAATCTGGTAAAGTTTCACCGCCGTGATAACAGCAATAACCGCCAAAATAACGGTTACGGCCGCCATCAAAATTACCTTCCCTTTTTCTCCTAGAAATTTCATAAAGGATTAATTTTTACTTTATTGGTCACAGGCCTTCCCAGGGACCACAACCAAGATTGGCGCAGGCTTGACATTGTACTATGTAGTGAGCGTACTGATTGATTGTGAGCGAAAAAGAGTTGTTTCCTGCTGGCTTGGTTTCTACTGCTCCCCAAGGATTATTCCCGATTTTCACCCGGTAATTATATTTAGTCACTGGGTTACCCCAGCTGACAGACGTACCACTACATTGGAAAGTATAGGTTTGGCCAAATTGGAAATTACTGCTACTGGCAGTAAGAGCGTCGCAGCTGACGCACCTGCCGTCGTCTTTCCAGCAATCTTCGGATTCTCCTTCACGCTCTGTGGGGCAATCTTTCGGCTTCCTGAAACCACACCCACCACATCGCCATCTTGGCTGCTCATCCGGTCCATATACCCCTTCTTCATAATTACAACATTGAAGACAGGCTTCAGGCTCTCCCGCCTCGGTTTCCTGGGGGGTAACTTTACTCTGTCTTTCGGCAATTCTTCTCCCGGTAACGAGAGAGCTAACCCCAAGTCCTATGATAGTTATCAAGTAAATCGAAACAATGAGGTTTTTCTTTAAGTTATGCATGGCTTATTTGACAGTGAACGTATAATTATTTCCTGGTTGTTCTGCCCCAAAGATATAGACTTCATTTTCACCAGGCCTTTCGATTTCAATGGCAAAATAGTACTCTCGACCAGAAGTGAGGCCCTCTATTACAAGCTCATGTTCATTTAGGGCAGTTTTCCCGTTAATGGGTGGAACGTTTTTTAGATTTTCGAAGTTATATTTGTCTTTCCACTCATCGTAGTTAAGCATTAGCGGTAAATAATTCCAATCTCTGTCAGGAGAATAGCTAATTGAAGCAAGAACGGCCGTCTGGGTGGTGAAAGTGATTTTTTCTACCCCCGCGGAGACAGTTTCAGTTTTTAAATCCTGTGGTTTAATTTCTCGAATCAAATCTAATTCTTGCTCTTCTCCTGTTGGAGTACGATAAGTCCTTTTGTCTTGTGATGGCCGAGGCCGAGGAATTGATGCTTCCTCTTGGGCCTTAGGGGTAATTCTAGTTTGGTTCTGGACGAGAATAATGGCGGCTGGTAAAGTGGCAGCCATAAGGAGAAGGATCAGGGCGCTAGAGGCAACCATGACTGTCGAGAATTTTTTGCGCGGCTGTTTACTAACGGCGTAAGGAGGAATTACTTCCTCCTTAGTACTATCGCCAAAGGTGGCAGTTTTCTCATTTGGAGCAGCCATTGCCTTTTCTGGAGGAGAAGAAGACAGGGCGTCTTGTTGTCCCTCTTTTTTCAAGTCATCGGCAGGTTGGTCAGGCATTTCACTCACTACTATAGAGAAGCTGATATCCTATGTCAACATTTTCATCAGAAAGAGCGCCTTTTTTCTATTTCTAAAAGGGTCTCCTTAATTTCTTGTTCTGCCCTTTCGCCGCCAAACATTTGGTAGTGTACCAGTGCCTCTTCGGGTAATCCCATTTGTCTTAAAGTTTCACCCAAATGGAAATGGCTGGGGGAATAATTGGGTTTTAAGGCAATGGCTTTTTCAAAATATTCTTTGGCTTTTCCCAAGTTACCCATGTCAAGACAAACCAGGCCGGCATTGTCCCAAGAGTCAGGTAGATTGGGTTCAATCTCTCTGGCTTTTTCTGCTGACCAGAGGGCATTTTCTAAATAATCCCTATTTAAGGAGGAGAGCCTGAAGTAAAAAATTGAAAGATTGGTGTAGCTGACTGGGTCGTCAGGGTCAGTGGAAACGGCCGCGCTCGCTGACTCAAGCGCTTTTTGAGCCAATTGTTCACCGCCTTGTTTAAGGGTGATTTTTGAGGTTTCCTGATCAATGCTTTCCGTGGCCATCTCTAAATAGGAAAGAGCCAGAGCCCTTTTGTAGACAGGATAAAGAGGATTAAGGACAACACTTTTTTCAAACAAGGTTGTGCTTTGACCGACACCATAAACTAACCCCTTTTTAACAAAATACTCAGCCGTGATCCCTCTTACAAGTACTCCTAAGAAAATGATTATTAAGAAGACCAAACCGAAGATGCCATTTCTTAAAAAAGGAGCCATTTTTTCAGAAAGGCCGAGTTTAATTTGTTTTTGGCTGCGGCTGGTCAATAATCTAGTCAAAGCCATTAATAACCAAAAAAATATCAGGTTGCTTGGGGTGAGGAGATAACCAACGCCAATGAAAAGAAAAACAAGATAGCTAGAAAGGATAGAGAAGTAGATCCAGGACTCCTTTCCTTTCGCGAAAGGATTGAGGTTCTTGACTAGCCCCCTTAGGGTATAAGAGACCAAACATAAGAAGCTCGCTAATCCCAAAAGGCCGGTTTTGGCGAGTAAGTCTAGATAAATGTTTCTAATACTGTAGGTTTTTAAAAACCATTCATCTTCGATTCTGTTGAACCAGGGGTTCCTATTGACGCCGTAACGATAATAGAGATTTTCGGGACCGACCCCCAGCAGGGGTCTTTCTTGGAAAACCTTTAGACCACCTTGCCATTCATAGAGCCTAATCAGGAGGGTATTTTGCTCGGGAGTGGCTTGAAAACTCTCGGTGATTCGAGAAAAGACCAGGTTGCCAAATAAAAACGAAATAAAAACCGCCGCCAACACTAGTCCTAAGAGAACTTTTTTAGATTTTTTTACCTGATTAAACAGCTTTTCTCTAGGGACTTTAAGGAAGAGGGTGAGGGTGACAACGCCGGCGGCGAGAATAACGGCCAGCCAAGCTGTTCGCGAAGCGGTGAAGAGAAGGACGGCCATTATCAAGAAAGACGCCAGGCCAAAGACAATTCGGGATAAGGGCCGTTTCTCGCTAAATAAAAGATATAAAGAAAAAGGCAGCGCTAAAGCCAGGTAAGAGCCCAGAAAATTTGGTTGCCCTAAGGAACCACTCAGCCTGATTTTTTCTAGAGGAAAGAGACTGCCTTTCAGATCAAGATATTGCCAAAGAGCACTAAGACAAGCAACAGAGGCGCCCGCTAAAACAAAGACAAAGAGCTCTTTCGCCTTCTTGAGGTTTTTGATTTGATTGATCAAGAGGACATAAAAAGCAAAACCCATCAAGAAGGTTAGGAAACTCGTCGTCCAACTGTCATAAAGTCCCCAAAAGGCGGTTTTGGGGTTGATGGCGGTGAGAGTTGAGAGAAAAAGAACGGCGAGAAAAAGAAAAACCAGGATATCTTGTTGATAGAGCCTGAAAGTGAAGCTTTTAGTTAACTTCTTTTTTAAGAGTAAAAAGACTAAACCCAGAGAGGTGAAAAGATAAAAGGCCGCTAGTTGGGGGAATTCCCTTTCGTTCCAGAAAAGCGGCGAGGAAAAAATAGGGACAAAACCGACGACAAGATAGAGGCAGAAATCTAAGAGTAAATTAAGTGTCTTTTCGAGCTTCATTCCTTGAGAAAAAGCCGAGAGGAGAAGCCTAGGACTACCAAGGCAGAGCCAATCAGGAAAACAAGAAAAGTGGGCATCATGTCGCCAGAACTAGGGACACCACCTTCAGTCGAAGGCATTGAGGTCCTAGGGGTAGGTGTGGGCGAAGGTTTGGGTGAAGGCGTGGGTGTGGGTGAAAGCACGGCTTCACCTGAGGGCGTCGCCGTGTATGAAGGGAGATTATCTTCGCCCGCGGCGAGAACAACAAAGGAGTGAAAGACTGTCTTTTTTTGGCCACTTTCGTCGGTGTAGCTGGCCGTGATTGTGTGTTCGCCCGCCTCAAGGTTGGCAGGGGGCGTCCATTGCCACTTCCCTAAGGAGTCAACCAGAACCTTGCCGTTGTAGGCTGTGGGTGATTCGATGACGACTTCAATCGTTTCCCCAACCGGACCCGTCCCGATAACCTCTGGTTTTGCTGTACTGACTTCTTCCTTGTCTTCCGGATTGACAATGGTGAGCTCGCTGGAAACAGTGGCGGGGGGCGTGGCGCCAAGATCTCCCAAGTTGAAACCCGGCCCTTGTTGGTCTTCACCGTTGGCCGCTTCTTCATCTTCTTCTTCCTCTCCGCCCGGCGGTGCCCCTTCGCTACTAGTGACGTAATCGAAATTTCGGCCCAGAATAATGTCCGGGATGGGACTGTCACGCTTGGTCGTGGTTTGCCCTTCGGCGACGCCTGAAGAAGCGCCTTGAACTTTAATAGATTCGATCGAGGCCTCTCGGTCATAGACAAGGTAGGTAGAGAGGTCTTCCGAGCGAGTCAGGTTTAGGGGGATTGACCAAACGCCTGAACTGGTGGTAAGAGCTGATTGGAGGATGGCATTGGCGAGAGAAAGGTAGACAATGACTCCTCGGGCAGGCGAACCAGATTGGTCAACGACCGTTCCGTAGGCGGTGTCATTGGCTGGGGCAGCGGTTCGGATAGCCGGGGCAGTGGTCAACTGGTAGGATTGGTCGTTATTGCCAAAAATTCCTGTACCTGAGCCAATTTTAAAATAATATTTAATGGCCGGATTCAAATTTTTGACGGTGACATAATGAGTATTAAAATTGCCCGTTTCTCCAGAGGCTTGATCCCGATCGTCTTTAGCGGTCAGAGTGAGACTGTTATTAACTCCATACTTGACATAGCCTGAAGTGGGGGCGTCAGTAATCCAAGAGACGGTAAAACTGTTATCGGTGATATTAGTGATATTGACTTCTTTAGGGTTGACTTCTGGACCGGCCCTGACAAGAAGATGGGGTGCCTGACGAATAACGACGACGCCCACACCGATACCAATCAGTAGAATCAGGATTCCTAGGATAGTGGGTAGGCGTCGGATTCTTTTCATTTTATTATTCTTCTAAGATACCACTACTTGTTGCTGGTTGGCCACTACTAGTTGCTTTAGGAGATTCTCCTCCACCCTCAAGAAATTCCTCAGGCGGCAGGACGACGATATTTAATTCTCCTTCACTAAAAGAAAGGTTTTTCTTAATGTCTTCAATAATCGTCTTTTCTATTTTAGGGTTTAAGGGGGTCATTTGTTCTCGTGTTGCCCTGCTGATGGTGCTCATGGTGGCGGTTCGGTAGATTTCAAAACCAATCCAGCTAAGGACAGTGATTAAAGTCATGATTGACAAGATGAGAGCGTCTTTCCCTAATTTAAATTTTTTAATCATTCTGTTTCTGTTGGGGTAGTTTGTTGACCCCCCATTGGTTTAAGATAATGAGCATCAGCCGCGAGGCCAAGGCCGAGAGTTAATGTTTGCGATTCAGTTTTGGCTGATTTAAATGAAAAAGACTTCACCAAGATGACCCTTCTTAAGGAGGAGAGTGAGTTAAGGAAATCTTTTAGGTTTTTGTATTCGCCATTGACATTGATGTTGAGGTTAATCTGGGAAGTTGTGCCTAAGGAAGATTCTCCCTTTAATTGGGTTTTGTCAACTCGGAACCCTTCAAGACTGACTCCGGACTGGCGAGCCAAGGCCTCAATTTCTTTAACTAAACTGGAAACTTGAGGGTCCGTGGGAAGGGCCTGGTCAACTAAGTAAAGGTCGTTTTCTATCAGACTGTATTCCATTTGAGCCTGATTGAGGCTATTGATTTTATCCTGGAGTTTTTCCGCCACTTGTCTTTGGTCCTGAATTTCTTTGAATAAACCAGTAATGGTGACTAAGGTTGGCTTAATCGCAAAATAAAGAAAAAAGATAATCGTGAAAATGGGAAAAACGACACCAGTATAAGTTCTGGCCTTTTTTCGCTGATAGAAGCTACCAAATTTAACGAAATACTTTTGGTAACGAGAGTATTCGGTTCGCCAATCAAGAGCCATTTTGTTTTAGGGGCCCTCTTTTAATGTTTTCTGACCTGAGGCTAATTCACTCCTTAATTCAAATTTAATGCCGATTCCTTGAGCTCCCGAGATTGAGAGTTGAGAGACAGAAATGTTGGTGAAGCGAGAAGAGGCGCGGAGATTATTGAGGAAGGTGGCCAAGCCCGATTCAGAAAGAGCGGTTGCCGAGAGACTGAACTCCTTCCCACTGACGTTTAAGCCAGAAAGATAAACGTCGATAGGGGTTAAGCTTGCCAGCTCGACAAGCACCTCGTCCATGGCGAGTTGATTTTTTCTTAAACCCTCAATCGTACTGAGTCGTTTTTGGAGAAAAAGGAATTTTTTCTCAAAAGGAACAGAAGAGGTAATGATGGCCTGTTTTTGCTTAATACTTTCGTTGAGATCAGCGAGATCACGGTCGAGTTTAAAGCGAGAAAGGAAGGCAATGATAACAATAAGCTCAGTGACGATAACAATATAGCGCCCAACTGTTAGGACCCATTTAAGAAACTTGCCACTGGGCCTTTTCTCCCACTCTTCGTGGGGGAGAAATTCGATGTTGGTTTTTCGGGCAGCCATTTGGTTCCAGTATAGCGGGTTGGAAGGAAGGTTGTCAAAATCACTTTAAGAGTCGGGCAAGGCGGGACTTAAGTCTGGCAGATTTCTTTTGATGAAAGAGCTTTTTCTTGGCGGTCCGGTCTAACAAACTGTAGGCCGATTTAAGATTTTTCTTCGTGGGTTTTTTGCGGAAATCTTTAATAGCCGTCTTTACCTGACGCTTCAGGGGTTGATTGACTTTGGCGCGACGCCTGTCGCGGCGGAGCGCTTTTTTGGCTGACCGAGTCACTGGCATTGCAGGCTGAATTCTAACAGACTATAATTGCCCTGTAAAGGGAGATTATCGAGGCCAACGAAGTGCCGAAGTTTAATCTGGTTGTAAACTAGATTATCAGCAGTCCGTCCAGGACGGACAAAGTTTAATTCATCGGTTGCAAGACGAAGGTCGAAATTTCGACCTGAGTCGCCGCTCCCCGAAATTTCGGGGAGTAGCGCAACCACGAATGAAGAATCCCCCGAAATCTCGGGGGAGGATTCAATTGCCCTGTAAAGGAACTAGATGTTTAAAGGCTTTCTCCGGAACGGTTCAAACCTTTTAACCCGACGTCAGACAAGTATTCTATCGGCGGCGATGATTATCATGGTGATGGTGGCCGCCTCGAGGGTATTGGGGTTGGTCCGCAACCGCGTTTTGGCTCACTTTTTCTCCGTCGAGGTCCTTTCTGTTTACTTTGCTGCCTTTCGATTACCAGAGACAATCTTTGAAGTCCTAATTTTTGGGGCGCTTTCTTCGGCTTTCATTCCCACTTTTACTACCTATCTCTCTCGAAAGCAGAAAGACCAAGCCTGGTATGTGGCCGCCGTTAGTCTCAATTTTGCCGTCTTAATCTTTGCCGCCCTCGCTCTCCTGGTTTTTATTTTGGCTAAGCCAATTTATAGTCTGATTGCTCCAGGATTTGAGCCGGCGGCGATTGAGCAAATTGCTAGTCTGACCCGAATTCTTATCTTAGCCCAGGGTTTTTTCGTCATTAGCTTCTTTTTAACCGGGGTTTTGGAGTCACTCCAAAGATTTCTCATTCCGGCTTTAGCGCCGGTTTTCTACAATTTGGGCATTATTCTGGGGGCCGTCTTTTTTTCTAACCGACTGGGAATTTACGCGCCGACAGTGGGAGCGGTCATTGGCGCTTTTCTGCATTTTGTTATTCAACTGCCCTTGGCCGTTCATCTCGGCTTTCGCCCCCAAAGAAGCCTGAACTTTCATCATCCGGGAGTGAGGGAGATTGGCCGATTGGCCGCACCGCGAATGGTCGAGCTTTCCTTCCTTCAGCTAGGGAAAAGTGCGGAGTTATTTTTAGCCTCTCTTGTTTCCACCGCTGCCTATACTTACTACACCTTTGCTAATTCTCTTCAGTTGCTCCCCATCAGTCTTTTTGGCATGAGTATCGCTAAGGCTTCTTTACCCACTCTTTCTCGTCACGCGGCCAAAGAGGATTTGAAGCGGTTTAGAGAAACTTTTGCCTCTTCGTTTGGTGAGATATTATTTCTCGTCCTTCCCTTTTCTATTTTTCTGGCAGTTTTGCGGGTCCCCGTGGTGCGGTTAACTTTTGGGACGGCCCGATTTACTTGGGAGTCAACCGTTCAAACCGGCTATACCCTTTCCGCTTTTAGCCTGGGGATTTTCTCCCAGGCTTTAATTTATCTTCTCAATCGAGCCTTCTATGCCCTTCACGATACGAGCACACCCGTAAAGGTTTCCATCGGGAGTATTTTTATCAATATTCTTCTCGGCGTCATTTTTATCTTAGGTTTTGGTTGGCCAATTTGGAGTCTGGCCTTCGCTTTCTCCCTGGCTTCGATTCTGCAAATGGTGATTCTCTTTCTCCTCTTGGCACGACAATTCACCGTTCGAGAAAAAAGGCTACTAGTTTTTACCTCTCTTAAGATTGGTTTTATCTCTTTAACTTCGGGTGGGGTGATGTTTTTACTTTTGAAAATTCTTGACCGCTCGGTTTGGGATAAAAAACTTTCCTTTCTGGGTCGCCTCGGTTTGGCCCTGCCGACGACTTTTGATCACTTTGTCCTCGATACCCGTTACACCCTTAACTTGATTTATCTTACCTTCATTGTTGGTCTTACCGGCGCCTTGGTTTATCTCTCTCTCGCCTGGCTTTTAGGATTAAGAGAAATTGCCGTTTTCGGGCGATTGTTAGCCAGAATCAGACAATTACCTCGGGTCCCAAAACAGAAAGAGGCGATTACCATTACTTCTGACACCGTTGATGACTGATCTCCTGGAAAAGATTGCGGCCATTGAAAAAGAAATCAGGGAAACACCTTATCATAAAGGGACGGAGCATCATCTTGGCCAGCTTAAGGCTCGCCTGGCGAAGTTAAAGAAGCAAACCTTAACCTCTCGAAAAACCAAAGGCGGTTTAGGTTTTGCCATGAAAAAAGCGGGTGATGCCACCGTAGTTTTAATTGGGCCACCGTCGGTAGGCAAATCGACTCTTCTCAATGAACTCACCGGGGCTCATGCTCGGGTTGAACCCTGGCCGTTTACGACTCTGAAGGTCATTCCGGGGATGTTGAAATATAAGGGGGCTCAGATTCAGATTTGGGATTTGCCCGGAATCATTGGGGCGGCGGCGAAAGGAAAGGGTCGGGGACGAGAGGTGCTTTCGGCGGCCCGGGCGGCCGACTTATTAATTTTGATGTTGGACGTCGAGACAAAAGGGAAACTCGTCACCATCAGGAAAGAGCTCAAGCGGGCGGGAATCGATTTACCCCTGTTAGTGATTATCAATAAAATTGATTTACTGGCTCAAGAACCGAAAGTTAAAGTTAAAGACCAAATGCTGATTAGCGCTCAGGAGGGAATCGGCTTGGCGGAATTAAAAGAGGTGATTTGGGAAAAACTCGGGCTGATGAGAATCTATTTAAAGCCAAGAGACAAAAAGCCCGATTTTCAAGAACCCTTGATTTTAAGGAAAGAGGGAAAGGTGTCCATGGTGGTAGAGAAGCTTTTCCCACAAGGAGCGGAAATTAAACAAATCCTCCTCTGGGGACCAAGCGCTCGTTTTCCCGGGCAGCAGGTGAGCCTGGAGCATCAATTAGAAGACGAAGATATTTTGACCTTCATTTAATTCCACCATTTTGTCACTTGACAAGATATTAGCAGTCATGTTATAAAAGTGCTAATGGCAGAACTGACTGACCGACAAACCAAAATTCTGAAGTCAATTATTGAAGAATACATAGAAGCGGCCGAGCCGGTTGGCTCCCGCTCGATTGAGAGAAAGTATGAACTCGGTGTTTCCCCGGCAACGATTCGGAACGAGATGGTCGAGTTAACCAAAATCGGTTATCTCAAGCAACCCCACACTTCTGCCGGAAGAATCCCCACTGCTCAAGCTTTTAAGTTTTATGTTAGTCAACTGATGGAAGAGAAAAAACTTTCCGTGGCCGATGAAGTCGCCGCCAAGGAGAAGATTTGGGATTCCCGTTTTGATTTTGATAAGTTAATGCGGGAAGCGACCCGGGCCTTAGCCGAAAGGACCCGAGCGCTGGCGGTGGCGGCGACCAAAGAAGGCGATGTTTATCACGCCGGCTCTGCCAACATCCTCGACATGCCCGAGTTTTATGACATTGATGTCACTCGGTCGGTGCTGGCGATGCTGGATGAGGCCAACAGAATTCAGTCTTTATTTGCCCGGGCCTTTGGTGATGAGCCAATCCACCTTTTGTTAGGCGACGAACTGGGTTATGATTATCTTGAACCTTGTGGGATGGTTTTTGTTAATTTTGAAGGCGGACCGAAATACAGCGGTTCCTTGGGAGTGATTGGGCCGAGCCGACTCAATTATTCCTTGGTCATCCCGACGGTTAAATATTTTGGTCAACTAATGGAAGAGTTAGTTAAGAACCTTTAAATGGCGACGAAGAAGAAAGACAAAAGAGTGGTTCAACTCGAGGAGCGGCTCGTCGATCTGGAAGATAAATGGAAGCGAGCAGTCGCCGACTATCAGAATTTGGAGAGAAGGATTGATGAAGGCAAAACCGATTTTGTTAAATTCGCCAATGCTTCCCTGATTGACAAATTACTGGCCGTTCTCGATGACTTGGAGCGAGCCGAGCAGCACCTGAAGGATAAAGGCTTGACTCTGGCCGTCAGTCAGTTTCGAAATGTTTTAGAGACGGAAGCAGTCGAAGAGATAAAAGCTTTGAAGGAAAAGTTTGACCCCCAACTGATGGATTGCCTTGAGATTACCAAAGGTCCGAAAAATATCGTGGTCGAAGTTTGTCAAAAAGGTTATCAATTAGCCGGTAAAGTTTTAAGACCGGCGAAAGTAAAAGTTGGTAAAGGAGGATAATCAATGAGTAAAATTATCGGGATTGATTTAGGCACGACTAACTCCGCCGTGGCCGTGATGGAGGCGGGCAAGCCGAAAGTGATTCCCTCAGCCGAGGGCAGAAATATTATTCCCTCAGTCGTGGAACCAATTAAAAATCTCGTCGGTGAAGTCGCCAAGAGACAGATAATTCTTAACCCCGAAAACACGATTTACTCGGTGAAGCGGCTAATGGGAAGAAGGTTTACCGATGCCGAGGTGAAGAAGAGTCAGAAAATGGTCGGCTATAAGATTAAATCAGGTAAGGATGGCATGGCCGTAGTTGAGGCCGGCGGGAAAGAATATACGCCTCAGGAGATTTCCGCCAAGATTCTTACCAAGTGCAAGACTGACGCCGAGGCCTTTTTAGGCGAGAAAATTGACCGAGCGGTCATCACTGTCCCCGCCTACTTTGATGATTCCCAACGCCAGGCGACCAAACAGGCGGGCGAAATTGCCGGTTTAAAGGTAGAAAGAATTATTAACGAGCCGACCGCCGCCTCGCTGGCTTATGGTTTGGAGAAAAAGGGCGGCGAGACGATTGCCGTTTACGACTTGGGTGGGGGCACTTTTGATATTTCTATTCTTGAAATCGGCGACGGCGTTTTTGAAGTCAAAGCCACCAACGGTGATACCCATCTGGGCGGAGACGATTTTGATGAAAGAGTCGTTGATTGGATTGCGGACGAGTTTAAGAAAGAAAACGGGGTGGATTTAAGAGCGGACAAACAGGCGCTCCAAAGAATTCGAGATGCGGCCGAAAAGGCGAAGATTGAACTTTCTTCGGCCCAAGAGACCGAGATTAACCAGCCCTATATTACCCAAGGCAAGGGGGATCAACCCTTACACCTCAACATGAAACTCACCCGGGCCCAACTGGAGAAATTAGTTGATGATTTAATTGAGAAAACCATCGGTCCGGTGGAACAATGTCTGAAAGACGCCAAAATGAAGCCTTCAGACATTGATGAAGTCATCCTCGTTGGCGGCATGACCCGGATGCCCAAGGTTTACGAGACGGTCAAGAATCTTTTTGGTAAAGAGCCTAATAAATCGGTTAACCCTGACGAAGTGGTCGCCGTTGGCGCCGCCATTCAGGGCGGGGTTCTCGGCGGGGAAGTCAAGGATGTTCTCCTTTTGGACGTCACCCCCTTGACTCTAGGAATCGAAACCCTGGGGGCCGTTCGGACGCCCTTAATCGAGAGGAACGCCACTATCCCGACGTCTAAGTCGCAGATTTTCTCAACCGCGGCCGACAACCAGACCCAAGTGGAAATTAACGTTCTCCAAGGGGAACGACCGATGGCCGCCGATAATAAATCTTTAGGTCGGTTTATTCTTGACGGCATTCCCCCAGCACCCAGGGGCGTGCCCCAGATTGAGGTCGCTTTTGACATCGACGCCAATGGTATTCTCAACGTTAAGGCGGTGGATAAAGCCACCAATAAAGAGCAATCGATTACCATCAAGGGCGCGGTTGGTCTTTCTGATGAAGAGGTGAAAACGGCCCAGGCCGAAGCGGAAAAACACGCTGCGGAAGATCAGAAGAAAAAGGAAGCGGTTGAAAGTAAAAACAAGGCTGATGCCTTAGTCTTCACCGCCGAAAAAACCCTTAAAGACGCTGGCGATAAAGTCAGTAAAGAAGACAAGGAAAAAGTCGAAACGGAGGTTAAAAATGTCAAAGAGCTTCTTGGTAAAGAGGAGACAACCAAAGAACAATTAGAAGAGGCCTCACAGAAGCTTTCTGACGAACTTCAGAAAGTCGGCGCGGCCATGTATCAAGCCCAACAAGCACCGCCCGAAGAGGAAAAAAAGAAAAAAGGCAAGAAAAAGGGCGAAGAGAAGGCCAAAGGCCCTGAGCCTGTCGAAGGGGTTGAAGAAGGGGAAGTGGTTGAGTAAGGAGAGGGACTGACTTTACTATTGAAATAAAAAGCCGCGTTTAATGCGGCTTCATTTTTGCTAGAATTTAATCATATGCCGACGAAAAGAGACTACTACGACATTCTTGGGGTTGCCAAAAACGCCTCGAAAGAGGAAATAAAAAAGGCTTATCGAAAGAAAGCTTTAGAGTGTCATCCGGACCGAAATAAAACGGCTGGGGCCAACGAGAAATTTAAAGAAGTCAACGAGGCCTATGAGGTTTTGTCCAACCCCAGGAAAAAAGAGACCTATGACCAGTTTGGTCACGCCGCTTTTGACCCGCGCTACGGTGGCGCTGGGCCAGGGGGTTTTGCCGGAGGGCCGTTTGCTGGTGGTCAAACAAGAACTTATCGACAAGGCCCTTTTAGTTACACTTACACCACCTATGGTGGCGGTCCGGGAGTTGAATTCGATTTAGGCGGTTTTTCCGACCCTTTTGAGATTTTTGAACAATTTTTTGGTGGCGGTTCTCCCTTTGGTCGGCGAGAAGCTAAACCCCGTTACGGTTTGTCTCTTTCTTTTATGGAAGCGGCCAATGGTTGTGAGAAAACGGTGGCGATTGATGGCAAAAGAAGAACGATTAAAGTTCCCGCGGGAGTTGATGACGGGTCAAGAATCCGCTTTCAAGATTTTGACATCACCATTGATGTTCGGCCCGATAAAACTTTTCAGAGAGACGGGGCGGATGTTTTTGTCAGTTACGAGATTCCCCTGGCGATGGCGATTTTGGGCGGGACGATTGAAGTGCCGACGATTGACGGCGAGGTCAAGCTGAAAATAAGACCCGGCACCCAACCGGGTACCATGGTCCGTCTCCGCGGTCGAGGAATTAGACACCCTCGTGGTTTTGGCCGGGGCGACCAATACGTCCGCCTCCAAATCAAAATTCCGGAAAAACTAACCAAGAAACAAAAAGAAGCTTTAAAAAATCTGGAAGGGATTTGAGATATTTTCTTTTTCTTCAGCCTCGGAAAAGTTTACACTGAGCGTTTATCCTGAGCTTGTCGAAGGAAAGTCGAAGTGTGGATAACTCATCCTGAAAGTGGTAAAATTGGGGCGAGATGACTACTTCTAAATCTCAAGCCGAAAAAGAAATTAAAAGGCTTATTAAGAAATACGAGCGAGTAAAAGCAGCCCGAGAAATAAAAAGATATGATGAGGCAAATACACGAAAAGATTTCGTCATGCCTCTTTTCAGGGCTTTGGGTTGGGATGTTTACAACGATTTCACAGACCGTGAGGTGGTAGAAGAAGAAACTGCGATTAAGGGTAAGGTTGATTACTCTTTTCGTATTAATAATATCCCCCAATTTCTTCTTGAGGCAAAAGCTTTAAAAGAAGACCTTGATAAAGTTAAATGGGCAAAACAGGCTGTCAGTTATGGTTGGAATAAAGGTATTCCTTGGGTTGTTTTGACCGACTTCGAAAGTTTGAAACTTTTTAATTCTGAATGGCAAGTTGAAACCCCACATCCAAATTTAGAATTTACTTATAATGAATTTCTTAAGTGCCTAGATGACCTTTGGTTCCTTTCAAGAGAAAGCATAGAAAAAAGCGAATTAGATAAGCAAGCAGAAAAATGGGGCATTAAAGCAAAAAGACTGAAGGTAACTGAAAAACTAGCCGCCGATCTTCTTAAATGGAGAGAATTACTTTACAAAGTGTTTAAGCCTTATAACAGGGATAAGAGCGAAGAGGAGATAAATGAATCAGTCCAAAGAGTTTTAGACAGATTTATTTTTATTCGTGTTTGCGAAGATCGTCAGCTTGAAGAAAAAATTCTTTGGCAGACACTCCAAACATGGATTACCCACGATAGAAAACCGCATAATTTTATGCAAGCATTAAGGCCAGTTTTCAAAGAGTTTGACAAAAATTACAATAGTAATTTATTTCGAGAACATTTATGCGATAGGTTAGATACTGAAGGAACTCCTTTTGAACAAATTATTAACGACCTTTACGCCGATAAAGAAGAAGGCGTTAAATATAATTTTTCTGCTATATCAGCCAATGTTTTAGGCACAATTTATGAACAATACTTAGGATATATTCAAGAAGAAGGGATTGTTAATGGAGCTAAAAGAAAAAAGCACGGTATCTACTATACACCAGAATTTATTGTCGATTACATAGTTCAAAACACACTTGATGTAGTCTTAAAAGAAAAGCCTCTAAGAGAAATTGAAGATATTAGAGTACTTGATCCTGCTTGCGGAAGCGGATCGTTCCTTATTAAAGCATTTGATTTACTAGACGAAAAATTAGCGAAAGAAAAAACTCAAGAAAAATCTGGTCCACAAGCGGCTTTTAGAAAGTTTAATATCCTAAGAAACAATATTTATGGTGTTGATCTCGACTCCCAGGCGATCGAAATAGCTCGATTGAACCTTTTGCTCAAAGCTCTAGAACCAAACCATAAACTTCCCCTTCTTTCTGGTAATACTAAAGTGGGTAATTCACTCATTTCTGGTACCGAAAAAGAACTCAAAAAGTATTTTGGAGAAAATTGGGAAGAGAAAAAGCCGTTTAATTGGCAAAAAGAATTTCCAAACGTTCTCAAAGACAGGGGTTTTGATATTGTTATAGGGAATCCCCCTTGGGGAGCCGATATCGACGAGGACTCTAAATACTTCGAAGATAAATATCCCGACTCAACTAAGAAACACAAGGATATCTATAAGATTTTTATAGATAGGGCCATCTCTCTTACAATGCCAGGGGGCTATCTGGGGTTTGTAATTCCTAGTACATTCCTATATCAACCTCGCTATCAAGATGTTAAGAAAATAATTGACCAGTATGACCACTTTGTAGTCAATTTGGGGGAGAAAATCTTCCGGGGAGTTCAGCTTCCTTCCTGCATATTAATTTTGAAAAAAACCGCGGGAGCAAATAGATTTATCATTGACTTAACTCAAGAAAAAAGAGAGTTACTACCAGTGTGCCTTTTATCAATCCACCAGAAAAAAGAGGAGAAAACAATCGAGCTTAAGGATGCTATTAAAAAAGATACGGGGCTGACTTTACAAGATGTTTTTCTTCTAAAGGACGCAGGAATTAATTATCAGGCTGTAAATGTTGGTAAATCAAAAAAGGGGCGGAGTAAATTGGGCAAGTCCCTTTTCTATAAAGGTAACAAAAAGAGGAGGGCGGATGTTGAATACTGGAGAGGCTCCAATATAGATAGATTTTATATTCAAGAGAAAACAAATCAGTTTGTTAGAACAGACTATGAATCATTTAAGAAGAAAAACGAGCGGGTCATTTTAAATAAAGATTTTTTTGAATTAAGACCAAAGCTGTTATGGAGGCAGACAGCGAGCTCAATAATTGCAACTGTTGATACTCGGGGGGCATGGTTTGGAAGAAGCATCCAAGGAGCAGTTTTGAAAGAAAGATACAGAAATAGGGTTGATATCTACTATACCCTGGCAATTTTAAACTCAAAATATTTTGATTTCTTATACAGGCAAAGGGTTTTTGAAACTGGGAGGCTCTTTCCTCAAGTAAAATTGAAATACCTTAGGGACTTTCCCTTCATTATCAGAGATAAAAAAACACAACAAAAAATTTCCGAAAAGGTCAAAAAAATCATTGAGCTCAATAAAAAGCTATTGTCAATCTCAGAAAATACAGATAGATGGTGCAAATTAAAAACTGAGGTAGAAAAATTAGACAAAAGGACTGACAGAGAAGTCTACAAACTCTACAACCTCACACCGGAGGAAATAGGAATAATAGAAAGAAAAAATGAAATTGATTAAATATATTTACAAAAATTATCTTCATGTCGTTGCCGCAATTTTAGCGTCGTTAGTTTTTTCTTTCTTAGTTTTTCCAGCTTTACTAAAATTTCAATTTCTAAAGAGCTTCTTAAACGAGACGTCCTTTAAGTATTTTATTGGGACTACTGCACTTGTTTTACTTATAATTATTCGGTCTTGGGATGGTGCTAACAATCTTTGGAAAAAGTACAAAAATACTTATACGCTAGAGAGGCCACCTTTTTTATACCTTGATTATCTCTTTTTATTTTTAGCGACCTCGTTTCTGCTAGTTTTTATTTTTCAGAGAGAGTCTATACCTAACCCATCATATGAGTTTAAGATTTTTGTTGGCGTTACTTTTATATTGCTTATATTGTGGTTAGTGTCTAGCTATTATTGGAGACGTAAGGAAAAAGGGGAAAAAGTCGATAAGTACGATAAATATTTTCTTTCGGATGAGCCAATTCAATCTATTAAACAAGATTTGTTAGGAAGAGAAAAATTCATTGAAGATCTATATCGCGAAATAATCAAACTTCCCTTCTCCGATTCTTTTGTTTTTGGTCTATATGGAAGTTGGGGAGAAGGAAAAACTTCGGTCATAAACCTATTAAGAAATAAGTTTAATGAAAATGATTGTTTTTTGGCCGTTAATTTCGACCCCTGGTATTTCAAAGATGAGGAAGCGATTTTAACCGCTTTTTACAAGCAAGTAGAGCAAGCGCTAGACCAAAGATATATTTTCCCCAATCTAAAAAAGACATTTTCGAGGTATAGAAAGCTTATATCCTTTGGGTTATCTCAAGCAGGAGTTAGTATCGACTTTTCTCTTAATGAGGAAACCTTGGAAGATGTTAAACAAAAGATAGAATCTTATATTGCCGACACGAAAAAGAAAGTTCTAATTATCATTGATGACATTGACAGATTGCAGCCAAAAGACATCCTACATATTTTTAAAGTTATTCGTCTTAATGCGAAGTTTAAGAATACAATTTTTCTTTTGAGTTTTGATCCAATCGTAATCCAGAATTATCTTAATAAAGCTTTTAATGCAGACCTTGAATTTTTAGAAAAAATAGTGCAAAAACCTGTTCCACTGCCCGCTATCGAACAAAGAGATATCGATAACTTTTTAGATGTTCACATTGATCGGTTATTTAAAGAGCTTAAGATCCAGAAGAATGTTAGAGAAAAATTTGAAAAGGAGTTTGTTTACCTTTATCAAACACAAATCAGAAAATTATTTAAAACGTTGCGCCATGCTAAGAGATATCTAAATGGATTGCGTTCGACGTTACCATCTGTCAAAAATGAAGTGAATTTGTGTGATTTCTTAATATTAGAGGTGATAAGAATTTTTTTCCCAAGAGTCTACTATGATATTTGGCAAAACCCTTGGTTTTATATTCCCTTAAACTGGAGTGATACTACCTACTTTTTGTCCCCATTTAAGTTTACTAACAGGGAGGACGAAAAATACCCTCAGATTAAGAAACACATAGACGATGTTCTTAAGGAAGAAAAAGAAGCAGGAGTTTTGAAAGAATTGCTGATGTCTATATTTTTTGTTGAAGTCAAAAATGCCTTAGGACGAAGCAGAACAGATCACCTCAACGTTGCTAGGAGTTACAGGGCAGACAAAAGGATTACACACCCTGTTTCGTTCAGAAAATATTTCATGCTAAAGGTGGTGCTAACAGAACTGTCAGATGAATTTATTGAAACAACCTTAGATTTATGGAACACAGCAAAGTCCAAAGAGAGAGAAAGTGTGATGAAAAAGACAATTTTTGAAATACAGAAGAAAAATAAGCTTCTGGAATTTTTTAAACAGCTAATAGTTTTTATTGATAAGATCCAAGGAAATATTGCCCCAAGTCTTATTAGAACCATTTATAAAAATGCTTCCAAGTTTTCTAAAAAAGGTACAGAAAATTTATGGAATTCTGAGTATGATGAGGCTCATATTCTACTGCTATGGTTGGTTAACGACAAAGTAGAGAAAAACAAAGTACAAAACATTTTAGAAGAAGTTATCTCCAGTACACCAAGCATCCCTTTTGCGGTACATGTGATTTTATCTTGCAAAAAGGAAAGGGGCGGTTCATTTCACAACATTTATGACTCAATACAGATCGAAAAGTTACAAGATAAAGTATCCAAGCGTTTAGAAAAATACTTTATTAAGGGGGAAAAGGATATTTTTGAAGATTTGAGAGACGAAAGAGATTGGGTTTTTGTACTATATCAGTGGGCAACAAATTGGATGACATTTAAAGGCAAGAAGAATAAAACAGTGAGTACCTACATATTTTCAATTATTGAAAAAGATGCCAAAAAATTTATTAAATTTCTTGCACACCAAAGACAGAAAAGCGCTTCGGATACTTGGACATTTAATTTAGACGAGCTTGGGAAAATTTACGATCTTAAAAAACTACGAAAGTCGGCAGAAAAGTTCAAGGGTAGTGAACTTTTAACAAAGAATGAAAGAGAAATATGCACCCAGTTTTCAGCATTAGTTGACAATAATTTCAAAAAGTAAATTAAAGCAATCAAACTATTAACTCAAATTTTGTTAAAAAACTTATGAGTCGGGCATTAGATATCTACAAAAAAATTAAAAAGGAGGGCGAGAAAGCAATTGATGAGTTTATACTAACCCAACAGTCTGAAGAGCTATTCTTGGATTTTAAGAGATCAGCTGTAGATGGGGATTCCACGGTTCTTGATAGCAGAGATAGAAAAAATTTAGCCAAAGCGATTTCAGGATTTGGTAATTCTGAAGGAGGCGTAATTATTTGGGGAATAGAGTGTAAAAGAGGAGTTGACGGAGCCGATCTCCCTAAAACAAAGTATCCCATCAAAAACACTAAGCGTTTTGTAAGTTTTTTAGAGAGCACTATTTCAGGTTGCACAGTCCCCCCACATTCAACAGTTCAAAATTACGCAGTATTAAAGAAAAACGGCGACGGATTTGTTTCAACCCTCATCCTTAAAAGTGATGATTCTCCTCTACAAGATGTAGTTGAAAAGAGATATTACATACGAGCCGGATCTAGTTTCGAGCCCATACCGCATGATTTACTAGCAGGTATGTTTGGGAAAAGACCTCAACCGAAAGTATTTACTATATTTTTGTACTCTACTCCTGAAATTGTTGAAGACTCTATTACAGTAACCATAGGGTTTACTCTCCACAATGGGGGGAAAGTACTCGCTAGCGATCTATTCCTTAGTATTTGGGTCATGTCTGGACCTGGGAAAAACACAACTATTGGTTTTGAGCCCGACGACACTAACTTTCAAGGATACTGGTCTCTTGGACGAAATTATAGTGTTGTGAGTAAACTGGGTTTTCGACTTCCACCCGCTTCACAGGTTCAGCCTGTTGTGTTAGAGGCTACATTTACCCCACCTTTTACAGATGAACTCAAGATTAATATTACTTGTGGTTGTGAAGGTGGGATGTTGTATAAGTCGACCTTGAAAAACTCGTCCAAAAATATCAAAAAAGTTTTTGATGAAATTATGAAAAAAAATACCAAAGGAGAATTAACTAAAGAGGAATTACGCAAAGCTGCTGTGCGCTTGGTGGGTAGAAACAAGAGTTTAAAAAAAGAAGAATGATAAATATAATTGAAAAACAATTTGACGCGAGTAATACAAAAAGTTTATACAAACAAAAATGGCAATAATTAAAAAGAAAACTTGGCCGGAAATTTTTGAAGCCATCAAATCCGGAAAAAAGCGGTTTGATATTCGGGCGGCGGATTTCAAACTCAGAGAAGGGGATAATTTAATTCTTGAAGAATGGGACCCCAAAACGAAAAAATATACTGGCCGAAAGATTGAAAAGAAAGTCGGTTATGTTCTTCGCTACCGCCTTGATGATTTTGGCCAAAAAGACCTCATCGAAAAACACGGAATTTATGTAATCCAATTGGAAGATTAAAGTTCCCCCGCCCCGCCTGCGAAAAATTTGATAAAATCAAATTGTGGAAAAGATAGATTGGGAGGAAATTCGACAGCAATTTGAGACAGAGATGGCTTCTAAACTTCAAGATTTGCCTGACCATCGAAAAGTTCCAGAAAATCTAAGAGATTTTCGCCATCTTATTTCTCATGAATTACCGGAAACAGCTTCGAGAGTGACGTTTGAAGAATTAATTGGGCTTCTTCTGGAAGGAAAATCCGTGGAATTGTCAAAGATAAAGAATAAATATCTTAAACACGAGATAGAAAAAGAAGAAAAAATGTTGAATGAATTCGAGAATGAACTTAAAGAATTGAAAAAATCGGCTACGGCGTGGGTTAAAGATAGTCTTCCCGAAGACGATTTGAAAAATTTATGGAAGGAGCATAAAACTTGGTTGCCAAGAAGATATACGCTCTATAAAAATAAAAAAGTTTCTTTTCAAACAATCGCCGCCGACACTCTGGCGCGATATGCCCTATTTAAGATCGTCGCTAGCCCCTAAAATCCTGCCTCTGAAAATTTTTCTTCTTTTCACAGCGTGCTATAATTAAGAACATTCAATTCTGAGAGGAGGTAGAATATGAGCCGAATAATTGAAGCGTACAGAGAATTAGAGAATAGGCGTATGACGCCAAAAGAAGTAAGAGAAAGGATAAGAGACGTTAAGGACAAAATTGCGAATCGAGATGGCAGAAAGACATCTTCGGATAGCGCTTTTGATGCTTTTAATGAATATGTGGATTCGTTGATAAAGAACTTTGAAGAGGCTCTAACTAAGCGAGCAGAGATTCTGGAAAAAGTTCCCGAAGAAGAAAGAGAAAAAACAGCCGACCTGATGGAGACGGCCGAATCGCTAATTTTAGCAGTCAGAGATGGTGATTTTCCCTCAAGAGAGCAAATAGAAGCCGAATTAGATAAAAAGAACTCTTAAAATTCCCCTAGAGAAATCTGTTGTATAATAGAAACATGGAAACTTTAGATAAATTGGAAGAAGGCCGGGAGAAAGTGGATAAAGCCACCTCTCTTGTCGACTGGCTGCGTTCACTTATAGACTGGATTAAAGGCCTCTTTGGCAAAGAGTAAAATCGACTTCCCCGGGGATCTGCGGAAAATTTCACTTCGACTTACTCAGTGTAAACTTCCCTGAATTTGGTAGAATGTAGAACAAATGACTGGAAAAGAAGAATTTCCTTGTCATCAAGTAGGTAAGCCAATAACAGCAGGCTATTGTCGTGAGGAATGTAATGAACCTCAAAGGGGTGTAAAGGCAGAATGTCCGGATTCAGTGACACAAACTGTTACAGAAAAAGATGTAACTGAAGCTTTTAATAGTTCTTCGGAAGCAGCCAAGTTGGCAGTTAAGACCTATACTGATTTGTTGGCAATGGGAGGACCTGAGGCTGCTGAAACCCAGAGCGGTGATCTTCTTCAAGATGTTCCGCAAGAAGAACGAGGAGACGTTGAAAGGGGAATGGTGATTCTATTAGCGCTTCATCAAGCAAAAAAGAAATAAGATGACAGAACAATCTGGACACCTGGAAGGCATTATAACTTGACACCTAATTTGAGCCCCTAAAATCCTGCCGGGCGGACGCGGAAAAATTTACATTGATGTTTTTCATTGACTAGAGATTAAGAATGGGATAAAATCTGTTTAACATGGCGACTATATTCACGATTAAATTAATCTACGATAAAGCCTACAAAGGCTATGTTGCTGAAGTTGTTAATCTTCCTGGTTGTATGTCTCAAGGAAAAACAAAGGAAGAGGCAGTTTCTAATGTCAAAAAAGCAATTGGGGCGTTTTTAAAGGTAAAAGCCGAAGAAGAGAAAAAAACAACATTTGAAGTTAGGAATATTCGGGTTAGCCTTCCTCGATTATTTGCTACTGCCTGAATGAAGCTTGTGGGATTATCTTGGAGAGAAGTTGTTGCGGCCCTTAAAGGGGCCGGTTTTTATATCAAAAGTGATGACGGTGCCCATATTATTTTGAAAAGTAATAAATGTCCTTATAATATTTCTATCCCCAGGCATAAAGAAGTGGCTCCGTTTTTACTACGAAAGCAATTAAAACTTACTGGCATTAGCATTAGGGAGTTTGAAAGGCTGCTTAAAAAGAAAAAATAGCCCCTAAAATCCTGGTTCGACCCCTTCGACTCGACTTCGCCTCGCTCAGGATAAACTTGCTCACCATAAATGCTCTGGATTTGGTAGAATGGGAGTATGAAGATTCTTGTTTTTGTCGAGGGAACAGCTTTAGTGTTTAGAGCTGGAAAGAATTTAAGCAGGAAAGAAAGGGTAAAAATATCTCAAGGGGTTGGGATACAAGGAGAGACAAGGAAGTTGGCTTATTTAACTAAGACCCTACTACCCCCAGTTGAGCCAGGTTCTCCTTACGATTTTGCCACCCATCTTCCTTCAGGCAACGCGGTTGAAAAATTAAAAACCTGGAAAAACCAAGGCGCTACTATTTTGTATCTTACCTCAAGACGGATTAAACAAGAAATTGATGCGATCAAAAGCGTTCTTAAAAAATATGAATTTCCCGACAGAAAAAACCTTTATTTTCGTCACAAAAATGAAGATTATAAAGATGTGGTCGAAAGATTGATGCCTGATATTTTAATTGAGGATGATTGTGAGAGCATTGGAGGCGAAAAAGAAATGACTTACACCTTTATAAAGCCAGAGCTGAAGAGAAAAATCAAGTTAATAGCAGTTAAAGAGTTTGGTGGGATGGATCATTTACCTGAAGATTTGGACGAGCTGCTGAAATTCTATCAGCAAAAAACTTCCTGAATTTGGTAGAATTAAGGTATGAAGATTCAACTTTTGTACATTTTAGATTGTCCTTGGTGTCTGAAAACCAAAAAACTACTTAGAGAAAGCCTAAAGGAATTGGAAACAGAAGCTGAGGTTGAAGAAATTCTGATTGATTCAGAGGAAAAAGCGAAAAAATATCAGTTTGTAGGATCGCCAACCATAAGAATTAATGGAAAAGATATCCAAGAAAGGGTAGACAAAGATAGATGTCTGCCGTGCGAAGAGTTGGCTAAACGCACAGAAAAAACAACAGAATTTGTCGAGCAAGAATGCCAGTGTGGATGTAGAACCTTTTTGTATAGAGACAAACAATATCCTTATCCCCCTAAGGAAATGATTAAAGAGGCGATTAAAAAGAGAACTTAAAATGCCGCCCATAAAATCCCGGTTCGACTTCGCTCACCATAAATGCCCCTGAATTTGGTAAAATTGAATTATGGCGAAAGTCAAAGTTTTAATTGAGGGTTATGATAAGAAATCTCCTGGCTGTGCATGGCATGCGGCGCCAACAGTAATCTTGGTCCAAGAGAGAGGTTTAAATATCATTGTTGATCCAGGAAACAAGAGAGAGCTGCTTTTAACTAAGCTTAAAAAAGAAAATCTAGAACCTGAAGATATAGATTATGTTTTGGTAACTCATTGGCATGTTGATCATTTCCTGCTGGCAGGAATTTTCCCTAAAGCAAAAATTTTAGACAACGAATTAATTTATATTGGTGATACGGCCAAGAAACACAAAGGAGTAATTCCAGGAACAAAATTTAAAATAATCTCTACGCCCGGACACGATTCCTCCAATTGTTCTTTACTGGTGTTAACGAGAGGAGGTTTAGTAGCTATAGTGGGCGATCTTTTTTGGTGGAGTGCGGGTCAAAAACAGAAGTTAGATAAGAATGCTTTGCTTAACTTGAAAGATAAATACGTTAAAGATAAAGAAGCCTTGTTTATTAGTCGCCGGAAAATCTTGGAAATGGCTGATTGGATTATCCCTGGACACGGGAAGATGTTTAAAAATCCAAAGCGCCCCCTTAAAGAAAGAATGCAAAAATTTTGAAAATAGCTATGATATAATCTTCGTATGGCTGTGGTCATTCTCAAAGAGAAGCCAACCGAAGAGCAACTTGCTCAAATCGCAGAAGAGTTTAATGATTATGCCAAGATTGTCATTGATCTTAATCGAGAAATTGTGGCCGCCGGAGGTCAACTCCACACTGACGGTGAAGACCTCTTGCTTAAGGATGGTAGTCATCAAGAAAATCTTTGGGGTGGGGGAATAGATCTGGTTTCTAAGAAAATTGACTGTACCGCTGTTATTAATATTCGCCCCACCCAAGAGAATAACAGCTTGGAGATTTTAGAGCCATTGAAAAGAAGGAAGTTTTTTAAGATAACCAAAAGATTTTTTGAGGGTTATGAAGAATAATCACCAAACAATTTTAAATTTAGCCTCTGATTTAAGGCGAATTTCCTGGTGGGCTTGCGATAAGAGAACTCCCCGGGATGCCTTGATTGATAAATTTCTTAGTTTAGCCGAGAAAGCAAAACAAAATCTAGAAAGAGAAGATAGAAAGGCAGCGGAGATTGTTGAGAGAAGAATCTTTATCGATTGGCCGAAGGTAAAGTCCGACACCAAGGCAAGGCTAATCTGGGCTGAAGAAGTCTTGACTGCTAGTTTAAGACTCAAACATTTTTCTTCCTAATGCTTCGCCCTTAAAATTCCACCTGTTAATGAATATAACAGATTGATTATTTGAGGAACACAACGCTTCTTTTATTTGACTTCCCGGAGCTCCGGTGATAAAATTCTTCCAGGTTAGGAGTGATGACCAAGGTGGGGAAAACCCACCTTTTTAACTAAAATGGCGATTTTAAAAGCAAGAACTGAATTTACCTCGGCCCTTAATCAAATTTGTTCCGAGCATGGGATTGAGCCGGAAACGGTGATTCAATCAATTAAAGAAGCTCTGGTAGCCGCCTATCGGCGGGATTTTGGTTTAAAAGACGAACATGAGTATGAAGTTGAAGTCGATCGAGAAACCGGCAAGACAAAGATTTTTTCCTGGCCGGAAAAAAAGAAGAAAAGTAAGAAAGACATTACCCCTCCAGGTTTCGGCCGAATCGCCGCTCAAGTCGCCAAACAAGTCCTTCTTCAGAAGATTCGTGAGGCCGAGAAAACGGCCGTTTTAGAGGAATACTCCAAGCGAATAGGGACTTTGGTCAACGGCATGGTCCTCCGTTTTGATGGTCCTAATATTGTGGTTGACATCGGTAAGACCGAAGGGGTGATGTGGCCTAAAGAACAAATCCGACAGGAAAATTATCGTTTGAATCAAAGACTGACCTTTTACATTGAAGGCATTAAGGAAACGCCTAAAGGACAGCAAGTCACTGTTTCTCGGGCACATGGGGGTCTGGTGCAGGGCCTCTTTCGTCGGGAAGTGCCCGAAGTCTCTTCGGGAGCGGTTGAGGTTAAAGCGATTGCCCGGGAACCAGGCGTTCGGACGAAAATTGCCTTTCTTTCCAAACAAGCAGGAGTAGACCCTGTTGGTTCTTGTGTTGGCCAGAAAGGGATTAGGGTCCAGTCGGTCATTAATGAACTTAACGGCGAGAAGATTGATGTCATCCAATACAGTGACGACCCGGCTAAGTTTATCACCGCGGCCCTTTCTCCGGCGGAAAAAGTCGAAGTAAGTCTTGATGAAAAGAAGAAAGTGGCGACGGTGACTGTTCCTGAAGATCAGCTTTCGCTTGCCATCGGTAGAGAAGGCCAGAATGTTCGCTTGGCGGCGAAGCTGACAGGTTATAAAATTGATCTTAAAGGGGCGGATGAGGGAAAGAAAGCGGTGAAGAAAAAAGCGGTCAAGGAAGAGCCAGAACTAGCCAAAGCAGGCTTGTCGACAAGAACAATCAGCGCCTTGGAAGGAGTAAAGATTACCACCCTCGCCGCTTTAAAGAAGCAATCTGAAGAAAAATTAGCAAAAATTAAAGGCATTGGTCCTAAAGCCCTTGAGGAGATTAAGAAAGCCTTAAAGGCGAAGTAACATGGACCGGGAAAGAAAAAAGAAGATTAGTAATGGCCAAGAAAAAGGAAAAGCCTATTACCAGGGACAAGGGATTGACATTGCGACCGCCAGTGGTGGCGGTTCTTGGCCACGTGGATCACGGTAAAACCACCCTTCTTGACAAAATTCGCCAAACCAACGTTGTCGCTTCTGAAGCCGGCGGGATTACCCAAAACATCGGCGCCTACCAAGTAGAGTCCAAGAAAAAGAAAATTACTTTCATCGACACGCCTGGTCACGCCGCTTTTTCGCAAATGAGATCTCGAGGGGCGAAAGTAGCTGATTTGGTGGTGCTCGTCATCGCCGCTGACGAAGGCGTCAAACCCCAAACCTTGGAAAGTTTAAAACATATTAAATCGGCCAAGGTTATTTACCTGGTAGCTTTAGCAAAGATAGACCTTCCGAATATAAATATTGAACGAGTAAAAAAAGAGATCAGTAGCCAGGGCATTGCCCTTGAAAAATATGGCGGCGATGTGGTTTGTGTGCCTGTCTCTGGCAAAACCGGCAAAGGGATTGAGGATTTACTGGAAATGATTCTTGTCTTGGCAGAAATGGCCGAATTAAAAGGGAGTCTGGACGCTCCTCTTGAGGCAGTGGTGATTGAGTCAAAACTGGATTCGCGAAAAGGGACCCTGGCGACAATTCTCGTGAGAAACGGCTCTCTCAAAGTTGGGGAGGAACTGATAGTGGATAACAAGGTGAGTAAGATTCGGGCGATGTTCAATGAATGGGGGAAACCAGTGGCTTTGGCC
>Ga0315285_10001174_pt1 | contig 27345 bp, 24 predicted proteins | sample YL17G09_36_MG_FD_203698 | JGI IMG/M metagenome (GOLD analysis project Ga0315285, IMG submission 203698) | Sediment microbial communities from Yellowstone Lake, YNP, Wyoming, USA - YL17G09_36 | ecosystem: Environmental > Aquatic > Freshwater > Lake > Sediment | place: USA: Wyoming | collected... | reverse complement strand
TGTTGGGTTTCCCATTGCTGATTCTTTTTTTGTGCAGACCGAACGAGGCCAAGGTTATCATGACTCAGCCCCTTTCAGGGGATATTTTTAGAATAAATCCGTTTTGTGTGCCCCATTGGTCAAGGTCTTTTTCTGTGTCCTATTAGGCTTTTTTATTCCGCATTCCGCCCTGCCCTGCATTGAGTGAAGGGCAGCTCTGAACCACAAAGGATTCAGGACCTGACCCTGAACCTTACATGGTTCAGGGCGCATTTCCGCAATCCTAAAACCCCTTGACATAACTTTTCCAGATTTGTAATGATCAATGCATGCGGTGCCTTAGTAGGAAGTCAGGCCGGGAAGGGTAGCTCTTGTTGAGGGGTCGGTTTGATCGAGAACTTCTAAAAAGAATAACCTTAGAAGGAGGCTCATATGGAAAAACAGCTTGTGAAATGCGTGGTTGAAGAGGGAATCGCCGTCGTGACCATCGACAATCCCGCTTCGCTCAACTCGCTGAACACTCCCACCTTCACCCAGTTGGATCAGGTCTTTGACCAGCTGGCCGGCAACCCGGAGGTGAAAGGGGTGATCATTACCGGGGGAGGGGAAAAATCCTTCGTGGCCGGAGCCGATATCAACGAATTCCTCCAGGTGAAGGGGGACACGGCAGCCGGCTTTATGGCCCGGGGACAGAGGATTTTCGACAAGATTGAAACCTTTGACCGTCCGGTGATCGCGGCCATCAACGGCTTCGCCCTGGGAGGCGGGAACGAGCTGGCCATGTGCTGCGATATCCGGATTGCCGCGGAGAACGCCCTTTTCGGGCAGCCGGAAGTGAACCTGGGGATCATTCCCGGGTACGGCGGAACCCAGCGCCTTCCCCGCCTGATCGGCCCGGGAAAAGCCAAAGAAATCATTTTCGCCGATGAGCGGATCAACGCCCAGGAGGCACTGCGAATCGGACTGGTCCAGCGGCTCGTCCCCAAAGGGCAGGCCGTGGAAGAGGCGAAAAAACTCCTGAAGAAGATCATGGCCAAGGGGCCGGTGGCCATCAGGATGGCCAAGAAGGCGATCAATGAAGGGCTGGGCATGTCCCTCCGGGCAGGGCTGGATCTGGAAGGCCAGTGCCAGGGGGTTTGCTTCGGCAGCGAAGATAAAAATGAAGGGGCCAAGGCTTTCCTGGAGAAGAGACCGGCCAACTTTAAAGGAAAATAAAGGAGGAAATCCAAAAACCCAAAATAAAAATACCCGGAACAAGGATTCTCTTTCTTTGGGATTTTAACTTGAGGCACTTCAGGCACTTTTATTGGTTTTGGTGCTTCCCGTTGGCGTATGACCGCTGAGTTGGATTAAAAGGGAAAAGCTGCAAGAATAATCAAAGGAGGACTAGATGCAGATTCGGGATGTTTACATCATGAGCGGGGCCCGGACGGCCATTGGGGATTTCGGGGGGGCTCTGAAGGATTTCTTGGGACACCAACTGGTGGTCCATCCCATGGAAGAAGCCATCAAGCGGGCGAAGATTGGGAAGGAGATGGTGGAAGAGGTGATCCTCGGCCACTGCATTCAGCGCACCGACGAGCCCAACACGGCCCGCACGGCGGTTATTAAGATGGGCCTGCCCATGAGCGTGCCGGCCTTTACCGTCCAGCGTCAGTGCAGCTCGGCCATGCAGGCCATGGTTTCGGGCGCCCAGATGATCAAGCTGGGAGAGGCCGAAGTGGTCGTCGCCGGGGGGGTGGAGACTATGTCCTCCGCACCTTACCTACTCAAGACCGCCCGCTGGGGACAGCGGCTGCAGCACGGCCAGATGGCCGACACGGTATGGGATGTATTGACCGACCCACTGAGCGGTATGCTCATGGGAGCGGCCACGGAGCTGCTGGCCGAGAAGTACAAGATCACCCGGGAGGAGATGGACGAAGTTGCCTATCGGAGCCATAAAAACGCGGGTAAGGCCATGACGGAGGGAAAATTCAAAGATGAAATCGTTCCCGTCCCCATTCCTCAGAGAAAAGGTCCGCCCAAGATCTTCGACACGGATGAACATCCCCGGAAGGACATTTCCATGGAAGATCTGACCAAGCTGCCCACGGTCTTCAAGAAAGGGGGAACGGTGACGGCGGGCAACTCCTCGGGGATCAACGACGGGGCTTCGGCCGTGGTCCTCATGTCCGGGGAAAAAGTGCAGAAACTCGGCCTGAAGCCCATGGGCCGGATTGTGTCTTACGCCTGGGCGGCCCTGGAGCCGGAGTACTTTGGGTATGGGCCGGTTCCCGCCACCCAGAAAGCCCTGCAGAGGGCCAAGCTGACCTTGCAGGACATGGAACTGATCGAGGTGAACGAGGCTTTCGCCGGCCAGTACATGGCCTGCGAAAAGGGGCTGGGGTTAAAAAGGGATATTGTGAATGTGAACGGGAGCGGAATCGCCCTGGGGCATCCGGTTGGATCTACCGGAGCCCGGATCGTCATTACTCTGCTATACGAGATGGCCCGCAGGGGTTTGAAGATGGGGCTGGCCACGCTGTGCGTGGGCGGCGGCATGGGCATGAGTATGATCGTGGAAAGAATCCCCTGAAAAAATGCGGAATTCGGATTGCGGATTGCGGAATAAAAAGTACGACCCTATTTTTTGGGTAACACTTTAGCTCTTTGAAAAAGGTGACTTTTACCTGTTGAAAAGATTCACCAGAAATCCTCCCAACCCCCCTTTAGAAAAGGGGGGCGAAGGGGGGATTTCTGGAATTGTCTGGCTGGAAAAATCAACCCTTCTGGCCGGATTTTTGCTGTGCTGAGCCATAATTTTGTCTATCCTTTTTTCTTGAGGAATGATCCGTGTTGATCCGTGTTCATCCGCGTCCCATTCAGCCTTTTGTCTTTGAATCTTTTGGGAATATAATATCTGTGTTCATCGGTGTTTATCTGTGTCCCGATATAATTTTTTTTGGTTGCGGCGTAGGCGCGCTGTGTTTATCTGTGTCCAATAAAATATAAGGAGTGCGAGATGGAGATCAAAAAAATCTGCGTGTTGGGTGCCGGGTTGATGGGTTCGGGGATTGCCCAGGTGGCTGCCGAGGCAGGATACGAAGTGGCGATGAGGGACATTGAAGACCGATTTGTCCAGGGCGGGCTCAATTACATCAAGAAAAACTACGAGCGGAATATCAGCAAGGGGAAGATGACCAAGGAGCAGGCGGATAAGATCCTGGCCCGGGTCAAAGGGCTGGTCGACCTTGGGGCGGCAGTCAAAGGTGCTCAGGTGGTCATCGAGGCGGTGGTGGAAAACATGGACCTGAAGAAACAGGTTTACAAGGACCTGGACCAGCTCACCGAGAAGGACGCCATTCTGGCCTCCAACACCTCGGGCCTTTCCATCACGGAGATCGCCTCGGTCACCAAAAAGCCGGGGAAGGTCATCGGCATGCATTTCTTCAACCCCGTCCCGGTGATGAAACTGGTGGAGGTCATCAAAGGGCAGATGACCTCGGAAGAGACCTACGGGATCATCAAGACCCTGGCCGAGAAGATGGGAAAGACCCCCATCGCGGTGAACGAAGCCCCCGGGTTTGCCGTCAACCGGATCCTGGTGCCCATGATTAACGAGGCCATCTTCGTCCTCATGGAAGGCGTAGCTTCGGCCGAGGACATTGATAAAGGAATGATGCTGGGCGCCAACCATCCCATCGGCCCTCTGGCCCTGGCCGACATGGTGGGCCTGGACACCCTTCTGAGCGTTCAGGAGAACCTCTACAAAGAGCTGGGAGATCCCAAATACCGCCCGGCCCCGCTCCTCCGAAAGATTGTCCGGGCCGGCCATTTCGGCAGAAAAACCGGCAAAGGGTTCTACGACTACCAGAAGTAAAAAAGCAGTGAGCAGGTAAATGAATCCATAATTGAGGAGACACGGATGGCCAGGTTCGCGGTCATTACCTAAACATAGGCTTTTGGAGTGCGGCGACGTGTCGCCGCTTTCAGGAGGCGCGACACGTCGCGCCAGCCAGGGTGCGGCCAGCCCGCCGGCCCGGAAAAGCGCCGCCCAGCCGGCGCACTCCAAAAAATTAAGTTAGGCACCTTGACTGCCATCTTTCTGATCGTTTCAGCAAGTATTTTCAATTTTGTACTCATTATTAACCCTCCCCCATGAAGGAGGAGGAATATGCGGAGAGATAACCACTCAGGTTGAGCGAAGAAGAAAAACTGGCTGCGGAAGCGATTCAAAATATTCGGGACTGGCTGGAAGAGGAAACAGAGGGCAGGGGAGGAAAGTTAACTCCCCGGCTGGCGATCAAATTCTGCGGCGGGTGCAACCCCCTCATCGAACGGGGAGAGGTGGCCCGGAAAATCCGGGAGGAATTGGCTGAAGCCCGATGGGTTTCCTGGGAAGGAGAGTCGGATCTCCTTATGGCCATCAACGGGTGCCCCACGGCCTGCGCGGAAAGAGAAGAAATTCGAAAGAATTCGAAAGCCAGCCTGCTCATTCATCCCGCGGGCGTTTCCGATATTGAAAAGACGCATCGCGCATAGACCATAGGGCAGAGCGCAAAAGAAATGAGCAGGTGGCAGAACGGAGGGAGATGTGGAGGATAGGAAACTCAAAGGGAACGTGAAAGCCAAGGAATCCTGGGAGAAGGAATGCTACCGGCCTTCCTTGAGCCAGAGCCCGGAACGGCTGTCCAGGTTTTCCACGGTTTCAGACCTGGAGATCGATAAGCTCTATAGTCCGGAGGATTTCGGCCGCCTGGATTTTATGCGGGACATCGGATTTCCCAGCCAGTATCCCTACACCCGCGGAGTCCAGGCTTCTATGTACCGGGGGCGGCTCTGGACGATGAGGATGTTCTCCGGTTTCGGGAGCGCGGAAGACACCAACCGGAGGTACAAGTACCTCCTCTCCCAGGGACAGACGGGCCTTTCCGTTGCTTTCCACTATCCCACGCTCATGGGTTATGATTCCGACAGCCCCAGGTCAAAAGGGGAGGTGGGGCAGTGCGGCGTGGCCATCGACACCCTGAAGGACATGGAAATCCTCTTTGACGGAATCCCTCTCGAAAAAGTCACCACTTCCATGACCATCAACCCCCCGGCGGCGATCCTTCTGGCCATGTACATCGCCGTGGCGGAAAAACAGGGAGTCAGCAAGGAAGAGATCGGCGGCACGATCCAGAACGACATGCTCAAGGAGTTCATCGCTCAAAAGACCTTCATGCTCCCCCCGCGGCCCTCCGTCCGGCTCATTGTGGATACGGTGGAGTTTTGCACCCGTGAAGTTCCCAAGTGGAATACCATCAGCATCAGTGGCTACCACATCCGCGAGGCCGGCTCGACCGCCGTGCAGGAGCTTGCCTTCACCCTGGCGGACGGGATCGGATATGTGCAAGCCTGCATCGAAAGAGGCCTGAAGGTGGATGATTTCGCCGGCCGACTTTCCTTTTTCTTCAACTCCCACATCGATTTCTTCGAAGAGATCGCCAAGTACCGGGCCGCCCGGAGAATATGGGCCAAAATCATGCGGGAACGGTTCAAGGCCCAAAACCCACGTTCCTGGATGCTCCGCTTCCACACCCAGACCGCCGGTTGCTCCCTCACCGCCCAGCAACCCTACAACAACGTGATCCGCACTACCATGGAGGCCCTGGCTGCGGTCCTCGGGGGGACCCAATCGCTCCATACCAACTCGCTGGACGAGGTATACGCGGTTCCCACGGAGATGGCCGCGACGATCGCGCTGCGGACGCAGCAGGTCATTGCCGAAGAGACCGGGGTCACCAATACCATCGATCCCCTGGGGGGTTCCTATTTCGTGGAAGCCCTGACTAACAAAATGGAAGAAGAGGCGTTGAAGTATATCAACAAGATTGATGAGCTGGGGGGCATTGTCCGGGCCATCGAACTTGGCTATCCGCAGCAGGAAATCGCCAATGCGGCCTACGCCTACCAGAAGCAGGTCGAGCGGAAAGAAAAGATCGTGGTGGGGGTGAACAAGTACCAGGTGGATGAGGAAAAGCCCCTGGAATACCTGAAGATCGACCCGGAAGTGGAAGAGAAGCAGATTGGGCGGCTCAAAGAAGTGAAACGAACCCGGAACAATGCCCGGGTGCAAGCCTGCCTGGCCGAGCTGAAGAGAGCCTCCAAAGGGTCGGATAATTTGATGCCCAACATCCTGGCGGCAGTCAAGGAATACGCCAGCCTTCAAGAGATCTGCGACGTCTTCCGGGAGGTCTTCGGGACCTACCGCGACCCGGGGATGTTCTAAAAGCTTTTCACCACAGAGGCACAGAGGACACAGAGAGTTCTCTATGCCTCTGTGGTGAACGTTTTTGTCTGGAGGAGAGATGGAACGGAAGATACGGATTCTGATCGCCAAGCCCGGCCTGGACGGGCACGACCGGGGGGCCAAGGTGGTGGCCCGGGCCTTACGGGATGCGGGGTTTGAAGTCGTTTACACCGGCCTCCACCAGACGCCGGAGCAGATCGTTTCCGCCGCCATCCAGGAAGACGTGGACGCTGTCGGGCTGAGCCTCCTCTCCGGAGCCCACCGGGTGCTTTTCCCGACGGTTGTGGAATTATTAAGAAAACAGCAGTCGGGCGACATTCTGGTCTTTGGGGGAGGGGTCATTCCCCGGGATGACATCGCCTGGCTGAAGGAACAGGGAATCCAGGCGGTCTTCACCCCCGGAGCTTCCACGGAAGATATCATTGACTGGGTGAAGTCCAACATCCGGCCTAAAAGTTAGAATTGACAAGTTTAGAAAAGTTCATTCCTCTTGATGGCGATTTTAAAATCCGAAATCCGAAGCACGAAATTCGAAACAAACCCGAATGTTCAAAATTCTAATGAATCGACCAGGGAGTATATGTAGGGGCGCGCGGCGCGCGCCCAGGTTGAATTTCTGCAATTCGAATTTTGAATTTGTTTCGGATTTCGAAATTCGATATTCGGATTTAACTCAACAGGGCGCATAAGGAAAATGGAACTGCTCGGACAGGTTGCTGTGGTCACCGGCGGGTCCCGGGGAATCGGCAGGGGAATCGCCCTGGCGCTGGCGGAAGCCGGAGCCGATGTGTTCATCAACTACCGGAAGGATGAGAAGGCAGCGGAAGAAACGGTCAGCCGGATCCAAGGCATGGGCCGAAAGGCACTCGCCGTGCAAGGGGACGTGTCGAACTTTGGCGCTGCCCAAGATTTGATGAGACTGGCTTTCCGGGCCTTCAGCCGGATCGACATCCTGGTAAACAGTGCGGGGATCGCCTCCCGCGGGAATTTCGTGGAAAAGACGGAGGTGGAAGAATGGGACCGCGTCCTGTCCACCAACCTCAATGCGGCCTTCTTCTGCTCCAAAGCCGTCCTGGAATACATGCACCGGAATAAAAAGGGGAACATCATCAACATCTCTTCCATTGCCGCCAGCATTCTGCAGGCAGGTCATTCCCCTTATGCCGTGTCCAAGGCCGGATTGGAAGCGCTTACCAAAGTCCTCGCCAAAGAAGAGGGCCCCCGGGGCATCCGGGTCAACGCCATCGCTCCCGGCATCGTCAAGACCGACATGGGAGACCGGCTCATGAAAGCGATGGGAGAAGAGGTCGTGAAGGCTCGATTGAAGGTGACTCCCCTGGGCCGCATTGCCTATCCGGAAGACCTCGGCCACCTCGCCGTTTTCCTGGTCTCCGACAAAGCCGCCTACATCACCGGCAAGATCATCCACATGGACGGGGGCATTTTGTGAGGGAGGTAGATAGTCATGGGCCGGGAGCGAAAAGGGCGTTTGGAAGGGAAAGTGGCCATCATCACCGGGGCGGCCGACGGGATCGGGCAGGCTGCGGCGGTTCTTTTTGCCCGGGAAGGGGCCAGGCTGGCTTTGGCGGATGTCAACGAAGAGGGGTTGAAAAGGACTCTGGCCCTTGGGCAGATGGAAAATGGCGAGGGAATTATCAAAAGGACCGATGTCTCCAGGGAAGCCGAAGTGAAGGAATTGATCGACCTGGCTTTGAAAACCTATTTTCAAATCGATATTCTCTGCAACAATGCCGGGATTACCGGGGCGCTGGCAGATCTGGAACAAGAGGACGGGGACGACTGGCACAAGGTTTACTCCGTGAATGTGCTGGGGGCGGTTTATGCGACGAAATACGCCGCCAGGCACATGAAGGAAAGGGAGACCGGTTCCATCGTGAACACGGCCTCGGTTGCCGGGATCCGATCCGGTGCCGGGACGAACGCCTACAGCGCCAGCAAGGCCGCTCTGATCAACTTTACTCAAACGGCCGCCTGCGACCTGGGCGGGTATAATGTCCGGGTCAACGCGGTCTGCCCGGGCCTGATCGAAACGGGAATGACCCGGCCTATCTTTGAGCTGGCCCGCCAAAGGGGCAAGTTTGGCAAACTGGGCAGCCGCTGCGAGCTGCGGCGCTATGGCCGACCCGAAGAAGTCGCTCGTGCGATTTTATTTTTGGCCAGCGACGAGGCCAGCTACATTACCGGCCAGGCCCTGCCGGTGGACGGCGGCAACACCGCTTCTTTGAACCTGCCGGGGATGAAGTTTTAAAGAATGCGGATTGCGGAATTCGGAATGCGGAATTAAATTAGGTTTCGGGTTAAAGATAAGGTAAAAATTGAAACTTGAGAGCCGGGACTCGAAACGGGCGTTTATTCCCCTGGGATTGACAGCAAAGAATGGGGAATATATATTGGAATTAGATCTTTTCTCAACAAGCGCAGGAGATGAACTAAGGCATGAGAAGGTCGAAAAGCAAAAGAACTAACATTTCTTCGTTCGTGATCTTCTTCGCCCTCTTTCTGTTGTTCTGGGTCAGCGGGTGCGCTCTTTTTGAGAAAAAGGAGCCGGAGAGGACGCCGCAGATGGCGTATGAAGAGGGTCTCCGTCTGCTGGAAAAGAAAAAATATGAACGCTCGGCCGAGGCTTTCCGGAAGTTCAAGGAGGACTTTCCGCTGAGTACCTACACCCCCCTGGCCGAACTCCGCCTGGCCGATTCCCTCTATTTCGACAAGAATTACGCCGAGGCCATCGTCCAGTATGAAGACTTTAAGAAACTCCATCCCATTCATCCGGAGATCCCTTACGCCATCTACCAGGTCGGGATGTGTCATTCCAAACAAATGCTCTCGATCGACCGGGATCAGACCGTAACCGAGAAAGCCCTGGAACAGTTTCGTTATGTCGTCGAAAATTTTCCCCAGAGCAAATACACCTCCGACGCCAAAACCCGGATGCAGATCTGCCGGCGCCAGCTTGCCGACCATGAGTATTACATCGGGCATTTCTACTACCGGAAAGGGCACTACAAGGCCGCCCTGGGCCGCTTCGAGGAGATTTTAAAGAAATACCCGGATGTGGGCCTCGAGGGAAAGATCAATCCCCTCCTGCCGACCTGCCGGGAAAAGATTGCCAAAGAAGAGAAAAAGCGAAAGGAAAAAGAGGAGAAAGAAGCCAAGAAGAAGAAACAATCATAAAGGCAGCATGGAGCATGCGGCTAGAGAGCGTGGAGCATGGAGTTTGGAGGGAACTCCCCCCCTTTTTTTCTCCCTGCTTTCCGCTCCTTGCTCTTTGCTTTTAAATGAGGTCGTAGATTTTTTCCAGCGCTTCCGGCAACGCTTCGACTTTCGTCCCGCCGGCCTGGGCCATGTCGGCCCGGCCTCCTCCGGTCCCCCCCACGATCTGAGCAATTTCTTTAATCAGTTTCTGGGCCGGGTACTTTCCGGCTAGGTCCGGGGTCACCGCGCAGAGAAGCATGACCTTCCCGTCTCCCTGGGCGCCCAGCAGGATAATGCCTGACTTGATCTGGTCTTTCAGACGGTCGGCCGCCTCCCGCAGGCTCTTCGGGTCTTTCGTCTCCACCCGGGCGGACAAAACCCGAACGCCCTTGACTTCCCGGACCGAGGAGATCAGGTCTTTGGTCTTCCCCGAAGCGATTCTAACCTGGAGGGCCTGATATTCCCTCTCCAGATCCTTCTGCTGTTTCAGAATCCGCTGGACTTTCTCCGCCACCTCTCCCGGCTTCGCTTTCACCAGATCGGATATCGCCCGAAGCTCGGCCTCTTCTTTCTTGAGGGCTTTCCAGGCCCCCTCTCCGGTGGCCGCTTCAATCCGCCGCACCCCGGAGGCCACTCCGGTCTCGGACAGGATCTTGAAAAGACCGATGTCCCCGCTGCGGGTCGTATGGGTGCCTCCGCAGAGTTCCGCGCTGATTTCGCCCACTTGAACCAGGCGGACGACATCCCCGTACTTTTCCCCGAAGAGGGCCATGGCCCCTTTCTGAACGGCCTCTTTATAGGGGATATGGGACACACAGACCTGCAGGTTCTGCCGGATTCGGGAATTGACGATCTCCTCGACCCGGTCGATTTCTTCCCCTGCAAGGGGGGAGAAGTGGGTGTAGTCAAAACGGAGGCGGTCGGGAGCCACCAGAGACCCGGCTTGTTTGACGTGGTCCCCCAGCACCTCCCGCAGGGCGGCCTGCAGCAGATGGGTGGCCGTATGGTTGAGGGCGGTCTTGCCCCGGCTTTCGGCATTCACCCGCAGATTGAGGGTGTCTCCCACCCGCAAGGCTCCGGATTGGATGGTCCCGTGATGGACGATCACGTCGGGCAGGGGTCTGCTCGATCGGGAAACCTCCATCCGGGATCCGTTGCCGGACAGAATCCCCTGGTCTCCCTGCTGGCCCCCGGCTTCTCCGTAGAAGGGGCTGCGGTCGGTGATCACTTCCACCTCTTCGCCTTCTTTCCCGCTCTCCACTTCCGCCTCGCCCTTGAACATCTTCAGAATCTTTCCCTCGGTCTCCAGGCGGTCATAGCCCACGAATTCAGTCTTCAGCTTGAGGGCCGCCAGGGACTTGTAAATCTCCTTCAAAGCTTCTTCCCCCGATCCCTTCCAGGATTCGCGGGCCCGTTCCCGCTGGGCTTCCATGGCTTCTTCAAATCCTTTTTTGTCCAGGGGGAATCCTTCATCGCGGGCGATCTCTTCGGTCAGGTCCAGGGGGAACCCGTAGGTGTCATAGAGCTTGAAGATCAATTCTCCGGGGATGACCTTCGATTTTTGGCCCTTCAGTTTACGAATTTCATCGGTCCAGAGGCGAAGCCCCGTATTCAGGGTATCGGAGAAGCGCTCCTCCTCGTTGGAGATCATGTTTTTGACCATTTCCCGGTGGCTTACGAGTTCCGGATAGGCATCCTGCATGAGGGCGATCACTTCATCGGTCAGCCGGAAGAGGAAGGGCTCGAGGATCCCCAGTTTCTTGCCGTGCCGCATGGCCCGGCGCATGATCCGGCGCAGGACGTAGCCCCGCCCTTCATTGGAAGGAAGGACGCCGTCGCTGATCAGGAAAGTGGCCGCGCGGGCATGATCGGCGATCACCCGGAAAGAAACGCCCTCGGGGGATGGGGGGTCGTATTTTTTCCCGCATGATCCCCCGATAGCCTTCAAGATGCGGGTAAAGAGGTCCGTGTCGTAGTTGCTCTCCACCCCCTGAACGATGGCCGTAATCCGCTCCAGGCCCATGCCGGTGTCGATGCTCGGTTTGGGCAGGGGCTTGATGGTGCCGTCGGCATAGCGCTCGAACTGCATGAAGACCAGGTTCCACAGCTCCAGGTACCGGTCACAGTCACAGCCCGGGGCGCACTCCGGACGCCCGCATCCCACTGCCGGACCCTGGTCGATGACGATCTCCGAGCAGGGGCCGCAGGGGCCGGTGTCTCCCATCTGCCAGAAATTATCCTTGCTGGGAAAAGTCAGGATCCTTTCTTCCGGGACGTATTTTCTCCAGAGTTTCCGCGCCTCTTCATCCGGCCCGATTCCCAGGGATTTTTCCCCTTCGTGAATGGTAACCCAGAGCTTATCCGGGGGCAGGCCCAGGATATCCACGAGGAACTCCCATCCCATGGCAATGGCCCCTTCTTTGAAGTAATCGCCGAAGGAGAAATTTCCCAGCATTTCGAAGAAGGTATGATGGCGGGCGGTGTAACCCACGTTCTCCAGGTCGTTGTGCTTTCCCCCGGCTCGCACGCACTTCTGCGAGGTCGTAGCGCGGGGAAAAGGGGCCTTTCCCTCGCCGGTGAAGTAATTCTTGAACTGGACCATTCCCGCGTTGGTGAAGAGCAGGGTAGGGTCCTTCTGCGGAACCAACGCGGAGCTGCCCACAACGGTGTGCCCTTTGCTCTGGAAATAAGTCAGGAATTTCTGGCGTATCGCGCTTCCCGTCATCATTCTTCTACCGAACCTCCGATTTCCTGCAAGGCCTCCCAGATATCATTCCAGCCATACCCCCTCTGCCGGAGGTAGTTGGCCAGCCGTCGCTTTTCCGGGGGCGATAAAGAATGGAAGTCTTGGCCTTTCGATTTAAGATGCAAAACCTTTCGAAGTCGTTCCGACGCCTTCCCGTTTTCCTCTTCCCCGTCGATCAGGTCCCGGGCACACTCAGCCGGGATCCCCCTCTGAACCAGTTTCTGAAAAACCTTTTGCGGACCCCAGAGCTTCTCCCCAGAATAATAGTCGACCAGGCGCCGGGCCAATTTTCGATCATCCAGGAGTCCAAGGCTCTCGAATTTTACGAGGACCCTCTCTACCTCTCCGGCTAAAAATCCTTTTCCGGTGAGCTTCCGCAGCAGCTCCTGACGGCTGTAATCGCGCCTGCCCAGAAGACGGAAGGCAGATGCTTCCGGGCTTCCCGCGGGCTTCACTTGCTTGATTGGCATGGAAGGGCAAGGGACCTTCTAAATGCGGAATGCCGAATGCAAAATTCCAAGAAAAGATTTTTATTCCGCATTCCAAATTCCGCACTCCGCATTTTGATCAGGTTTCTTTCTGTTTTTTCACCAGGCCCAGCTTTTCCTTGAGATTTTCTTCAATGGCCCGGGCGGTCTCCGGGTGCTCTTTCAGGAAAATCTTGGCATTCTCCCGGCCCTGTCCGATCCGCTCATCGTCGAAGGAGAACCACGCCCCGCTCTTCTGGATGATCTCCTTTTCCACCGCCAGGTCCACCAGATCCCCTTCCCGGGAAATGCCTTCCCCGTACATGATGTCAAACTCCACTTCCCGGAAGGGAGGGGCCATTTTATTCTTCACCACCTTGACCTTGGTCCGATTTCCGATGGCCTCCTGCCCGTCCTTGATGGTTCCGATGCGCCGGATATCCAGACGAACCGAGGCGTAAAATTTTAAGGCATTTCCGCCGGTCGTAGTCTCCGGGTTGCCCATAAAAACGCCGATCTTCATGCGGATCTGGTTGATGAAGATGACGCAGGTGTTGGATTTGCTGATGGTGGAGGTAAGTTTCCGCAGGGCCTGGGACATGAGGCGGGCCTGCAGCCCCATGTGGGCATCGCCCATCTCCCCCTCCAGTTCCGCCTTGGGAACCAGAGCAGCCACCGAATCGACGACCACGACGTCGATGGCCCCGCTCCGCACAAGCATATCGGTAATCTCCAGTGCCTGTTCCCCGGTATCGGGTTGGGAGATCAGCAGGTCATCGGTCTTCACCCCCAGCTTCTGGGAATAGGCTACGTCCAGGGCATGCTCGGCGTCGATGAAACCCGCAATCCCCCCTTTTTTCTGGGCTTCGGCGACGATATGAAGGGCCAGCGTGGTCTTGCCCGAGGCTTCCGGACCGTAGATCTCCACCACCCGCCCGCGGGGCACCCCGCCCACGCCGAGGGCTATATCCAGGGCCAGAGAGCCCGTGGAGATGACCGGTATCTCCGGGAGCACGGCGTCCGTCCCCAGACGCATGATGGCTCCCTTGCCGAATTGGCGTTCGATCTGGCTGACGGCCAGGTCAATGGCTTTCTCTTTTGGGCTTTCCGCTGGCATGGATCCTCCTTTATGGTTGGAAAAATGAAAACCCTTTTTTAGTGCTTCGGAAATGATAAAAATCCGAAACTGTTTATCCGCAGATTTCGCAGATTACACAGAGACCACTTAGGTTTAAATGCTTCGAATCAGAATAGCCTTACAACCCTCAATGCTCAAATCAGCTTCCCCACGATTTCGCATTTGTCCTTAACGCTTCATCCGTATTTATCCGTGTTCATCCGCGTCCCATTCAATCTTTTGTCTTTAGGTCTTTTCCTAATATAAAGCCTGTGTTCATCTGCGTTCATCTGTGTCCCATTAGGTTTTTCTATTCTTTTCCCATCGGGAATTCTCTTAGTTTCGTGTAAACCGCCCCGGAGGGACGGAGTTCGCTCCGGAAGAGAAAAACCTCCCGGACCTGAAAAGTTCCCACTTCCGCTCCCCGGTGTTTTTCAATCGCCTGGGCCAATCCTCCCCTGCCACTGGGAGACCGGACCCTTCCCAGCGTCAGGTGGGGGGAAAAGGGGCGGTCCTCCGGCGGGAAAGACAGCTCGGCCATCTTCTTTTCCACCGCCTGTTGCAGCGACGTAAGGATATCTTTTCCCCGGTCCATGCCCAGCCAGACGACCCTGGGGTTGCGGGGATTGGGGAAACAGCCCATGCCCTGCACCCGCACCTCAAAGGGCTCCCACCCCGCGATCGCCGGCGCGATGGACTGGGAAATGCGCTCCACATCACCCTGGCGGATGGAGCCGAGAAACTTGAGGGTTAGATGAATCCCCTCCGGACGCACCCATTTCACATCCGCCTCCGTCCGGCGGAGCTCCCGCTGGAGCTCATCCATCCGGGATTTCAGGGCCTGGGGGATTTCAATGGCGATGAAAGATCGAATGTCGTCCATAAAAAATAGCCGTAGGGGCGGGTTTGAAACCCGCCCCTACAAGTTCTTGAAAGCCGGTATCAAATTCAAAAAATACCTTCGCACCCAGTCAATCGCCGTGTAGGCGGAAATGGTCTGAATCTGGTCCCGGTCGCCCATGAACTGGTATCGCCTGGACACGGTGCCTTTGGGGCTCGCCAGGGCGATGAAGGCCGTGCCCACCGGTTTTTCTTCCGATCCGCCCGCGGGTCCCGCAATCCCGGTAATGGCCAATCCCAGAGTGGCGTTGCTGACCCGGCGCACGCCTTCGGCCATCTTCTCCGCCACTTCCGCACTCACCGCGCCGACGCGGTCGATCAATTCTCCCGGAACCCCCAGCATTTGAACCTTGGCGGCATTGCTGTAGACGACCGCGGATCTCTCGAAGTAATCGGAACTGCCGGCGATTTGGGTCAGGCGATGAGCCACGAGCCCCCCGGTGCAGGATTCAGCCACGGCCAGGTTCACCCGCTCGACCCGGAGGAGCTGACCGACGATCTCCTCCAGAGTCTCCCGGTCAACGGCGATGACCCGCCCCTGGAGCTTTTCGCGGATCAGGCTTTCCAGCTTCCGGAGGTTCTCTTCCGCTTCTTCGGCAACCCGTCCCCGGATGATGATCTTCACGTGATTCTCGGGATACCGGGGAAGGTACGCCAGGGTGGCGGAAAAATCCTGGGGTCTCACATCCTTCAGCAAATCGGCGATGGCGGATTCGGTGAAGCCGAAGACTTTCAGGGTGCGAGAGCGCACCAAGACCTTTTCCTTCCTTTCCTTTTCCAGGAAAGGGATTACCTTTTCTCTCATCAAATCCTTCAGCTCCCGCGGGACGCCGGGGAGAAAGATAAAGACCTTGCCCGGCCGCCGGACGATGAAACCGCAGGCCGTACCCATGGGGTTGGGAATGATTTCGGCCTGCAGGGGGAAGAAAGCCTGTTTCTCGTTGGAAATCGGCATCTCCATTCCCCGTTCGGCAAAGCGTTTCTTCAGATTCTCCAGGACCTCCCGGTTTAGAACCAGGTGGAGCTTCAGGGCCTTGGCCGCAGAGCTCGCGGTGATATCATCTTTGGTGGGCCCCAGGCCTCCGCTCACGATGATGACCTCGGCGCGCTCCTGCGCCCGGCGGAGGGAATCCTCGATGCGCAAAGCATCATCCCCGGTGGTGGTGATGAAGGCCACCTCCAGGCCGGCTTCCGAGAGGACTTCGGCCATGAACGCCGCGTTGGTGTCCACCACCTCCCCGGAAGTCAGCTCGTTCCCGATGGTAATGAGTTCGACGCGCAAGGAATGACTCCTCTTGAGCCTTCGGAGTGACCGATTCAGGCAAGGAAAACGCCCGGATAAAAAACAGCGGTCAGACGAAGAAGAACATTCGCGTACACCCCGGCCACCGCGTCGTCCAGAACAACCGCCCAGCCGCCCTTCATCTCCCGGTTGATCCAATTTGCAGGGGGCGGTTTTATTATATCCAAAACCCGGAAAAAAAGAAATCCACCCGCCATCGACCATGCGGTGCAGGGGACAAAAGCCATGGTGATCAAATAGCCGGTGACTTCATCGATGACAATCTTCGGGCTGTCTTTCTGGCCCAGCAGAACCTCGGCCCGCTCCGAAATCCAGCAGGCCAGGATCAAAAAAGCCCCCGTGCTGAGGAAATAGAGCAGGGGAGGGAAGGGGGAGTAAAGAAGATAGACCAGAATCCCCACCGCCGTTCCCGCGGTTCCCGGCGCCCGGGGAGAAAAACCTGCATAGCCGGCAGAAGCCATGGCGATAATCAAACGGCTCAAACTCCATTACCTCCGAGCGGTCAGCCCGGGGAAGGATTAAAAAAATCCCTCAAACCCCGGATATAGTCTTTATTTTTCTGTTTAACGAAGTTAAAATGATTTATCCCGTATGCCGCTGTTAGGCAGTGTAATTTCATCTGCCGTGATAGGGTGCAAATTTTCAACTAAGCTGAAAAAGTATCCTCTTTTCAGAGGGTTGTCAATAGAAAGATATCCTCTTCGCCTTGCCCATGCAGGGAGTAAAGGTGTGGATAAGATTTCAGATTTTCCTTCCCGGTGACGATAATGCTTTAGACAAGATCGGAAATTTCTTGACAAGACCCTGATAGCCTTCTATATTTTTTTAAAAAACAATATAATTGTGGAGAGATAGCATATGAGCGGCCGGTTGGGCGACCTTTTGGTCGGCAATGGCTTAATCACCCCCGCACAACTGGAAAAAGCCCTCCAGGACCAAAAAATCTCAGGGAACAAGCTGGGTTCCGCCCTGGTGAAGCTGGGATACATAAGCGAAAAGACCCTGGTTTCTTTCCTCAGCCGCCATTATGGCGTCCCGGCCATCGATCTGAATGAAATCCAGATCGACCCGGAGGCCATGAAGATGATCCCGGCCGACGTGATTTTTAAATACCAATCGATTCCCATCAAACGAGTCGGGTCCACCCTTCGGGTCGCCATGAGCGACCCCTCTAATATCCTGGCCATCGATGATATCAAATTTCTCGCCGGCTGCCATGTAGAGGTGTTCGTCTCCACGGAAAGCGCCATTAAGACGGTCATTGACCGGTTCTATGACCCCTCCGATGCCCTCAACGATATCATGGATGGCATCAAAGAAGGGGAAACGATTGATCTTCTGGAGGACACGGAGGACATCGACGTCAGCGAGCTGAAGCAGGCGGTCGAAGACGCTCCGGTGGTGAAGCTGGTCAACCTGGTTCTGAACGAGGCGATCAAGAGGGCCGCCAGCGACATCCACATCGAGCCCTACGAAAAAGTCTTCCGGGTCCGCCTGCGGGTGGACGGGGTACTGTATGAGTTCATGAAACCCCCGCTGAAACTCAAGAACGCCATCACTTCCCGCGTGAAGATCATGTCCAAGCTGGACATCGCCGAACGCCGCCTTCCCCAGGACGGCCGGATCAAGGTGAAATACGGGAAAGACAAGGAGATGGACTTCCGCGTATCCGTCCTGCCCACCCTCTTCGGAGAAAAGGTGGTCATGCGGTTACTGGACAAATCCAGCCTGCAGCTGGACATGACCAAGCTGGGGTTTGAAGAAAAGCCCCTCCTGGAGTTCCGCGACTCCATTCACAAGCCCTTCGGCATGGTGCTGGTGACCGGGCCGACGGGAAGCGGGAAGACCACGACCCTCTACTCGGCCCTGACCGAATTGAACCAGATATCCGAAAATATTTCCACCGCCGAGGACCCGGTGGAGTACAACCTCATGGGAATCAACCAGGTCCAGATCCACGAGGAAATCGGGCTGAGTTTCGCCAACTGCCTCCGTTCCTTCCTGCGCCAGGACCCGGACATCATCATGGTGGGGGAGATTCGGGACTTTGAAACCGCTGAAATCGCCATCAAGGCCGCCCTGACCGGGCATATGGTGTTGAGCACGCTCCATACCAATGACGCCCCCGCCACCATCAGCCGTCTGCTGAACATGGGCATCGAGCCCTTTTTGGTGGCCTCGGCGGTGAATCTGATCGTTGCCCAGAGACTGGCAAGGAAAGTTTGCGACGCCTGCAGGACCGTGGTCCAGGTCTCTCCCCAGATGCTCCTGAATCTGGGAGTTCCTTCCGAGGAACTCCAGGGGTTTACCTGTTACAAGGGGGCGGGATGCGCCCGCTGCAGCAACACCGGCTACAAGGGGCGCGTGGCCCTATATGAAGTTCTCCCCGTCCGCGAAGAGGTCCGGGAGCAAATCCTCCAGGGGGCTTCCGCCGGGGAAATCAAGAAGGAGGCCGTCAGCCTGGGAATGAAAAGCTTGCGGCAGGCGGCGCTGCAGAAGCTCAAGGAAGGGGTCACGAGCGTGGAAGAAGTCATAAAGGTCACGGTGGAGGATTAACCGAGAAATCGCCCGGACAATCGGAGGACGCCAATGGGAGCATATGTTTGGGAAGGAAAATCCCGCAAGGGAACGATCGAAAAGGGGGAGATGGAGGCGAGCAATGAAGCCGCCGTGAGAATGACCCTCCGCCGCCAGCAGATTCTGGCCACCAAGATCGCGCCCAAACCGAAGGATATCCTGAGAGGAATCAAGTTACCCTGGAGGAACCGGGTCCGGGAAAAAGAGATCGTGGTCTTCACCCGCCAGTTTGCCACCATGATCGACGCCGGACTGCCCCTGGTCCAGTGCCTGGAAATCCTCTCCAGCCAGCAGGACAACCCCTTTTTTAAAGAGGTCCTCCTCCGGGTAAAGGGCGATGTGGAAGCCGGATCGACTTTTGCCGACGCCCTGCGGAAGCACCCCACCGTGTTCAACGATCTCTTCTGCAACCTGGTGGCCGCCGGAGAGGCGGGAGGAATTCTGGACACCATCCTGAACCGTCTGGCGGTCTATATCGAAAAGACGATGAACCTCAAGAAAAAGGTTAAGGGGGCCATGGTATACCCGGGGGTAGTGCTCGCCGTCGCCATGGTGGTCGTCGGATCGCTCTTACTCTTCGTCATCCCGGTCTTCCAGAAGATGTTTGCCGACATGGGGGGAACCCTCCCGGGGTTCACCCAGCTGGTGATCAACATCAGCGATATCTTGCGCACCTACTGGTGGGGCATCGGGCTCTTCCTCGTCGGCTTTTTCTTCGCCTTCCGCTATTATTACCGGACCGAAAAGGGGCACGAGAGAATAGATGCTTATATTCTCCAGCTTCCCGTATTGGGGATGCTGATTAAAAAGGTGGCCATCGCCAAGTTCACCCGCACCCTGAGCACCATGCTCTCCAGCGGAGTTCCCATCCTGGAGGGGTTGGACATTGTGGCCCGCACCTCGGGAAACAAGACCATCGAGAAAGCCATTTTGAAGACCCGCGTCAGCATCGGGGAAGGGAAAACGGTCGCCGAACCTCTGGGGACCAGCGGCATTTTCCCGCCCATGGTGGTGCAGATGATCTCGGTGGGGGAATCGACCGGGGCCCTGGATTCCATGCTGTCCAAGATCGCCGATTTTTACGACGACGAGGTGGATTCGGCGGTCGCCGCCCTGACTTCCCTGCTGGAGCCCCTTCTCATGGTCTTCCTGGGGGCCACCATCGGAGCCCTGGTCATCGCCATGTACCTGCCCATCTTCAAGATGGCCGCGGTTCTGGGCTAATCGGCTTTTCTACCGGACGCATCGAGTTTCTCCTCCCGGGCAAGAGATGTCCCTTTCACCCCAACCCGGAGCGGGAGGAGTTTTCCAACCCAGTGGGCTTCCGGTTCCGCCATCGATATGATATTCTGTGAATATCCGCTCAATCGATCCGCTGCTCGATTGCGGATTTCCAATCCCCCGGGAGCGTTTGAACCACTGACCCTCGAATGAACATTTTAGGAATTGAATCCTCCTGCGATGAGACTGCGGCCGCAGTGGTGGAGGATGGGCAAAAGGTGCGATCCAGCGTCGTCGCTTCCCAGGTTTCCATTCACCGGAAATACGGGGGAGTGGTTCCGGAACTGGCTTCCCGTCACCACGTGGAGGCCATCCTGCCGGTTATCCAGGAAGCCCTTTCCCAAGCCGAAATCGACCTGGCGGGCCTGGAGGGGATCGCCGTCACCCAGGGGCCGGGTCTGGTGGGCTCTCTCCTCGTCGGCATCGCCGCGGCCAAATCCCTGGCCTACGTTCTCAACCTTCCGATCGTGGGGGTCAATCATATCCTGGGCCATGTGGCGGCCATATTTCTTGACTTTCCCGGCCTGAAATTTCCATTCATCGCCCTGGTGGTGTCGGGAGGCCATACGAGCCTATTCCGGGTGGAGTCCCGGACCCGGATGGCCCTGATCGGCCGAACCCGGGATGACGCCGCCGGGGAAGCCTTCGATAAAGTCGCCAAGCTCCTGGATCTGGGTTACCCCGGAGGGGAAATCATCGACCGGCTGAGCAAGGAAGGGGACCGGAGCGCCATTCCGTTTCCCCGGACCCTTCTGGAACCGGATTCTCTCGACTTCAGTTTCAGCGGGGTGAAGACGGCCGTTTTGAACTACGTAAAGGGATTGGGGGGTAAACTCTCTCCCCCTCAGCTCCGGAATGTGGCCGCCTCTTTTCAGGAGGCAGTGGTGGATACCCTGGTCTCCAAGGTCTTCCGGGCGGCGCGCCAGGAGGGAATCCGCCAAGTGGTCGTGGCCGGAGGAGTGGCCTGCAATTCCCGCCTGCGGGAGAAGTTTTCTCAGGAGGGAAAAGAATCCGGCATGGCGATATACTTTCCTCCTCCCGCTTTATGCACGGACAACGCGGCCATGATCGGCGTGGCCGGGTTCCACCTCCTCCAGGAAGGCTTTCGCGCGGACTTGACTTTGAACGCCTATTCCCGTATGGGTATAAGATAATCCGTCATGGGGATGGAAAACAGGGAACCGAAAAAAAACGGGACCTCAAGAAGTCCGGGAGCTCGATGGAAGAGGCGGTTTCGTCTCCTCTACCTCCGGATCCTGCGGCTGCGCGGACAGCCGGAAGAAGTGGCCGGGGGGATGGCCATCGGGGTCGCCATCGGCTTTACTCCCACGGTCCCGCTGCATCTGGTCCTGGGGGTTTTCATCGCCTTCCTTCTGGGCAAAAGTAAACTGGCCGCGGTCCTGGGAGGCCAGGTGGCGAATCCTTTCTTCCTTCCCTTCATTTATATCCTGGATTACAGCGTGGGGCAGGCGATCACCGGCGCCAGCGGGCCCTCCCTGGTCTCTGCCGATTTTTCCGCCTCCTACGTTCTCAATCTGGGCTGGGAAATCTATTATCCCCTCCTGGCCGGGGGGATCGTCGTCGGATCGCTTGCGGTGATCCCGACCTACTTCATGACCAAGAAAATCGTCATGCTCTACCGCGAGAGGCGAAGAAAGCGGTTGGAGAAAATTGACTTCTCTTCAAAAACAACTTAAAGAGCTGCAGATCCGGCCGAAAAAGAGGCTGGGCCAGCATTTTGTCCACGATCCCAACATCCTCCGCAAGGTCATCGAAGCCGCTTCGCTCGAGCCCGAGGATGTGGTGGTGGAGATCGGGGCCGGGTTGGGGAGTCTGACCGAGCCGTTGGCCCGGCGGGTGAAAAAGGTCTATGCCCTGGAGATCGATTCCTCCCTGGCGGATGTTTTGAAAGACCGGTTCTCCAGCGGGGACACGGTGGAGGTCGTCTGGGCAGATGCCCTGCAGTTTGACTTTGGCGCTCCCTTTCGCCGGTGGAAACGAAAAATCAAGGTGGTGGCCAATCTCCCGTACGAGATTTCCACCCCCATGATCTTTCGTCTGTTGAAAGAAAGGGAATGTTTTTCCCTTCTGGTTTTGATGCTCCAGCTCGAGGTGGCCCGAAGACTCGCGGCCCAACCGGGCACCCGGGACTACGGGCCCCTCAGCATCTGGTCCCAGCTTTACAGCGACGTGCAGATGGCCTTTCAAGTGAAGCCCAATTCCTTCCTTCCCCCGCCCAAAGTGCACTCTGCCGTGGTGAAATTCAGGATTCTCCCCAAGCCCAGAGTCGCGGTGGAGGACGAAAAGAACCTGGAAAAGGTCGTACGCTCGGCTTTCACCTACCGCCGGAAGACCCTGGGCAAGGCTCTTCAGCTGGGAGGTTTTTCCGGCCCTCAGATCAAGGAAGCTTTGTCCATCGCCGGCATTTCCCCCCTGACCCGGGGTGAGGCTTTGAATCTGGAAAAGTTCTGCACCCTGGCTCGTCTTCTGGGCTCAAAGTGAAGAAAAGAACCCTGGTTCTTTTTTTATTCCTGGCTTTTTTGGCCCTTCTCTCTGTTCTTTACGCCGAACGAACCTTCCGGAGCATTCTACTCTTAAGCGAACTTCTGAATTTCGAAAAACCGGGGTGGCTGGAAAAATTCTCCCCCCGCCCGGTGGTAAAGGAAGTCTCTTGGGAAGGCCCGATGGGGTTCATGAAAGCCGACCTCTATCTTCCCCACCCCGAAGGGAAAAGGGGCGGAATTCTGCTGAATCACGGGGTCATTGACACCGGGAAGGACGACCCCCGGTTGAAACGCTTTGCCTCGGTGCTCTGCCGGGCGGGCTTCGTGGTCTTCGTCCCCGACCTGAAAGGAATGAGGGCCTTTCGCATCGCCCCCTCGGATATAGAGGAAATCAAGGCGGCCTTTTCTCACTTGCTTTCCCGGCAAGAGGTCCGGCCGGACTCCTGCGGTCTCTTCGGGTTCAGCTATGGAGCCGGCCCCACGATCATCGCCGCCTGCCGCCCGGAGATTCGCGAGGAGGTTCGCTTTGTGGTCTCCTTCGGGGGGTATTACGACCTGAGGAATGTCCTTTCTTTCATCGCCACCGGCCATTTTGAATTCCAGGGGCATCGCTACTTCCGCAAGCCCCAGGAATACGGCAAATGGGTCTTCCTGGCCAATAACCTCGATTGGGTCGAGTCTGCGGAAGACCGAGCCGTCTTGAGAAAGATCCTGAAGGTCAAACTGCGGGACGAACGCGCGCCCATCGACTCATTTTTATCCCAGCTCGGAGGGGAGGGGAGGAACGTGCTGGACCTCCTCTCCCATGCTGATCCTTCCCAGACTGAGTCCTTTATCCAGAAATTACCCCCGGCGATCCGCTCTTCCATGACTGCCCTATCGGTGGCCCCGGTGTTTAAAGACCTCCTGGCCAGCCTGATTCTGGCCCACGGAGAAGACGACGACTTGATCCCTTTTACGGAAACTCTTCGGCTGGCCCAGGCCGCTCCCCATTCGGAAAAGGTGTGCATGAAGATCCTAAAAACCTTTTCCCACATAGACCCGGAAGAAAAACCGCTGACCGCGGGAAACCTATTTTCTTTTTACCTGCCGGAAGGCTGGAAGCTTTTTCTGCTTACTTACCGACTGCTCGGCTACCGATGACCCCGAATTCTTGACCTGCTCCAAGAGATTTGGGGTATGATAATTAAAATCGATCTCTATTTACTTTTAGTTCTCTGTCCTACGGTGGTGTAAAATTTTTTGACTTTGTTAATCTTTTTTATGAATCTTTATCCGCGTTCATCCGCGTCCAAAACAGTTCGAGTAGGGGCGGGTTTGAAACCCGCCCTTACCCATGAAAGTTCGTAGTCCGTAGGGGCGACCCGCTGGGTCGCCCGTACGGAGTCCGAAGTCAAAGGCGATAAAGCCCTGTTCTTAACTTTCGGCACTTTCTTATCTGTGTTTATCTGTGTTCATCTGTGTCCGGATAAATAATTTTTTGGTTGCGGCTTTAAGGAAATGAGCAAGCTCTATCTTCACCTCCGGAAACGATTCGAGCAGGCGGTTCTCAAACACGGAATGCTCGCAGAAGGGGACCGTGTATTGGTGGGGGTTTCGGGCGGGGCGGACAGCTTGACGCTGCTAAAGCTGATCACCGGCCCACTTCTTTTCGTGCCCAAGCCGGAATTCGTCCTCGCCGTCTATGTGGACCTGGGCTTCGAGGGGACGAATGGACCACCGGCACAGGGGATGAAGGACTACTTCGAAAAAGAGGGAGTCCCTTACCGCATCGAAAAATCGAACATCGGCCTCTTGTCCCACAGCGATTACAACCGCAAGGCCAGCCCCTGCTTTCTCTGCTCCCGGCTGCGCCGCCGGAAGCTCTTTGAACTGGCCCGGGAGTACAAATGCAATAAATTGGCCCTGGCGCACAATAAAGACGACGTCATCGAAACCCTTCTCCTGAACATATTTTTCGGACGGGAGATCAGCACCATGATCCCCTACCAGTCTTATTTTAAAGGAGAGTTCTTTCTCATCCGGCCCTTTGCCTACACGGACGAGCAGCTGTTGAAGCGGTTCGCCCGGGAGGCGGAGCTTCCGGTCGTGGAAAATCCATGCCCCACGGCGAATCACACCAAGAGGGAGTACATAAAAGATTTGATCAAGAAATTGGACAAGGATCACCGGGGGGTAAGAGAGAACATCTTCAAAGCCATGATGCACGTGAAGCCGGATTATCTGCTGACCAAATAGCCGTAGGGGCGGGTTTGAAACCCGCCCCTACTTTCTTTTCTGTTGACAACCCACCAAAAATCGAATTATAAATTTTAATACCCTTTCAAGCGCGTGGCGGTGTAGCTCAGGTGGTCAGAGCATGCGGCTCATATCCGCAGTGTCCGGGGTTCAAATCCCTGCACCGCCACCAGATATCATTGAGAAATTTGCAGGAAACACCCTCCCTGGACTGTCCCTGGAATCCTTTCTGCCCTTACCCTGTCAACTCAAGTCCGTCTTGGGACAAATAAAAAATTGACCCCTATTCCGCAAAGGGTTTACGTGAGGCGCTCGTTATCCCCTCTTTTCCCTTTTCGTGATTTCCACCACTCCTCGGTTTCCGTCCACTTTTACATGGTCGCCGTTTTCGATCAAATCCAGAGGGTTCTGCTCCAGCCTGTCGACCATGGGGATTTTTCCCATGGCCGCCCCGACGGCAATAATGGGTTCGGCGTTTACATTAATGATGGCCGAAGGGGCCGTCTTTCGCTTGGACATTTTGTAAATCACGTAAGGGCCGGAAGTGGATCCTTTCCCCTGGGGGAAAACGAAGACTTTGTTGGTGATGGACTGTCCCTCCAGTTCATGCCCCCTCTCGACGATAATCCCCCTGTCGGGATCGACCCCGCCCAGAAAGCTGATGAGTTGCCGGGTCACGATGGCTTCTCCCTCCGCCTGTCCGCCGATGATTTTTCTTCCCTTTAGAGAGATTTTCATACCGCTGCCCTCCATTTTCCGTTGATGGCCGCCTCAATACACTCCTTGGTGTCGGAGAATATGACTTCAACTCCGCAAGCCCCAGGGATGAAATAGGCCCCCCGGGCGCTGTTAATGGCCACGGTCTTCACTCCCTCCACCAGATGGAATGGGGCACCGGGAGCAACGCACACATCGGCGATGATCAAGCCCCCCGCCTTCTCGATCACTTTCCCATATCCCATTTCCCGGGCCATCATTTGGTAATGCCGGGATGTTCCCACCCAGAGACGGGTATCGGGATGGATTCTTTTTCCGTCCAAGAGGGAGGCAATCTGCTGAATTTGTCCGATACTGCAATGGGGACAGCCAAAGGTCACCAAATCCACTTTTCCCCCCCGGGCGGTGGTCAGCGTTTCATAAGAAGACTGCAGATCTTTGCGCGACACCGAAATCGTATCTTCCGGTTTTTTATGGCCCAGCGCTTCTTCCGCGGTGGGAGCTTCAGGGGTGACTCCCACAATATGAACCAGGGAAATTGCGCCGCCGGTCGGCATGGGAGAGATCAGGAATCGAATCTGGTCCTGGGTGATCTGCCGCGGGACCCCGACAATGACGGGCGTCTTGTCCACGAGCGTTCGGCCGATGTAGTAGCCCAGAGCCGAAAAATCCCCTAAGGTCATGGCCGCGAAATCGAGCCCGGAGAGGTCCACGATCACCTTGCCGTAACGGTTTTCTTTTAAATGCAAACCGTATTCCGGTGTCACCCCGCAGATCGAGGCGGCGACCACGGAAGGCGACCCTTCCCGGTTTCCTCTGGCACCGATCATGGAATTGACAAAAGTGGCCCCGGCGGAGCCCCCCGCAGCGAAACTGGTGCCCGGCATGGGAAGGTTCCCATGATAATAGGGAAGGCAGGTCCCAAGAGGAACGGCCCCCAGCTTTAGGTAGATTTCATCGGAACGTTTCTGGTCTTCGACCAGCTTTTCCGGCAGCCCCATTTCTTTCCAGAGATTGGAATCGCAGCAGCCGGCATTCCAGGAAGTGAAAACCCGAAAGCGGGCCCCCCCTTCATACAGATCGGTCATCCAGTCAATATTTTCCTGCCCCCCGAGCAAAACATTGCGCCCGCCCAGATGGCAGGTGGTGACCGGAATCATCCGCTCGGCATTATAGACGGTCCCCAGGGTCATCAGGAGTTGCATGGCATCCTGGGGCCCCGTCCCGAACCCTCCGTCCAACATCTTCTTCTCCTGATCGGTCAGTTTCATTTCTCGCCCCCCTTATTTTATTCCCGCGCGCCATCGAAGATGCGCTTCAGCCTCCGAGGCCAAATGTACAGGGAGAAAGGATGGAAGAAAGATGAATGTAAAGAGCCTTTCCTCCGGCGCAAGCCGGAGGGCATGGGTTCTCCACTACCGATAAAAGCGGCTCCGAAGGTAAATCCCGCCGGAGCCGGGTCCGCCGGAATGACGGAAAACGGCACCGGGATTTTTATTGAAACCCTCCCCAGGAAACATGCATTCATGAGAAAAAATCTCTTCGCGAATGCCAGGGTAACAAAAAGGCGGATGAGGGTCAAGAGCAAAATGTTTTCCCTTGACAAATTCTAAACAAAATTGTAGACAATCTTGAAAGCAAGGGGAGAGATCATGCCCCCGGGAAAAAGGCCTTTACGGGAAATTATCTATACCGATCTGCGAAAACAGATTCGATCGGGTCGCCTTCTGCCCGGCCTGCGGCTGATCGAGTCCTCGTTGGCCGAGAACCTCAAGGTCAGCCGGACCATCATCCGCGAGGTGATGAAACAGCTGGAGCTGGAGGGGTGGGTCAAGATTATCCCCTACAAAGGAGCGGAAGTTTCCCGGTTCTCCCTGGATGCCATCCGGGAGCTTTACGGCATCCAGGCAGCCCTGGAAGGACTGGCGGCCGGCCTGGCCACCCCGAAAATCAGCAGGAAGGAAATCAGGGAATTGCGCCGGGTTCAGAAGCGGCTCTGTAAATCCCTCCGGGAGGATGCGACCCA
>Ga0315285_10001172_pt1 | contig 27403 bp, 55 predicted proteins | sample YL17G09_36_MG_FD_203698 | JGI IMG/M metagenome (GOLD analysis project Ga0315285, IMG submission 203698) | Sediment microbial communities from Yellowstone Lake, YNP, Wyoming, USA - YL17G09_36 | ecosystem: Environmental > Aquatic > Freshwater > Lake > Sediment | place: USA: Wyoming | collected... | reverse complement strand
GCGGCCGCCTTGGCGCGTCAAGTTGGCGGCAAAGTAGAAAAGATCAAATAATCTCATCTCCGCCCCGCGCACGTTGCCCCAGGTGGGGCGCGCGGTGGGCGGGGTAGGGTAAGAGACTAGGGAAAACGAAAGGAGCGATATGGAAACGCGGAAATGCCCAAACGTATTATGCCCTGGCACAATGTACCACTCTGACGACATGGAAAACCCGTTTGCCGGGACCGATGATCACACCCCATTTTGGCAGTGCGAGTTATGCGGGGATTGTCAGCCGGAATACACCGCGGCACAGAAACGCCTGATTGCAGAACGGAGGCTAAACTCCCGTTGGGAAAATGCGACTGAGCATGAAATGGCGACAACCCCGGAAACCGAGGAATACTCGGACGAGCAGTACGACCGGGAGAATCAGGACTAATCCTCGCCACGCACGTTGCCCCAGGCGGGGCGATCGGCGGCGGGGTAAGGGTAAGGGACTAGGGAAACGAAAGGAGCGCGAGTAAATGTTAGTCGTCCTGATACACCCCGATGATGTTGATAAATTGGACGAGTTTTGTCTGCCCGATATGTGCCGCTGGTGGCAGGGACACGCAATCCAACGCACTATCGGCGGCGAAACCTGGTTTGAGGTTGGGCGGGCAGGGTGCAAACATCTGGCACTATACGGGGGTGTCAAACGCCTGGCCAGTTTCGGGGTGCGCGCACGGGTAGCACGACGCACACTAACGGAGCAACAACGCCGCGAACGTATGTGGCGAGCCTATGGCTACACAATTTAAATTAGCGGAGCAATTTAACAACGCGCCACGGGGCGGAAAGGCAAAGAGAATGGCTCTTGATTACGAGCATAAATATGTGATCGCGCAATGGGACTGGCGCAGAAAACGGTGGGTAGTAGTGGTATACCACAACGGCGCGTATCTCGTTACGGATCAGGACAGCCAGACACTCGCGGGGCCATTTCAGCGACTGGTGAGTGCTCGGGACGGCATGAAAGAGTTGTGTTTTGCGGCATAACGCCCACGGGCGGAAAGGTGAAAAGATGCAAATTGTAGCACGGTTTAATCTAGAGGACGATCTAGATGACGACCAGTTATTTGAGGCCCTCAAACGCGGCATAACGGAGATCACAAACGAATTGCAGGAACATGGCACATCCAGCCTAAAAAATCCTCAGTATGAGGATCTCTACCTGAAGGGTAAGGGCGGGATTGTTGGTAGCGTTCGGTGGGCGGAGAAATGAATACGATAGACACGAAAACATCTAAACGCGCGGGTCGTCCGCCGCTGGACCGGCATATCACCCGAACTATGTTTGACCTCGGCGACGAGGACCGGGCGCTATTGCTCGAACTCGGCGACGGTGTGAGCATGGCGGCAGGGTTGCGGACGCTAATTGCGGCACACAAAAAACGAGTCGGGGGCAAGGTTTAAACTCGTGGCTATATAAAGCACCGGCACGGCATTAGATTTAGCGACTCCCGATCCGCTCAAGATACCCAGGGATTGAGCACGAGTTGCACTCGGAAGGTGGGCGTATTTTCTGGCATGAACGCGACGGCGTTGTTTTCAGTGCTGAGTGTAACTGTATAGGTCGCGTTCTCGGGGGCCGGAAAAACCGGCACAGTCATAAGTTGGAGGTAAACACCTTGGCGCGGTGGGCCGGCGAGATCGAGCATCCTACAGTCGGACCCAAGGCAAATTTGAGCCGTCGCGCCCGCTGGGACCGGAGCATCGGCCCAGCACCAGACGTCAACATTAATTGTGCCGCTGACGCCCGCGCGCACGAACACATCCCTGGAGATCAAGCACGTCGTCATCGTGTGCTGCACCGCCAATGTGTTTCTAAAGACAATTTGTTTGCTGATGGCAAGCTCGGGCTCATTGCCCGTCCCATAATACCAACCGGCGCTCATATTTCTCGTCCAGCCGCCCAGGGCATCGTAGAAATGGATGGTATGGATGCCAGCTTGAGGCCGGATGGTGATCGGATGGAACGCGCCTAGAGCGGCCAGGGCAGTACAAAACAATGCGAGGCATTTCATTTTTGCCCCTTTCGTGGTTAAACTGCGCCGCATTTAGAATGATTTTACCACATAATACACGCAAAGTAGCCCTTAATTCTATCATGGCAACACCTCGGGCCCTATGGCAATCCGTGGCAATGTTGCCATAGGATACGATAATGTTCAGTAGTTTTAAGCCACTGGTTGCTACGGGTAGCATGAAAAAGCCCAATAAATAAGGGGGTTTTAGAATATGGCGGAGAGGCCGGGATTTGGCTTATGCCCCTAATTCATTGGCCTTTTTCTACCCGTTGCCACAAGTGACGTGCATTTTCAGGTAAATCGCGCCTGCGCCGCATCCAGTTTTGCCCGGCAACCTCCAGGATGAACGTACCTCATTGTTGTGCGGATATCGCTATGTCCAGCCTGCCGCTGAACGTCCGGCAGGGGTATGCCCCAAACGTTGACGGCCAGGCTGCAAAACGTGTGGCGCAAGTCCTTTACGTTACAGCGCCGCTCGAATCCCTCAGCCGCCAATGCCCGCGTGAGGCCATTGTAGAGGATGTTGTTTGTGAGGGGGTATCCTTCGGCCCCGGTAAACACGATTTCGCCACCGATCCCTCGTGCCCGTTCCCGTTCCAAGATAGTGATTACGGCCCCGCTGATTTCAAATGTTGCCAGTCGCCCGGTCTTTTGCTGAGTCCGTTCCACAATGCCGGTTTTGAGGTTGACCTGTCGCCATTTCAAAGCCGTCGCATCGCTCGGGCGCTGGCCAGTCAAGCCAATCCATCGGATGCAATTGGCAATATGGGGTGCTCGTCGGGCGACAATTTCAAAGACACGTACAAACTGATCCTCTGTCAGCGGCCAGATCTCCGGTTCCTCGCATTTTGGCAGTAGCCATTTGCGGATCGGCGATTGACCTATTAGTTCCCGGTCTACCGCGGCGTTCAGGCAGGCCCGGAGCATCATCAGCCGGTTCCGCGTGGTTTTGGGCGCATGGCCGTCCTGGACGCGGCTGTGGGCGGCCCAGGCATCCACAGTAGCCGGCGTGAGTTGGGATACCCGCCCGATATTGCGGCCCGCGCAGAATTGTTGGAAATCATATAGGATACGGTTGGCCAGGGCGATTGTGCCGTTCGCAGCATTTTTCGCAGGTAGCACTTGATCTACATAATGGTCAACAATATCCCGAATGCAGGGTCCCGCCGGGTCTTCCCCTCTGGTCTGGGGTTCAGCGGCGCGATCCGCTATGAGTGCCGGGACAACTTCTTCTTTATACTGAACCAGCGCGGCGCGGGCCTCAGCCTCCGACTGGGCGTTTATAAGCCGCCGGGATCGTTCCTTCGTCCCTGGCCAGTAGGTACAAATGCCCCAGCGCTGGTGCTGCGCGTTCCAATAGAGCGATGTCATCGGTTCCGCAATTGGCTTTCGAGCCATACTTTCATTTCTCCAAGGGGTCCGTTGACGGCGCGGGCGTTCCAGCGGGCGGCTATCCGGTCTATGGCAGCATCGCGCGTGGCGGGGTAACGGGTCTTCGGGCCTATAATATAGAAAACATCAAACATTGTGGCCAAGCAGCACTCACATTCCAAATAGGCGCAAAACTTGCGCTCATTGCGGCTGTGCCGGGTTTGGCCGGCACGGATCGTCCCGGACCGGCAGCCGGCATAGATGGACGCGCACCCGCAGAATGGGCAGGGCTTGAGAAGCGGCGCGGTCATTGCAATCCAAATTGAGCCTTCATGTTCATGACATCATTTTGAAACATCGCACTCATATTCGCGCCAAGAAAGCCGCAGCCTTCCCATGTATACATAACTGTTTTCGTTTCCAACATGACGCCAGGGATACCCGGAATTATGCTACTAGATTGAACGGCACCAGAACTCCCGAGGATCTGTCGAACCTGATCATAGGTCATGCCTTCCTGGATCTGGTTGAATTGGGCCAGGGACACGCCCTGTTGTTGAAACGCCTGGCGAAGCACACGGGTTACTGGCGCAGTAATATATTGTCGTTTAGCCGGCAAGCTCTGCGTCATGATCTGAGTGGGCATGTTCACGGCGCAATAGACGATGAACAACCCGAGCCCGATTATCCCGAGGGAATAGCGAACAAAGCCCTTGTATTCTCTGACTTCCCCTTTGCGCCGATAATAAACCGGTCCGGATAGGAGAAGAATGCAGCCCACGGGCGTCAAGAAGAGCCAGAAAAGCAAGACAGCCAAGTTCCTACGATACCATGGATAATCCTCATATTCCGGCCCAGAGATAATCGGCGGTTTCTTGAATGCGCTTGGGCCGTCGAGGTCAACATTAAAAGCAAGGGATTCAAATGACGGGGCCTCCCATGGAACAGTAATCGCGCCCTCGCATTTGTTGCATTTCCCGGTCGTGCCTGCATATTGGTCGGGGATCGCAAGCCAGGTACTACAGTTTGGACACTGCATCTTGATCATGGCATTGCCTTTCTCGCGGTTTTTATCATGCTACGCAAACTCCCATTGACAAAGAAACCTATTAGTGATAAAACAATCTCGCTGCGGTGCAGGCCACTCCTGAGTCTGCCGGGGTGCCGCTGATCCTGCCTAAATGATTTGGGGAGGTGCAAACATGACTGATCGTTTATTTCTTGCGCTCTTTCGCTTTGCTAAAAGCGGCCCGGATGGATTTCTCAGCAGTATGAAGTTCGTCGATTCGCCGAAAAAACCTATCAACTTTAAAATCCTGATCGAAGTTTGGCGACTTCAAAATCAGGATGACGTTCTCAAGCTCGGCTATGATAGCCGCGGCGGGGTCACTCGTTGCCGGCGCAAGCGCATTAGATAGGCGGCTAGCGAGTTCATCGCTAATACCCCCACCATCACGAAATGCTGCAAGATGCTGCCTAGATATGCCTAGCCGTTGGGCAAATTTCTTTAGTTCGCCGTGATGCCGATTGGCAAAATGGGCAATTAGGCGATCCCGCAACTCTTCTAACTCTTGATTTTCCATTACTTTATAATAACACACCCTTCCCGCTTTTTGTTTGTCTTTCGACCTAACTTTTCCCTTGACTTTTCTCTTTACATATGTTAACCTAGGGACAGGTCAAGAAAAGGAGTCAACAACAAATGCCATTTAAAGACAACCTTCAGCGGCTTATGGATGCGCGTCATTGGCAACCAGTACATCTAGCTGCTGCCGTATGTGATATAGGCGGACAATTGCTTCCAGTAACGATTAAACGTTGGCTGAGCGGTGAATGCAACCCGCATTCGGCAAGCATTTATCTGGTTGCCCAAGCCCTGGGCGTAACACCAAACGATCTACTCCTCGATGCCGACGCGGCCCAATCCGCGTCCTCTTGCGCTGACAATAGTTTACCACTGGCCGACGAAAATTTCAACCTGGAAGATGTCCATGCCTAAAGTCGCCACTGCGGATCTCACCGCCCGCGAGTACTGGACCCCCGCCCAGGCCGCGCGGGTGCTCGGCCACGGCGCCGCATTCTGGCGGGCCGCATTTGACCGCGGCGCCGTTGAGGGGCAACTCGCGGGGGATCGTCGGTACCTAGTCGCTGGTTCGGCTCGTGTCTATCTGAACGGCTTGTGCCGGGCCTCCGCGCTCGCGAAACCGCTGCAAACCCGCGGGGAAGCGGCTGTGGCGCGGTTCATGGCCAAACATGGGGCGCGGCCAGTTAGTACGAATTAACGAACAATGCGCCGGGAGCGCTTAAAGAAAAGGAATGAACAATGAAAGCAATGGGCAAAGATATTAACGCGCTGCTACTGATGGCGCAGAAACAACACAAAATATTTCCCGCCGTTCTGAATCCCAAACTGGCACAGGACATACTTGACGGGCGGCTCCATCCTGAACAGCGCAAGGAAAAATCCCGCAATATCCGCAATCTCGTTTCCAGCATCATAAGAAACCGTCTTTTCTATCCAGGTCCGGTCTTGATGTTTGATAAGAAGGGACAATTGATCAACGGGATGCATACATGCAGGTCGGTAGTCGCCGCCGGAACTCCAATAGTCTGCATCTTCATTGAGGGGTGTGACAAGGACGCGATGATCGGACAAGATCAGCAGGCGCGGCGAACGTTTAAGGATGTGCTTGATATGCGGCACAAAAAAAACACAGCACTAGCGGCTGCGATAACCATGAACCTGCTTCGGTATCAGAATGGTCAGTCATGCCTTGCTGGCACCTACTTCAACAATGAAGAACTTGAGGAGCTTTATATTACTTTTGAGGATGACATTGACGATGCCGCGCACTTTGTATGTGGACATACGGCGCTAAAGAACATCGTCACCACATCCTACGCGGGCCTCGTCCGTCTAATCACACGCCGCATCAATGAAGAAAAATCTACCTACTTCTTTGATCGATTAGCGGACGGGAGCAACCTGAAGAATGGCGATGCAATAAAGACTTTGCGCGACAAGTTGATTAAGGGCCGGATGGAAACAAACCGTCGAATGCGGGCAGGGCTCGAATTCCTCTATGTTACGAAGGCGTGGAATGCCTACTATCACGGTAAGCAAATCAAGTGCCTTAAAGTAAACGGTGATGAGAAGATTCGCGTTGAGGGTGGCAAGTAATGAACCGCGAACCGCTACTACTAAAGCCTCATCCCCTAAATGAAAAGCTGTACGGAGCGCTGGAGTGCAATATCGACGAGCACCTCCGCGACAGCATCAAAGAGCAGGGCATCTTGGTTCCCCTCACGATCACAAAAGACAACGTGATTGTGTCGGGACATAGCCGTTGGTTTTGGGCGTCACGGTTCAAGCTCAAAACGGTCCCCGTCATCGTCTGCAACGCCAAAACCGAAGATCAAATCGAAGAGTTGATTGTCCACTGCAACCGGCAGCGGGTGAAGACCACAGAGCAGATCGGGCGCGAGTTCAAGGTGCTGGAACGTATCGAGGCGGCGCGGGCGAAGAAACGGCAGGCCGAACAGGCGAAGCGGAATCAACCACAAAGTCAGAACGTGGAAAACGTTCCACCTTTAGAAGAAGGCAAAGCCCGCGACCTCGCTGCTGCCGCACTCGGTATCTCTGGAAAAACCGCCGAGAAGATCGCCATCGTCGTTGACAAGATCGACGAACTAGAGGCCAGTGGCGAAACGGAACAGGCGGCGGATCTGCGCAACACGGTCAACAAGAAGGGCGGCGTCTCGAAGGCGCACCGGAAGGCGACGGGGAAGGCCCCAAAGGAACCAAAAGCCAAACCGAAAAAAGTTGTGCCGCAACGCGATGATACGGGCGGGGTTCCGCTTGAGGAAACCGAGAAACAGCAACTCAATAAACTCAAGGTGGCGTGGAAACAGGAGTGCGCTGGTTTGTGGAAGAAAAGTAGTGAGTACACAAGGTCAGCGTTCCTGCAATGGATTGATGTGTAGGCCACATGCGTGAGTGCACGGTAACGACGGGCAACAACGGAGGAACCACATGACGGCATCTGACTGTGAAGTTTCTCTATCTCCGTTTATGCCTGGCGACTGCAAAATTTATGAGGCACGGTTTCGTGAGCAGCGCCAAAAGGAGACCGATTATTGGCAACTCCTTATCGGAACTAAAGTTGAAATTTCTGATGATGAACTCACGCTAGTGCGTAAAACCGCACATCAATTTACGGCGTTCCAAAATAATTTCCTCGGCAGAATGCCATGCTCCGGTGGATTCATAGAAGATAAGATCCGATTTTGCATAAATTGCTTGACGATATTTTTGGAACCATATGAGTTTTCGTTTGGGTCAGTAGCTCGTTATTGCGACAAGTGTGACGCCGATATGTGCTGGAATTGCTGGCGGCCCATTTCTGTCCATTCCGGCCCTGAGTATCTATGTAGTTGCTGTCAGAAAGAACAACAAGAAATGATGCTCTTCAACAAACTAAAGAAAGAAGTGGAGCAACAAGTGATAAGGCGACATAAAGAATTTTGCCGGTTAATTAAGAAACAAGAACGTCTGCGAAAAGAATGGAAGAAATGGATCCCTATTGAAAAGTTGCTCAAACAAGCCCGAACTTTGGTGCGAGAAAGGAACGAACATGAAGAAGATTGAGGTAACGGCAAAATCGTTGGCGGAAATACTTGTAAGCGCCATAGGCAAGATCGAGAAAGGCGAAATCACACCACAGGCCGCAAATGCAATCTGTAATTGCACAGGGAAAATTATTTCACTTGTCCGGCTTGAATTGGCCTTTACGATGAGGGGCAATGAAAATGCAGTATCAAAGATCCTCCAGCTTACCTAGGACGCTGGTTATGGAAAACGAAAAGCTCCTCGACCTCGCCACAGCCGCCCGCCTACTTCCTCGCCGTCCGCACGTCAGTACGCTGTGGCGTTGGGCGCGTAAAGGACTAAAGGGTATCCGCCTCGAATACCGTCGCGTGGGCGGCAGGGTGTACACCACGGCTGAGGCCCTGGACCGTTTTGGGGCCACCTTGGCTGCGCTTGATGACAACCCCGCGCCGCTCGCACCTAAGACTCGGCGATCCCCCATTGAACGCGCAGTCGCCGTGGCCGCAACATCGGGTAGTTTTCTTCTGAAGGATAACAAGAGGCAAGCAGCGGAGGGACAACATGACAGCACGTGAGCGGAAACAGAAACAGGCATTACGGCGGTTCGCGGAGGCGGTCCAGGCGCTGTTCGGATTAGCCTTGTGGAAAAAATGTAAAACGCTTGAGGATGTTTTGTATCGCGTTGATCGTCCTGCTTGGTTGCCAATTGTACATGCGTGTGTGGAAAGAATTGGCCATGCACCAATGGATATAGACGGTAGCGAATCCCGCAAGGATATCCGTTGGCTCTACCGGCATCTATTAACCGCCTGCGGTGTACCCACCGGCACGTATAGGAGAAGGGTATGAGAACAGCGATACTCGCATGTAAATGCGCACACGCATGGCAGGATACCCATTACGGCGTACACAACCGTGTCCACAATTATTCCCCGAGCAAGACTTCACCGAAGTGGGTATGCACGGTATGCCGCGCTACAAAACCGGCGCCTAACGTTTAGCCTCCTTCCGCCGCGAGCCGGGGCGCGGTGTAGTACCCCGGCAACGAAATTATAGTTGAATAACCAAATCGCTGATCCCCGGTGTGCCGCTGGCCCTCTAGTGTCCATCTCCCCAGATCCAACGCAGATCGGGACGCGCATCCTCACGTCCCACGTCCAGCGGCACACTATAAAAATTGAATATCGAGATTGTGTGCTGATTAGAAGCCCCCGTTCAATACCGGCCAGCTACCGGGGTGGCAAAATTATGGGCCTGCTACCTGGCGATTCATGGCACCGTTAAATCGTCTAACGGCGGGGGCCTCTGATCAGCACACTATAAAAGTTGAATAGATCTTGATGTGTTGCGGCGTGGTGGGACACGTGAGGTTGCTGATGTACACGGCAACCAAGAGATCACCTGACCCTACTTCGCGGGAAGTGAGCGAAGAGACTCTTTAAGGGCCTATCAAACAGTAGGTTCAAATCCTGCCAGCACATCGAGTTTTGCTCGCTGATAATTGAGGGCAATCGCAACGCAAGAGAGGAGGTGGTCCGCGAGACGGCTAAGCGGACTCCATGACACAGTTGAATCTGATCTTTGGCGTGCTACCGGCTACCTTTACGGAACATGCGTGAACCCTGCGGACTGTCTAGACAGCGCCGTAGCAAGTATACACTAACGGTTTAGCACACCAAAGTTTTTTGCGGCCTGTGATGCCGCGAGCGGCGACACCAAGGATCAGCGTAGCCGCCGGTGCCGGGGTTAGCTTCCCTACCCCGGCACCGCCCTCCCCAAAATTGAACTATTAGGCAAAACCTAATTGTTGCCCGGAAAGTACGGGTATATAGTTGAAGATTTTAGGTGTGCTGTGGCCGACGGAATGCGTGACGGGCGCGAGAAATCGCGTTGGTAGTGCGACGACGGCCCCAACGGTCGGCTCAATGATGGAGTAAGGAACAAGCCCCTAGAGCAGCATAGCAGGTCAGCCGGGCGCGGGTGATTTTACCCGCAGTAACAGTACAGGCCGAGATAACGCCAAACAGCCACAGCACACCGATTTTCCAGCAGCGACCTTGCGGGGCCGTGCGGCGACATGGCGTAGCTCTCCCATAGAGAACGTCATGGCATCGTTATATCAACCCGCTCCGGTTCTATCACGGCTGAGGCCGGACGCCGCTGGGATAACTGAGGAACGGGCATGTAATACGCCCTAGTATGCACCCCGAGGCCCGAGTTCAGAACAAGGAGAACGGCCATGGATGATAGCCCGTGGGAGTATCAGGATATCGATTGGATGCTTGATTGGATGACGCATTAACAATATCGGAGCGGGTCAAACCGGCCCGCCCCCGCAAAGAAAGGGGACACGATGACAAAGCAGTGCGTATGTGGCAATAGAAACCCAAAAATTGAGACTGACTCTATGACAAAAGTTACCTTCATCGAATGTCTATCGTGTGATCGCTGTGTAGGCGGACTGACGACAATAGAGGCAATCAAAATGTGGAATGCGGTGGTAGACAGATTAGCTGCCGATGCCATCGAGCGGAACGTGTAATGGCCAACCTCACGCGCCAGGTGCGCCTGCGCCGCAAACGCAGCAACCCCCAATTCAAAGGCACGAAGACGGGCAAAGAGTCATTGTACACACGGGCAGTTAAACGGGTGTTTGGAGGAACGCGGTAATGGCAGAGTTCATATCAAAAAGCGAGATTTTAGAAGCTATCAAAAGCGCACGAGCGACAATGCGGTCCGCAGATGAAGCCGCGAACGACATGGCTATCCTACTGATTGGTAGATTGCATCATGTTGGCTCATATGCCCTGAACGAGCTAAAGCACGAACTTGCGCGGTACAACATGCACACGCAGATGTGGATATGACAACCCCACGCCCGATCTTCGCCAAGACGATCAAACCGGATAACCCGCCCCGGTCCACGCGCATCGCAGCCAGCCACTACCATTTTCAGGGCGCATACTACGACGCCGATCCTATCCACCAACCTGACAAACCCACCCGCAAACGCCCACCCGATTACGATTATGACCGCCGCTGTACCGGGTGTGGCAAAGTGCCCGAATGTTGCGAATGTGATGAGGAAGACGCACGAAACTACCGGGAAAGGCACGGATTATGAACCAGACCATCAAAGAGGGTCTCGACCGCTATACACAACACCATGTACAAACAGGTTCGTTTCTACGGGCTGTGCTTGAAAACGATCTCAGAGACGCCGTGTGTAGGGCTGATGATGACAATATGCGTGATCTGCGGGAGATCGTCATGTACGTATACTGGGAACTACCGGGCCAGTGTTGGGGATCGCCTGAACTTGTCCGGGCATGGCTTGCACAGAAACCGGCGACAGCGGAGGTAACAACATGCCAACCGAATGCGTAATCAAGGTCAACTAACTCCGGGGCGACAAACATATATCCGGTACCCCGCGCCCGTACTTTTTCCAAGAAGTTGACCGGCCAACAACTGATCGAATTCAAGAACTAGAACAGGAAGTCAAGCGAATGCGACTCGTACTCAATGAGAAGGATGCGGAAATCGCGGAACTAGAGCGGGCCGTACGGTGCGGTCATGACGAGGATTGAACAATGAAATAGGCCGCGGGTAATGCGGCGAAGGGAGCGTAAGAAAGATGAAACTGACAACAAGCAATGACTACGCCATGAACAAGATTCACGTTTTGCTTCATGGCGACAGCGGGATCGGCAAGACAACGAGTCTGTTGACTCTGCCAAAACAATCAACCCTTATCGTGCTATCCGAGCGCAGCGTGATTCCGCTCAGGCGCGAAAAGTTCAATGTGCTGCAAATCAATAACTGGGACGATGTACGCAAACTCAATGAAATCTTGGCGAGTGCAAAAGAAGCAGGCGATGGTTCGGTTTCCATTACGGTTGATGATTCAATCGCTGAGGGTATCAAGACTGTTGTATTTGATTCCCTGTCTGACATCAATCTGTTTTGTATTCGGCAGATGATTGACATTGACCGCAAAACCCTTACGCTAAAACGTACAGAAGATCGGCCAAAGGGCAAGGGTGGCCAAGTTGATACCCCCGATAATGTTTATGAACAGTCTTTCACACAAGAAGATTGGGGTGAATTGGAACGGCGAGTTTACGGGTTTGTCGCAACTGTGAATCACATGCCGTTCAACTCGATCTTTACCTGCCTCACAACATGGCGTGAAGATAAGCGGACGGGTTTTGATCGTCGCATCCCGGCGTTTCACAACAAGCTGGCCACCAATCTTCCAGCGCAGTTCGACATCGTGTTACACATGGAATCCAATGAAGCGGGCGAGCGCGTCTGGCGTACTACGAAAGACGAACAATATTGCTGCAAGGATTCTAGTAGAGATCTTGCACCGTTTGAGCCATCCAACTGGACACAACTGTTTACAAAGATTTTCACAAACAAGGAGGTTAAATAACCATGGCGTTTCTCGCAGATCACTGGAGCGAAGGGAAATACATGGACGAAGGCAACCACGTCGCTAAAATCGTAAGCGTCCGCATGTTTACCTACACATCTGGCGGACCTGGGGTTGAGTTCAAGTTGATCAATGCCGAAAAAAGAGAGATCAAGATAGGGTTTTCGCTCAAAGAAACAGCACTCTGGAAGCTCGCCAGTTTCGTTGCAGCATGTGGATTAACAAAAGAAGAATGCCGTGACTACAACTCCAATTCTCCAGAAAGTCACAACCGTCTGGTTGGGCGCAAGATGAATATCGTGGTTGTCAAAAACGGCAAATATCATGAAGTCGATGAATGGTCAAAGCTGGAAATCGGGCAACCCGCAACGGAAGAACCGAAACTCACCCCGCCGTCAAATCCAACACTCGTACCGGAGTCCGAACCAACGCGAGAGCCTTCCTTGAACGAGATATTCGGTGAGGATGTGCCATTTTGATCACTCAAACCGAACAGATCGTTTCAATGCCGATAACCAACCCGGCAACGCGCGGCACAAGTCGCACCTTTGAGTATCGGGGCAAGGTTGACCGCATTGAAGACAAACGGCTTGTGGACTGGAAGAGCGTCAGCGATCCGCAAGACTTTCTAAATAGTCGCGCCGTGGGTTATCAGGGCGAACTTTACACACTTGCCTTGGCCCATTGCGGCATTGACATAACGGAAATTGCATACCGGCTTGTAAAGCGGCCTACAATTAAATTCTGTAACAAAGATAAAACGGCAGATGATTATGAGGCCCGATGCGTGGAATGGCTACGCACAACGGACGGTACAATCACTGAAACGGTATTACCTATTAACCGTGCGCGATTAGAGCAGGCGCGGCAATGGCTGTGGAATATTTCGCAGCGACTACTTCAATGTCGCCGGTCTAATTGTTGGCTTACCAATGAGAACGCCTGCAACAACACTTATGGGCGACACTGCGAATTTCTACCGCTATGTTTGGTTCAATCACAAGGCGGTGACGTGGAATGGATTATTGGTGAACAATATGAGCCGAAAGAAGTTCATGAAGAACTCGATGACATTCCTGCCGAAAAAGATGTAATTACCTACAGTAGCGCCACAAAGTTTACTTTGTGTGAGGCACGGTATTACTTCCAACATGAACGCAAGATCGGCCCTAAAAGTGAAGTAACCCCGATTTCGCGTTGGACCGGTAGCGCATTTCATGTTGGCATGGATGTAGTTCAGGAACAAGGCGTAGAAGCCGCGTTAATTGCTATCGGGGACTGGGCGGACAATAACCCGATCATAGGCCCGGAGGCATACCACACCCAACAACAGCATATTGCACAAGCACGAGCGATTGTGCGATGTGCCTGGGAAGTATGGGGCGTTCGTACCGTGGAAAGGAAAGTTTAATGGCAGAACCAGTGATCGTACCGCAGGCGGTACTCGACGGGATCGTGGAAGCGCGGGAGTTTGGAATCTCTTATGGTTTCGAGGCCGAGGAGAAAAAAGCATGAAAGCCAAAACTTTGATAGCAGCGATCATTTATGGGCACCTCATTGGTACTGAAAATGATAGCCCATTACACGCTGAACACTTAGCGGTTCAGCTTATGAATCTATGTATGGATGATCCCGACGCGGACGTGTTCTCAATTTCACGGACCTTAGATAGGACAGAATATGAATAGTAAAATGATTGAACTCAAGCAAGCACCGCCGCTGACGGATGACGGTATAACCGCAATAATACAGGAGTGGATTCCCGGACATGACGCAATGGCAATACTGCGCCGGTATCTACCCGACGGCCTAAGCCATAGGCAAACACTGGAACGTCTTGACGCCATTTGCCAACAAGCCGCGAAATGGCGGGAATTTGTGAGCCTCATAACACTCACCGATGCTATCCACAGAATAGAAAAGACCATGTCGGAACTGGAACGGCGAGTTGAATACCTCGAACAACTGGCGCGAGACGGGAGGCCGGAATGATTGAATTGAAGCAAGGAATGATGCCGCTGACGGAAGATAGTCCCGAGATAAGAAATTGTGCTTTAAACACAAGTGAGCCAGGCTTTCATCAAATGTGGTCCGACTGGATGGATGTCGTTGCGCGCTATTTACCGGCCTGTGAGTCTGAATCTATAGTCTACCGCGAATCCCTTCTTTTGCTCGACCAGATCTGCCAACAGGCCGCGCAGGCGCAGGCCATCGAAGCGGAACTCGTGCGACTTAAGGCCATAAACGACTTCGGGCGCGTGGTCAGGCCAGCTTTATCAGAAGACGAAATCGACGCCGTGATTGACGATTTTGCCGAGAATGGCGCTAAACCACGGGCCGACGTGCGCGATGCGGAGACGTGGAAGCGGGAATTGTGCGACGAGGTTCTGCTAGATCATAACATGTACATTACTATTAAACTTGCCACGTTCAACAAACTTGTCGATGCCGCTGCGAACCGGGGCGGTAAGACGTTGCGGGATGAACTCGCAATGGAAGTCATGAAGAAAATGCTGGAGTTTGTTTTAACACATGAAAATCGCCCTGGTGTGCCGGTTGAACGGATCGCAAAACAGGCTTATGCACTTGCCGACGCCATGCAGGTTGCGTCGAAATAGAAAGAGAGTAATAAATGAAACTTGATGTCTATGGAAAACCCGGTGATTTTGGAGCAAGCGGCGAGTATGAAAATGCTATTGTCGATGGGGTTCTTTCTCAATGCCCGTTTTGTGGAGGCATAGATATAGAAGTAGTTAATACACACACGCCGCATTATACAGTGATATGCGCTGATTGTGGTGCAAAAAAACCGTGTGCGATAGGTAGTGGAAAGCATTTTAAATCGAGGGGTGCCTGTATCCGGGCACACGGCCAAAGTTTTAGGTCAGCAATCACGGAATGGAATACGCGGGCATGAGCAAACATAGCAATCTCAAATGCCCCGACTGCGGAGCCCTCATGATTCTGCGGAAAAGTCAGCACGGCCCATTTTACGGGTGTACCTGCTGGCCTAATTGCACGGCCACGCACGGCGCACACCCGGACGGTACCCCGCTTGGCATTCCCGGCACACGCGAGGTTAAAGATGCACGGGGGAAACTAATATGAACGCCCCCGCCCGCACCCGCGCCGACTTCATCCGCATAACCCGGTCCTACCGGTTGTTGCGCGAGTTCATGCGTGATGAGCAGCCGCACACGTTGCGGGAAATGGCTGCCGCTGCGGAATGTTCGGAATCTGCCGTATCGGCCCGCTGGCGCGAGTTGCAGTACCCGTGTTCGTTGGACAGGTTTGCCGGGTATAAACAGTACAAAGTTAAAATACGCGATACCGGCGTTTGGGTATATTGGATAAGACTGCGGGGTGTAGAGCAGATGAAACTGGCGATATGAAAACGGAGGGACTATGAAAATCCAAATCAAGAGCCGATGGACGGACGCGGTGCTGTATGAGTGTGAGGCCGAGAGTTTAATCGAGGTTATCATTAAAGCCGTAGAAGCGCGGGCCAACCTCACGGGGGCCAACCTCATGCGGGCCAACCTCACGGGGGCCAACCTCACGGGGGCCAACCTCACGGAGGCCAACCTCATGCGGGCCAACCTCACGGGGGCCAACCTCACGCGGGCCAACCTCACGGGGGCCAACCTCACATGGGCCAACCTCACGCGGGCCAACCTCACGCGGGCCAACCTCACGGAGGCCAACCTCACGGAGGCCAACCTCACGGAGGCCAACCTCACGCAGGCCGAGTTACCACATTTCCAAATCTGTCCTGAAGTCGGTAGTTTTATTGGCTTCAAAAAACTGGACAACGGCACAATCGCCATACTATTGATCCCAGACGGTGCGCGGCGTATGACGCCGCTCGGTTATCGGAAATGCCGGGCTGAGCGTGTGCGTGTATTAAGCGGCAATGGCAAAAGCCCAACCGCCAATACCAAACTGGAATACCGCGAGGGCGATCTTATTGAGGCAGACTCGTTTGATGATGATATCCGGGTCGAATGCAGCCACGGTATCGCGTTTTTCGTGACGCGGAAGGAAGCTAAGGAGTGGACATGAAGGTCGTCTACATCGCCGGCCCGTTCCGCGCACCTAACGCATGGGAACGCGAGAACAATATCCGTGAAGCGGAAACACTAGGGTTTGAAGTTGCGAAACTCGGGGCAATGCCCGATATCCCACATGCGGGTACGCGGTTTTTCGACGGCACGTTGACGCCGGAATTCTGGTTAGCGGGTACGCTTGAAAAGATGCGACGATGTGACGCCGTACTACTCACACCGCGCTGGCGTGAATCCGAAGGCGCGTGTATGGAAGTAGACGAGGCAGAACGGTTAGAAATGCCAATATTCGATAACCTGGACGATCTACAAGAATGGCTAAAAAGTGAAGGAAAAAGTCGTGAGTAGGGGTGATGCAACCTATGCTCGTGGCAATTGTGATTGGCCTTTAGATCCGGTGTGTCAGTCACTTTTAGATAATGATTCTCGCTGGTTGCATGAAATTTTATGGAGAATCGCTGTAAAAGAACGGCGGCCAGTCATTTTTTCAAAATATTCTTTAAAGTACCTTGCACAAGTCGCTTGTATTTCAGAACGAAAATTAAGGTCTTGTATTGAAGACGTCTACCAGGCAAAGCTTATTGGATTTACCATCACCAATCTCATTGTCATATTTGGAGTTATAGAGAATCATCCTAAGCTACAATGGAAGGAAAAATACCCCGAAAAAGCGCTAATGTTAGACCCTAATAATAGCACTATACCGGCTCCATACGGGGCCGATACGGGGCCGATACGGGTCAAACGTGTGACCCCAAATCCATATATAGAGATGGAGAGGGAGAGGGAGATAGAGAAACAGAAAGTTAGTTTCTTGCACGGAGCCGGAGAACCGGCATCCGTACCGGCACCCGACGACCCTATTTATTTGACTTATCCGACCGTTGGTAATCCACCTGAATGGAACCTCTGTAAATCTCACTTAAGCAAGCTTTGGAATCTGTACGGAAAACGTTTGGCTGTTTTAGCTGAATGCCAAAAGGCATTATTGTGGTGTGAGGCAAACCCAGCAAAGCAAAAAACAGCACGGGGAATGTTCCGTTTTCTTGTTAACTGGTTTTCGCGGGCAACTGATAATAGCAAGGGGTTTGCACCCCAAACGAAAGAGCAAGCACAAGTTGAGGCCGAACAGTTCCGTAAAGCGCAAGCGGCAAAAAAGCGGCCACCGGCTGAGCCTACAAATATGGCGGAAACTTTAGACAATATGGGAGTCAAACATGACTAACCGGCGCACCTAGTATGCGCAGACCCGCGGCGTGTTCGCGTGGGGCGGGTGGGAAGCATGAACAGTTTCCCCACACACTGGCCTACGGAACTCGTGGAACGGCTACGCTATCAACGGCAAATGCGGTATACGGACTTGCCGCCGACTCCGCCAAAGCATTGTCGTTGGTGCGGAAAACCCGTCACTGGACGGCGGCAATGTTGGTGTAGCGACAAATGTGTTTATGAATATGGGCTAAGGACAAATAGGGGGGTTGTGCTTAATGCCGTTATTGAACGTGGCGGTTATATATGCGCGATCTGTGGCAGGCGACCTTGGAACCCGCAGGTTGATCATGTGGTTCCCATTGCCGAAGGTGGCGGTTGTTGTGGGCTGGAAAATCTGCGCTTATTGTGCTGGGAATGCCACAACGGCGTAAGCGCCGAACTTGCAGCGCGGTTAGCGGCGAAACGGAAACAGGATGCGGGACAACCCGTACAGGAGGTACTTGTATGAAAACGGAGAACCATAATGGATATTTTTAGAATCAAGAGTATTAGTGACCTTGAGCAATTCAAAACTGAAATCGGCTACCACGTGAAAGGACATCTGAAAATCGAATGTCCTATCTCACTCTGTGAATCGTTAATCGTTGATGGGTCCATCGAGGCGGGCGGGTTCATCGAGGTGGGCGGGTTCATCGAGGTGGGCGAGTTCATCGAGGCGGGCGGGTTCATCAAGGCGGGCGAGTTCATCAAGGCGGGCGAGTTCATCAAGGCGGGCGGGTCGATCCAGGCGGGCTGGTTCATCGAGGCGGGCGGGTTTGTGTTTTCCTTCACCTTCTCTTTGTCCTGTAAGTGGCTTGAAACGCGCCTACTGCCGTTTTGGCGCGAATTCTATGCAACTATGCCACCGTTGCAAAAGTGGCGAGACAAGATTCTCAGCAAATCTTCTTGTTGGGGTGATCTACAAACATTAGTCACGCCTGATGAGGCTATGACTATCTGTGCATGGGATGGCTGGCATCCAATCATTAAGGCGCAACTGGAAATGTTTTTCGGTCTCAAAAAGCGCGTTGACTTTACCTAAATCGGCACAAAAGGAAACACAATGATAGCCCCTACACGCCCCGCGTCGTATCCCAAGCCCCCGTTATCCCTACAGCAGGGGCGATCGTGCCGTGCGTGGCAGCGTAGGCGGCTCCCGCACGGCTGGAATGGACGAGTGGATACGCAATGTCGGGACCACGGCGGAGATCCCGGTGATGATCCCGATCCTGTGGACCCTCATAGATGGGGGTGTCTGTACATGAACCAGTGGCGCAAAGACATAGCCCAATGGCGGATCGGCGAGCTAGAACACATCCCTTACGACGATTTTGAAGGCGGGAAGGAGGAACAACTGGAATTGTTAGCGGCCAGCGTAGGCGCAGGAAAGGGTATTGGCGCATGACGCCCACCTACCAGAACCCCGAGCGCGGGGTGAGTATGTACCTTGGCGATTGCTTAGAAATTATGCGGGGACTGGCGGATAACAGCGTGGATGCCGTGATCTGCGACCCGCCGTATGAACTCGGCTTCATGGGCCGCAAATGGGACCGGAGCGGGATCGCATATAACGTAGAAATGTGGCGGGAAGTATTGCGCGTGGCCAAACCCGGCACATACCTGTTGGCATTTGGCGGTACTCGGACATATCACCGCATGGCCTGCGCGATAGAAGATGCAGGGTGGGAAATTCGAGACTGCCTAATGTGGCTTTACGGGTCTGGCTTCCCGAAGTCGCTCGACATTTCCAAAGCGATTGACAAGGCGGCGGGGGCGGAGCGGGAAGTTGTGGGCAAGGCTCCGCATGGAGCATGTAACAAACAAGGCGGCACAATCTATTCTGATGATAATTATGAATGGACGCGACATTATGATATCACTATTCCCACTAGCCCCGCCGCTAAACTGTGGCAGGGTTGGGGTACAGCCCTTAAGCCCGCCTACGAGCCAATTATTCTTGCCCGCAAGCCGCTTGATGGAAATGTAGCCTCCAATGTACTGAAACACGGCGTAGGCGGGATCAACATGGATGCGGGGCGGATAGACTATATTGGTTCTGATTCACCGGAACAATTAAGACGTGTGGGTGGCATCCCAAACTCAATCTGTTATGCGCAAGACAAATGGACAAAAACACAATATATTAGAAAAATGGAATCGGGCCATCCTCAAGGCCGCTGGCCCGCGAACGTGATCCTTGATGAAGAAGCCGGGGTGTTACTAGATCGGCAAAGCGGGGAAAGTCTGTCACGTGGCGGCGGCGGTTTAAAATCAGCGGTCTGGGAAGAAAGCACGGAAGATAAAAAGAAAAAAGACTATGGTGATTTCACGGGCTTTAGTGACTTCGGCGGTGCTTCTCGTTTCTTCTATTGCGCAAAGGCATCGCGTTCTGAACGTGAGCACGGCCTTGCGCACCTACCCGCCAAGGCCCGCGAGGATGTAACGGGGCGCGAACCCGATAGCGCCGGCCAGAACAACCCGCGAGCCGGGACGCGGGCGCAAGGGGCGATCCGCAACATTCACCCCACCGTTAAGCCCCTCGCCTTGATGTCTTATCTCTGCAAACTCATAACCCCGCCCGCTGGCGTGATCCTTGATCCGTTCACGGGAACCGGATCAACCGGGTGCGCGGCGGCATCGTTGGGTTTCCAATTTATCGGTATAGAACGCGAACAAGAGTATGTAGATATCGCCGTCGCCCGTATCGAGGCCGCGATCCTGGGCGGCGTACAAGGAGAGTTGGTGTGAAGCTAGAACTGGCTAGTCACTTTCCGCATGAACTGATTAAATTAAACATGGATCATGGTGTACATCTTTTAGGGTTTAACGGAAGCACATTTAAATCTGTAGACATATATTTGACCTATGATGAAGTGCGGGAACTCATACCCCTCTTGCAGCACTTCGTAGACACGGGCGAGTTACCCATAGATAATACTCCCCCGTTTGACCCTACCGCGCCGCCGATATGGGAAGTGTTAGAAGCGCTTGGGAAATCAATACCGGAGGTCGAATGGGACAAGAGGAAACGGAAACAGAGTATTTCTAATGCCACAAAGAAGGTAGGGAGCGATGACAATGCCCACTGAACATGCGGAATGGATGGAAGCCGAAGTGCGTGTGTTAAAACGCAAAGAACACGAAAGCAAAAAGGCATTGCTTGTTTTGCTCGATGCTACTGGCGCGTTCTTAGAACAGTTCGCGGCCACCATGAAACAGCCGGAATCAAAGAAACGCAATAAGACTATTATAGAACTCTTCGGCGAATTGAATATAGCGCGAGATCGCGCACGTTATTTTGCACTAAATATCGACTTCAGAACCGACAGCTTGGACACCAAATACAAACCACTTGGCTGTTATGATTGCGAACTAAGGGCCGACAAGGAGACTGACAATGGGTGACGTGACGCCGCTGAGCGATGATGAAGTGCGGATGTTGGAGGCCGTTCAGGACTACATGTATATTGAACCACACTGTTGGAATTGTGAGGTATGTAAAACGAAGGGCAATCCTGATTCCGAAAAGGGCAATCCCGATTCCGAAAATGAGCCGTGCAAAAGGTGTATTTCGGCCCGGGTACCGTTTAGCCGTCTTGTTGCCGCCCTCCGGGACCGCGACAAGAAGCTGGCCGCGCATAGAGCACACTGGTTATTTCCCGAATCCTTTGATGGATGTGAAGTTCTTGCGCAGATTGACAAAGAATTCATTACAAAAAAAGAAACTGTGCGCAAAAGTTTTGTGGAATACCAACATCAACTCGCCATCGCCCGTGGCGAACAGGAGTTGCCCGATGCCCACTGAACGCATGACAGCCGCGACGTACCGGGCCGCTTCAAAACTGCGCCGCAACAAGTTCAACGCCCGCGGTGAACACTACAAGGGCATATGGTTTCCGTCTCAGATCGAGTTGAAGTTTTACCGGATCTGCGAATTGCGGCAACAGGCCCGCGAGATTTCCGGCCTTGAAGTACACCCGAAATTTTGGCTTGAGGGCATGGGCTGTCACTATAGGGCTGATGTGGGATACCGTGAATGTGGCAAGACCGTGATCGTGGAAGTCAAGGGCGGCAAGCCGACAATGACGACGCTGTGGAAAGCAAAGTGGCGCTGCGCGAAAGCGGAATATCCGCAATATAAATGGCGTCTGGTGACAAAGGAGGATATGTGAGCAAATACTATAGACCTGAAAGGAGATGCGGCGTAATGTGTGAAACAAAACTATGGCCGAGGTGGTTCCTGGCGCTTCACGGGTTGGCTTATCTGGTGCAGACCATATGGCTACTCGCGTATGCCCCATTCGGACGGATGCCAAACATGGACCTGCCGCTAGAATTGCGGTTCTGGCTGAAAAACAGAGAGGATATTGATTGATGATCAAGATCGCTTGGGTAAAAGAGGCCGAAATCCCGTGCGAACCCGGCGCGGAACTGTGCAACGAGTGCATAGGGGGCTGCAATGTACGGATTAAAGACAACGTATGCACACGCTTCGACGAACTTGTATACCATAGCCCTAACGATGATTTTGAACAGGCCCACCGTTGTCCCGCGTGCCTGCGTGCAGAGAGACGAGCGGTACTGCGGGCGCGATTTGCGAAACAGGAGTGAAAAATGAGCAGAACATCATTGGTGATTATTGCGTGGTGTCTCGGGGTGTTATCTGGTGGTGGCAATATGATACAGAACTGGGCTGGCGCAGCTGGGTTTATCGTGTTACTACTCATCATTGGAATTGCCGATGAGATACTGAAGCCAAAGGAGTAAGCGAAATGAACATCCTTTTAACCCTCTGTTCTATACTGGCAATTGCATTCTCAATAGTAGGACTGATATGTCTGTGCCGACTTAGCAAGAAATATAAGTTAGCCGTACTCGCCTTGCGGTGCGCTCGCGCATGGGCTGAAAAGGATCAGGTGTTGTACATATTGTTGTCCAATGCGTTACGGAAGTTGGGTAAATGACATCTGCATCCCCAACGTGCGCGACGTGCAAGAGCGCCAAGGGTTGTACGATTCTCGTGGCACTGGCAAAACATATTGATTTTGCGAAATTACACGCGAGCCAACGCAGCCGACTCGGGTACGGGCTGGGGGCGGCGTGCGGGAAATGGAAATCCCTATAAAGATGAAACCAACCATAGGAGAAAAAGTAAACATGGGTAAGAAAAAGTCAAAGGGCAAGAAGGTCGGGTTTGAATTGATCCCGCGGGGCCATGAAGCCTACGCGCTATTAGTTCAGGCGCGAATTTGGCACTCCAGCATATTTGAGGCGCGGATCGCTCTAGCGTGGCGGTTGGAGGTCAAACCGGATACGGACGGGAAGATCGTTCTCGGCAAATGCGTGAAGGTTTCGGATTTCCAGAAGGAATTCGCTGACTACGATTTCATTATCGTGCTCAACAAAACATACTGGTTTGGTTTTTCCGAACCCCAGCAACTTGCGCTACTCGATCACGAATTATCACATGCGGCAACTGCGCGGGATCGGGAGACGGGCGAACAAATCATAGACACGCGCGGTCGGCCCGTCTGGCGAGTTCACAAGCATGATATCGAGGAATTTTCCAAAGTCGTTGAGCGGCACGGTACATGGAAACGCGATCTACAGGCGTTTGCAGAGGCCATGGACAGGCACCGCGATAGTCAAGGCGATTTAATCGAACACATTGCCGAACAGGAAGTTGAACCCGAACCCGGCGATGAACTGGAAGTGATAATTGAAAGCGGTGGTGAGAGGGTTAAGACAACCGGGAAGACTGTAAGGGAATGTTTTGAGAAAGGAGTAGTAGAAAAGGTCGCGAAACGTATTTTGCAGGAAACTAGGGTATAAAACCCCTTGACAACGTGGATAGAAAGGAATAGAATAACACTTGCCATGAAGATTGCTACCTGTTACAATGAAAAGGACGGCCACAAAGCGGATTTGAAGCTTGCCTCTGGCGATCTTCATGGCAACCGCGGCGTGGCCGTCGCCGTTTGCGCCCGTTGCGAACGCACCCTGCCCATCATCGATTTCCCTTACCTAGTCAAAGGCAAACAACCGTTCGATTCACCACGGCAGAAGGTGTGCCGCCCATGTAGAGCGGTTCAGCATAGCCGCGCTTATGGACGGCAACAACGTGCCGAATACTTTGATGCGCGTTGCATGGATTACAAACGCCAGGACCGGCGTGATCAACAAGTGTTTCGGTGGAAACCTACAGAACCGCAACGGCGCGAGATTGAACTTATGGAGGAACTAATGGATGTGCGCGGGATGACCGACCCGCTATGGCTGGACCTATGCAGCGAGGTAGCGGTATGACGCGCACGTTATGGACAATCATAGCCGTGGCCGTGTGGCTGTTCGTGGTACTGGCCCCGGCGCTGGCAAGGACGTGATATGAGACTGACATGGGAACGGTTTGATGATAATTCGTGCGCATAGTGTGACATTGCGCCGGAATGGGAGTTGTGTATTTCGCTCGTACTCAAAGTGGGAGGTCACGCCATGACTGACAAACTTATCAAAACATGCGCTGGCATAAAATACATGCTTGACATGGTAGAAGCATGTTCAGAAGAAGGTTCAAAAAGGAAACGAATGAAACCCCAAAAAGCAAAAGACCTGATGACCTGTGCCATCTGCGGTAAACGTCTCGCCGTTGGCAAAGTGAAGCAACTGCCGAATGGCCGTATGGCGTGTCCGACGTGCGTGGAGGAGGCCGCGCCATGACTAATAGAAGGACACAATATGAGTAATCCAATCGACGATAACGCCCGTGCCACTGATGAGAAAAATCAAGACACACTTACGCGGGTCAACAAACACCTCAATGAGTTTAGACGTATGCACCAGTATAGCCTAGAACGGGCTAATCTGCTAGATGCCTACGACGCTATGCTGGAGAAAGTGAGGCCGCGCCATGACTGACACGACCCCTACATCGACGCCTATACTGTACACGCAACCGATAATAATCAGCAGCACGCCGAAACCTTATATGTGGGTGGAGTTTAACTACAGTGTGCAACTAGCACGGGCGTTGAAAGGAACGCCATGACTGATCCAAGCGTGATATTTCTATGCGCCGTTATTGTTGTGCTAGTGATATGCTGGATTGCTATGTATAGGAGGATGCCATGACTGACACCGAACTCCAAGAACGTGCCGAGTGGCTGTATAAAGAGCACGGGGAGAAGTGTATTGAGTTTCTTGACTGGGAATTGTCACCTCCAAGCCATAAAGGAGGCCCATTGCTTCAACGGTTTGAAAAACTAGGATCAGACATAGATCAGGTATGCCAAGGTTTCTCAATGAATTGGAAACGTACCATTTTCCACGCCGCCCTGCTCGCGGCCCGTGCGCAGGCTGTTGATGAATACGCTATGACGGGGGCCACAGGTATCTGTTCAGCACACATGAGGCCAAACGCCACATGCCGAACTTGCAACCATGCGATTATAGATGGCGAGGAACGGGGGGCGAAGGAGGAGCGGGAACAGTGCGCAGAGTTGGTAGAGGATGCGATAAAGAAATACCGAGAGTTACTTCGTGCATATCCTGGTGACCACCAGCTTAATAACGCGATATTAGCCTTGAAAGAAGTACGCAACGCCATCCGCAACCCGAAGGAGATAAGTAAGATGCAACCTGAATCAGATTACTCAAGCTACGATGACATTGAACCACCCGCCGGAGCCATCCGCAACCCGCCCGCCGACGCGGGGAAGGAGCAACGCGATGCGGATGCAGAAGACATAATTGAACCAGATTGTCTTTATGGCGACGACAATATCAACAAGGATTAGGAGGAGCGAGACCAATGTCAAATGAACCGATGACCCCCGAGCGGCTTGAAGTCGAGCGGCTCCAGGCGGAGGTAAAACGATTTGACGTGCGAAAACAACAAATGACTGATGCCGCCGAAAAACACGCCGCAAAAGAATACCAGCGCGGCCTCGACGAGGGATCTGCACGGCAAGCAATAATCGAAATTCAAGGCCGTGAACGGTTTATGAAGTCTCTCGCAGAAAAAGAAATTCAGACACATGCCGATGGTGCAGCCAGGGAGCAGATCGAGCAGCTACAGGCGCGTGTGGCGGAGTTGGAGAAGGAAACAACGGAGGTCGTCCGGGGATGCAGCAGCAGAAGCGCGGCCACGATGCCGCTGGTAACACTAAAGGAGACTCTCGATGCCTGATGCGACGCCGTTTAGTAACGAAGAACTTGCAAAATTCACCGGCAAATTCAAACATGATTCGCCATGCGAATGTGCAAGATGCCGCTTCCTCGCCACCCTCGGGGCCGCGAACAAGCGGATCGCGGAACTGGAGGCTGAACTGGACAGGCAGTATGACGTAATTCATGGAATGCACGGTGAATATCAGCAGATATGGCTTGAAAAAGACAAACGCATCGCGGAACTGGAGCGGCTGGTGGCGGCATGGAAAGCTTACGCCATCGCGGAAGATACAGATGCTGAAATCATCGCACGGCAAGTTTTAACTAGATTCGGTGAGCCAGCCGAGTTCCCACTTGGGGAATCAAGCAAACAACTCGCCATCGCGCGGGCGCAAACCCTGAACGTGGGCGGAGAGGAGAAGTGAGAATTTCAGCGGCGGCAATACGCATAGCGGATGGCACGGTCCACACCGGCAAATCACACGCAGAGATTATTCTTTCATTGGCTAAAGGATGTTGTAAATTCTCAAACTCAACCCAAGGATTTGTAACTGATACGGGCGAGTTCTTAACGCGCAGCGAAGCCGCAAAGATTGCCTATGAAGCAGGGCAAATTTCAGAACCGGCAGAGATTGTGTTGTCAAAAGATTTTAACCACTGGAAGGAGAAGATGTGAACACACCGGCGTGTTATAAGTGCCATTGTAAGTCATCCGGGCTGGTTTATATCAACGGACGCCACCTTTGTTCAGTCTGCCTAACGGCGATTGTAAACGCCCATGCTGCCCTCAAAACTCGCTGTCAGCAGGCGGAGAAGGAGCGTGACGCTCTAAACGACCAAGCCGCTGACAATGCCGAGGGCGTTTGCTATGAAACTCTACACGGCCTGAGTACCAGAAGCGTTGACTTCGGCGATCCATGGCGAGTAGAGGGTGTACCACAGAACGTTGACGACGATCTTGCTGACATGGACACAATTGGGACGGTCGAGTACTGGGAAGACAGTGACGACCGCTCTGTGGGCATTCCAAACACAAACGGTCTGTCATTCAAGCCCGCCGAAGGCGTTTGTCTGATTACGAGAGATAGCCTGTTGACGATATCACAGGAACGTGATGACCTGCGCGACGCGCTGCGGGAGTTGGCGGAGCAGGCGAAATCTGCGCTGGACATCTACGACAAGGAAATTATGGTTACGACGTTAAAGGCCGTCATCGCGGCGGCGGAAAAGGTTCAGCCGTGACGTGTCAATGCCTGGCCCGACAGCGCCTAAAGGGGCTATCTAAACACGCCCGGAAAATTTACCGGGTTAGAAAAAGACGGTTTGTGGGCTGGCGAACAACCGCGCAACTATACGCAGATGCGCTAGGTGAACTAGTAGAGGCCGTCCATGCGGCGGCGAGAGGAGAAACATGATGGGGCCGAACGTCCTAACGTTTCTGAACCAGTTCAAGAAA
>Ga0315285_10001170_pt1 | contig 27435 bp, 24 predicted proteins | sample YL17G09_36_MG_FD_203698 | JGI IMG/M metagenome (GOLD analysis project Ga0315285, IMG submission 203698) | Sediment microbial communities from Yellowstone Lake, YNP, Wyoming, USA - YL17G09_36 | ecosystem: Environmental > Aquatic > Freshwater > Lake > Sediment | place: USA: Wyoming | collected... | reverse complement strand
CGACCTGAACGCCCGGAAGCTCCGCTGGCTGAACACCGACGTGTGCCTGCACTTTGCCCCGGCCGTTAACCAAACCACCCCGTCGGCGGGGGAGGTTTTCACGGAGTTCTGAGTCTATGTGGGCTTCCGAGCGCATGAAGAGAGTGTGTGGTGCGAGCCTTGAGGAATTGCGGCGGGTGGTCGGGCGTTACACGCACCCGCTCGACGAGCCGGTAGCGCTCGGGCTCCTGGCCGCGGTGCGGGGGGGCCGGTCTGCTGGACTTCATCGACCCGCGGATGAAGACATGAGAAAGAAGTTCCTGGGCCAACTCGCCCCCGACGCGGGTCAGCCGTGAACCCGACGATGCTCGACCAACCGCTCAAGGTCTTGTTCGAGAGCCGGTTCGGGCAGCCGGTCCAGAGCGTCGCGTCCCTCAAGGGCGACGCCTCGGACCGGAAGCTCTTCCGTCTGTCGGCGGCGTCGCAGACGGCGATCGGCGTCGTCAATCCGAACGTCCAGGAGAACCGCGCCTTCCTGGAGTTCTCCCGCCACTTCCGCAAGTGCGGCCTGCCGGTCCCCGAGATTTACGCCGAGGACCTCGACCGGGGGATGTACCTGGAAGAGGATTTGGGCGACACGACGCTCTTCCAGTTCCTCACGGCGAATCACGCCGAAGGCGGACTCTCGAACGAGACGCTCACCCTGTACCGGAAGGTGGTCAAGCTCTTGCCGCGGTTCCAGATCGAGGCCGGCCGGACGCTGAACTACGACGTGTGCTACCCTAGGTCCAGCTTCGACAAGCAGTCCATGATGTGGGACCTCAACTACTTCAAGTACTACTTCCTTCGCCTGGCGAAGATCCCTTTCAGCGAGCAGGCGCTCGAGGACGATTTCGAGCGGTTCACCGACTTTCTGCTCGAGGCCGAGCGGGGCTTCTTCCTCTACCGCGACTTCCAGTCTCGCAACATCATGGTCCGGGACGGGAGGCCTTTCTTCATCGATTACCAGGGCGGGCGGCGCGGGGCGCTGCAGTACGACGTCGCGTCCCTGCTTTTCGACGCAAAGGCCGACCTCCCGGTCGAGGTCCGCGATGAGCTTCTCGAGCGGTACCTCGAAGCCGCCTCGAAGCTCGAGCCGATAGACCGCACAGCCTTTCTGACCTACTACCCCGGCTTCGTCTACATCCGGATCATGCAGGCGATGGGCGCCTACGGCCTGCGGGGCTTCTACGAGCGGAAGCACCACTTCCTGGCCAGCATCCCGTACGCGATCCGGAACCTGGAGTACCTGCTGCGGACGGCCGAACTTCGCGTCGAGCTGCCCGAGTTGACGCAAGTATGGCGCCGCCTGGTCGCGTCCTCCTCTCTCCGGCAGTTCGGCACCGCCTCGCTCAAGCTCACGGTCCGGATCCAGAGCTTCTCGTACACGGACGGCGTGCCGACCGACGAGAAGGGACACGGCGGCGGCTACGCGTTCGACTGCCGGGCGCTGCCCAACCCCAGCAGGTTCGAGCAGTACGCGAAGCTGACGGGCCGCGACGATTCCGTGATCGCTTTCCTCGAGAACGAGCCCGCCGTGCGCGACTTCCTCGGCCACGTCTTCGCGTTGATCGACCAGACCGTCGAGAACTACCAGACGCGCAACTTCACCGACCTCATCGTCGCGTTCGGCTGCACCGGCGGCCAGCACCGCTCGGTGTACTGTGCCGAGCGGCTCGCGAAGCACCTTCGCGAGAAGTTCCAGGTGAACGTTGAGGTGCGCCACCTGGCGCAGGAGAACAGCACCCTCACCCCTGGCCCTCTCCCGGGGGGAGAGGGAGAGAGGCGATGAAGGCGATGATCCTCGCGGCCGGCGTCGGGAGCCGGCTGCGGCCGCTCACCGACGAGATCCCGAAGGCCCTGCTCGACGTCGGCGGCGCGCCGCTGATCGAGCGAGTGATCCGGCGTCTCGAGTCGGCCGGCGTCACCGAGCTGGTCGTGAACCTCTTCCACCTGGGCGACCGCATCGTCGAGTTCCTGGCCTCGAAGGGCGACTTCGGGCTCCGCATCGAGTTCACGCGCGAGGCCGAGCTGCTCGACACCGGCGGGGGGCTGAAGAACGCGGCGTGGTTCTTCGACGACGGCCGGCCGTTCTTCCTCCATAACGTGGACGTCCTGAGCGACATCGACCTCGAGGGGCTTCTCGGATTCCACCAAGAGGTCGGGGCGCTTGCGACGCTCGCGGTCCAGCGCCGGCCTAGCTCGCGTCAGCTCTTGTTCGACCGCGACGGGCTCCTCCGCGGCCGGGAGTCGCCGGAGGGCGTGGAGTGGGCGAAGGGGCCGGTGAGCGGCGTGGAGCGGCTCGCGTTCGCTGGGATCCACGTGATCGACCCCGCGATTTTCCCCAAGATGACCGAAACGGGAGTCTTTCCGATCATCCGGACCTATCTGCGGCTCGCCGGGGAGGGGGAAAGGATCGTCGCCTGCCGGGCCGATGGAAGGTACTGGCAGGACATCGGCTCGCCGGAGAAGCTGGAGCAAGCGCGTACACGCGCCGCCGGGGCGGATTCAACGGAATTCGTGGACGGGCGTCAAAAGGAGTGAAGGCAGGTTTCCCGACACGGAGGTGGATCATGAGGACCATGCGTATGTTTGTCGTCCTGCTGGCTCTGGGCATCCTGTCACCTGTTGCCGGACTGGCGCAGACGGCCCCGCCCCCTGCGCCGCCGTCTCAGGAGCGTCCCGTGAGGCGGGAACTCCCGCCCGAGGCGAAGGCCCTCCTGGAGCGACAGCGTGAGGAGATGCGGGCGCTACGAGAAAAGTACCGAGAGGAAATGCAGACATTGCAGCAGAAGCACCGGGAGGAGCGGAAGGCCCTCATGCAGAAGCTTCGCCAGGAGCGGAAGGAGGGCGGCCCGCTCGGCCCGACGGAGAAAAAGTCACCGTAGTGCAGGGGGCGAATGACCAATGACCGTTCGGCTGAGCTCACGACGAAGCCAATTACGAATGACCAATGGCCAATGGGTGAGACCGCCGGGTTCACCCCGGGGCCAGTGAGGTGCCCTCCATCTCGGTGAACGATCAGTGGCGTATCTGCTTCCGCTTCGCGGAAGGCGACGCCTATGACGTGGAACTCACCGATTACTGTGCGGTGCGTAAGATAGGCGACAGGTCACCTGGGACCGCACAGTCCGGGGGAGAGTCCGAGGAGGGGCGGCGGCCCGCCCCTCTCGGTCGGGTACCCGCGACGCAGGCGTGGGTGCGCGGGGAGGGCCGAGGACTTGCGGCGTGCCCTGCAAGTCCAAGGGCCTTCCCCGCGAACGAAGCGGCGCGAGCGAACGTGTAGCCTAAGTTTCGCGCCGCTGAGTATCACTGAGGCGAGGTGCAACATGAGTATTCCGAACACCCGGGAGAGAAAGGTACGGCCGACCCATCCGGGCGAGATGCTCCGAGAGGATTTCCTGCCGGATTACGGTCTGACCGTTTCGAAGTTCGCAGAGGCCCTGGGCGTCTCACGCCAGACCGTCAACGAGTTGCTCCGAGAGCGTCGGGCGGTGAGTCCTGAGATGGCGCTACGGCTCGCGCGATTGTTCGGGAACACGCCCGAATTCTGGCTCAACGCGCAGCGCGCCGTAGATCTGTGGGATGCAGCGCAGGACATCAAGAAGCGGATCGCACGCATTTCCCCGTTGCGCGTCGCCGCCGGAACGCGGTGAGGGATACGCTCCCGCCCGATCCTCCCGGCACCATCCCCGTTTCGCAGGAGCGCTCGCCCCCCACACTCCCTACCGCGCCGCCCGGGCCACCTAGTCTTTGTGAGTGTGCGCGGGTTCACCCCGCGACCAGCGCGGTGACGGGCGTCTGAAAAAACTGCTCCAGCGGCAGGCCGTCCCCGCCGACCAGGAGGATGCGTTGCGGGCGGAAGGTGTGCACGAACGCCGCCATCCCCGGGAGTGTGCCCTTGCTGGCACCGCTCTTGACCTCGATGGCCACCACCCGCCTTCCCATGCGCACCACGAAGTCCACCTCCCGGCCCCGCTCGCGCCAGTAGAAGACCTCGGCAGCGGTCCCGGCGCTGCTGTTGAGAAGGTGGGCGCCCACAGACGACTCCACCAGTCGTCCCCAGAATTCCGGGGTCCGGCGCGCCTCGGCGAAGGCGAGTGACGCCTGGGCGGTCACAAGCGCCGTGTTCAGGACTTGAAGCTTCGGGCTGGAGGCCCGTTGCCGGATGCGCTCCAGACTGAACTTGGCCAGGCCGGTGAGCATCCCAGCCCCTGCCAGCAGTTCGAGGTAGTGGGCCAAAGTGGTGGTATTGCCGGCGTCTTGGAGTTGGCCCAGCATCTTCTGGTAGGACAGGACTTGGCCGGAGTGCGCGCAACCGAGCTGGAACAGCCGCCGGAGGAGGGCCGGTTTGTCCACGCGCGTCATTAGCAGGACATCCCGTGAGATCGTGGTCTCGATGAGGGCATCCAGGATGTAGCGCGTCCACCGGGACGGCTCGCCGATCAGGTCCGCGGCGCCGGGGTAACCGCCGTAGAAGAGGAACTGGTCCAGGGTCCAGCCGAAGGCGGCCTGCATCTCGGGGTAGGACCAGTGCGGCACCGGGATCAGCTCGAAGCGCCCGGCCAGGCTCTCCGTCAGCCCGCGCTGGACGAGGAGGGGCGCCGAGCCGAGGAGGACGACTTTGAGCGGGAGGCGTGCAGCGGTGTCGGCGTCCCAGGACCGCTTGACTACCTCGCACCAGCCGGGAACCTTCTGGACCTCGTCAAGGACCAGCACGGCTCCATGCCGCCCCCTTCTTTCCCGAACGAGGAGGCGGGCCACGTCCCACTGCTGCTCCAGCCATGTCGGACTCTGGAGGCTGGGCGCGTCGGCGGAGGCATAGTGGCTCGGGAGGGAACTGGCCTCGCGCACCTGCTGCACCAGGGTGGTCTTGCCGGCCTGCCGGGGCCCGGCCAGGACTTGGAGGAACCGGCGCCGCTCCTGGAGTCGCGCGAGCAGGGTCTGGAACATGGGCCGGCGATACATGGTTGTCTCCGGTAGGTGCCGAGACCTGGGGGAGGATCCCACGGTTTCCTCGGTGGAAAAATACTCAGGATGCTGAGTAAATATACTCAGGCTATCTCGAAGTGTCAAGCGATTGCAGGCGGGAGGCCTGATCGCGGGCAAGGCGGGTGCGGGCTCGTGCATCCGTGGCACGCTCGACGTGCTCCGCGTTGCGGTCTATGGCTGGGATTCCTGTTGACACGCCGGATCGGCGAGCGATAGGCTCCCGCCCGATCCTCCCGGCACCATCCCCGTTTCGCAGGAGCGCTCGCCCACCATACTTCCGACCGCGTACACTGGGCCGCGCCGGCCCTTGGTTTTGTTCATCATCCATGCATGTAGCCCCAACCCTCGTTGGTTATCCCGACGCGCGATGGGCAGGCCGGCCTCTGTGGCCCGCTACCTGGCGCGTCGTGGGCAACGGTGAAGGATTGGGAGCGCGTCCCCATAGGATCAAGGGGGAGCCCGGAGCCAAGCCGTGCCCGGGGCTTTTCCTGGAGGAGCCGGCAGGGATGAAGCGGGGGGCTGGAGCACGATGAGGAAAAAGTCAAATAAGCCCCAACGTCCCCCAAACCGCGATGCACGAGGTGGGCGGCCGGCTCTTGGAGCAGCTCCTCAATGCCGACGGTGGGGGGTACCGCGGGGCCCACGTCCCCTGTGGCCAAGGGCACCAGGCTGCATTCGTCGAGTACCGCCGCAAGGCGGTCCTCACGGTCCTGGCCCCCGTCCAGGTCCAGCGCGCGTACTACCACTGTGGCCCCTGCGCAGCCGGAGTGATCCCGAAGGATCAGGCGTTGGACATCGTCGGGACCGCCTTCAGCCCGGGGGTGCGGCGGCTGATGGGCCGGGTGGGGGGCAAAGAGGCCTTCGACGCCGGCCGGCGGGACCTCGCCGAGCTGGCGGGCATCCTCGTGACGACCAAGGCGGTAGAGCGGGTCGCGGAAGCCGTCGGCGCCGAGATCGAGACCCTCGCCCAACAGGAGCGGGCCCTGGCCCTCTCGGGGAAGCTCGTCCCGCTCCAGCCCGTGCCCAAGCTGTACATCGCGATCGACGCGACGGGGGTCCCTGTGGTCCCGCACGAGACGGCCGGACGCCCCGGGAAGGACGAAAGCGGGAAGGCCAGGACGCGCGAGGCCAAGCTCGGGTGCGTCTTTACCCAGACGCGCCTGGACGCCAAGGGGCGCCCCGTGCGGGACGAGGGCTCGACCACCTACGTCGGCGCGATCGAGACCGCCGAGGCCTTCGGCGTCCGGATCTACGCCGAGGCGGTGCGCCGGGGCGTCACGCGGCCGGCGCAGGTCAGCGTCTTGGGAGACGGGGCCCCCTGGATCTGGGGGATCGCGGCGGAGCACTTCCCGGGGGCCACCCAGATCGTGGACCTCTACCACGCCCGGGAGCACTTGGCCGATCTCGGGAAGCTGCTCTACGGACCCGGCAGCGCCGAGGCGAACACCTGGGTAGCGGCCCGCGGCGAGGACCTCGATGCGGGCGAGGTCGAGCGCCTCGTCGCCGCCCTGGACCGCCTGCGGCCGCGCGCGGCCGAGGGCCAGGAGGCGGTCCGCAAGGCCATCGGCTACTTCCAAACTAACGCCGAGCGGATGCGCTACGCGCGCTTCCGGCGCCAGGGCCTGTTCGTGGGCTCGGGGGTCGTGGAGGCCGGGTGCAAGACCATCATCGGGTTCCGGCTCAAGCAATCCGGCATGCGCTGGACGGTCAAAGGGGCCAATGCCATCATCGCCCTGCGCTGTGCCGAGGTTAGCGGCCGCTGGGAGGAGTTCTGGGAGGCCCGCGCAGCTAGCTAACCCTGGGGACCCACAAATTTGTCGCACACCCCGGGGGGCCCTCCTAGTTGACAGCCCATGAGCCTGGGTGATACTTTTCCGCCGACGGTTCGCCACGAAGAGGCAATCCCCGGTGGAGTTGAGGGAGTTCGCTCGCCTCTAAGGGAAGGATCTGATCTTCTTCGCAAAATGACCTCGAGGTGACCACCAGCAGTTTCTCCCCACGCTCGTGGGGACGGCCCGTTGCGGGCACTTTGAAAGCCTCTACGAAAGGACGCCAAACCGGCCGAAAGGCGGGACTGACATGATGTGTCCCAAATGCGGTTTAGTACAGCCACCAGCACCGAAATGCAAAGCCTGCGGGTCCATACTTGGCCACTCCGCACCATCAAGCACTCCGCACCAGGCTGGCGTGAGGCGCAAGGCCAATTCAGTATGGCCCGTGTGGCTAGCAATTGCCATTGGTCTGGCCATATGTGGCCCGGTTCTCTATCACCTGTGGGACGCCAGCCTGGTGGGCTACCGGAGTAAAATCGCCAGCGCGACCCAGGCTCTCAAGGCCCTCGAATCGGCCACCAATGTTGGGATTACGTATCAGGAATACTCCAGGCGGCTAATCGATACTCGGATCCTGGTGGATCGCTCCCGGCCTGGCAAGATGCGCCGGCGGGCCGTCCTCGCGGCATACCGGAGCATCGACAGGACAATGGGGATCTATGCATTCGCGGCCAAAGTCTGGCAAGCCAAAATTCGGACCGGGGTCCATGTGCGCGGGTATTACTACTCCGAAGAGGACGTCACATTGATGCTCCCCTTACTGGAGGAGGTATCGTACCTGTCGTGTCCGGCGTTAAGCAACAGGGTGCTGGCTATTCCCGTAGCTGTCTCCCCGGAGAGGGAACACACGGCCAAGGCGTTGGGCTACTATGATGAAGCCAAGCGCGGCCTGCCATACGAGGAAAGACTCGGCGCGCTCCTTGCTTCGGTCCCGGTTATCTGGGAGTGCGCCTCCGACGAGATCGCCCACATTCCTGGCGCCAGAAGCTGACACCAAAGTGAGGGTTGCCGTGAGATAGGCGAGGTTCTGATGTTCAGGTTCGCGTCAGACTTCTCTCTTGCTATGGAGGAAAACAATGGAAACAGAGAGATTCAGCCATCAAGGGAACGAATATGAGGTCCGCGTGATCTGCGATGGCGAAACAATCTACGTTAAGGCATTCTTGCAGGGTCGCCCCGCCAATCGGTTCAGGTATTCAGCGACAATCGAGCAGATTTATGACTTTAGCACGATCCTTGGTATGGATGCCGTTCAACATCTCATTGAAATAGCGAAGCAAGATGTCATGAGGGGGATAAACTAGAGACCGAGCCACCGCGTATAATGCGGAGAAGGCCGTGCTGAGAGAGTTCTACATTCAGGGCAAACACACGATTGAGTTGCCAATGGAAAATCCGACAGTAGTCGGGTTGCGAAACAAGGGGATACTTTACATAGCAGGCAAGTATGGTCAACATACTTCCGCAGGGATGCTCATTCCATTTGCCATACGAGATGAAGCGCGAGAGCTAATTGCTTCAGAGACAATCGACCTGCCCTTAGGAGAGCCATCACAGCAAGACATCGAGCGTATAACGAATTCTAGGCCTGAGTTCGCGCTGAAGATTGGAAGATGGAAGTCCCTATTCAAGTATTAGCAGGACCCAGGCGTGGAGCGGATGGCTTTCAGCCACACGTTCAGGCTCACCGTTAGCCTTCACGCCAGCGCAACCCTCTCCTTCCAGTGCCCAGATTCGCCCCGCATGGGGAGCCGTGCATGCCTCGAAATGGCCACATCATCTTGAGCAGCGGAAATAACCCCTCGTCAGACGGGACGCTGCTCGAAAAGTTCGATTTCCGGCTCCTGCCGCTGGCCACGCCTGCCTGACGTGCCGGAACCTCAGATCTTGCCCTCTCGACGATCTCGCCGCCTTGATGGCAGTCACCCATAGGTCCGCCCGACCTTTGCGACAGAAAGGACTCCCGTGCGGACCAGCGACGTCGGCATGCCGGCCGGCAATTCTGAGGCTGCTCGCGATTCCCCGCCTGCCGCGCCAGGGAGCCTTACACGGGATTTTAGGTCACCTCAACTGCAAGGGTGCACTCAGACGGATTACTGGAGGGCCTTGAGGACATTCGGTGGTCCGAAGTGACCAGTGCCGCGAACGGTGCGGCCGGGACCGTCGGGGGTCCAGATACCGAGGAAGACCTGTCGGCCCCCGGCGAACGGCAGGTTCTCGGCCTTCCGTTGGAGCGTGGCCGTCAGGCGATCGAAATCCCGGGTCGTCGTCCATTTGATCTCGCCGATCAAAAGCGCGGCCCTGTCGGTGCTTTCAGCCACGACGTCGATCTCGAGGGGCGCGCGATCCTTCCCCGGTCCCCACCAAGGTCGGGCCTCGGCCCAGGTCCGGTTGAAGTGGCGCAGTCGAGTGACGCTGCTCCGCACGAGGTCCTCCCACACGCCGGCGACATGGGGGGCGAAGCGCGCTCGGATCTCCCGCGCGACCGCGGATACTTGCCGGCCCTCGAGCCGGGACCGATTCGGCTCGACGAAACGGAACCAGAACCGCAGGAACGGGTCGGCAATCCGGTAGAGCGATCGCTTGCTGTCCCGGGGAGAGGCGCCGAACGGCGTGTCCCGGCGCACCAGCCCAAGCTCCAGGAGGCGGTCGAGGGGTCGGGAGAGCGAGGTTGCCGGCTTGCCCAGTCGTCCCGCGATCTCAGACGATCGATGGCATCCCTGCCCGATGAGGGTGAGGATCGAGCTCGCCTGGGTGAGATCGCGCAGGTCGTCGAGGAGGAGGCGGGAAGGCTCGTCGTGGAGGACCCCCAGCGGACTCAGGATGAGTGTTTGGATCGCTGTGTCCCGGTCGGGAAAGTCGGCCGCAAGCTCCCAGTAGCGGGGAATACCGCCCCAGACGGCGTAGGCCTCGATGGCTTCCCGATCGCCCTTGATCCCCATGGCCTTCCGGATCCAACCGCAAGGAAGCGGCTCCACCTTCAGGACCTCGGCGGCCCGGCCATAGAGGGGCGCATTTCGGTCCAGGATCAGGCCCTGCATCATCCGTTGGGATGAACCGGCGAGGGCGAGGTGGGGCCCGCCCGCCCGCGGCGAGTCGACGCGCTTCTGGAGGAGGCTCGGGACTTCCGGCGCCACCGCCACGAGTGTTGGCAGCTCGTCGATCGCCAGGACAGTCCCCGGCGACGTCTGTTCCCATACCCGGGTGAGGAGTGCATCCCAGTCGGGGTACACGACCCGGTCGAATCCAGGCAGGAGCCGGGCAATCTCCGTCGCCAGGGCGGCCCGCTGGAGGGCGCTCTCCCGGTCGTCTGCCACATAGTAGATCGCCCGCCGATCCGGGAGGGCCTCAAGAAGCAGGCGGGACTTTCCACACCGCCGGCGGCCATACAGAATCCCGACGCCTCGGTCACGACGAGTAAACAGAGCCCGCAGTCGTGCCATCTCTTCGCTTCGGTCGAGAAACGGCAGCCGCATTGTCCTGCCTCCTGACAATAACGGGTAGGATTATGCACCAGCAGCATTATGCTGGACAAGCATAATCGTAAACACGCTGGGATGCGGCACCAGTGATGCGTTGCCCGGCCGCCTCAGGTGAGTTGATACTGCAGTTGGTGCAGGCGGTAGTAGAGGCCCTGCCTGGCCAGGAGTGCGTCGTGGGTGCCCTCTTCCCGGATGCGGCCCCTGTGGATCACGAGGATCCGGTCCGCGAACTGGATGGTGGAGAGGCGATGGGCCACGATGATGGCGGTCCGGTCCTGGAGCAGGATGCGCAGCGCATCCTGGATGAGTAATTCCGTCTCCGTGTCCACGGAGCTGGTAGCCTCGTCCAGGATCAGGATGGTGGGATCGAAGGCCAGTGCCCGGGCAAAGGAGAGGAGCTGGCGCTCGCCTTGGGACAGCGTGGAGCCGCGCTCCTGCACTTCTTCCTGATAGCGGTGCGGGAGTCGCTCGATGAATGGGCTGGCGTGGACGCGACTTGCGGCCTCCTGGATTCGATCCGGGGTGATCCCGGGATCACCCAGGCTGATATTATTCCCGATGGTCCCAGAGAACAGGAACACGTCCTGTAACACCAGGCCGATCTGTTTGCGAAGCAGCGTCTTGTCCCACTCCCGGATATCCAGGCCACCCACCAGGATCCGCCCGCGCTCCACATCGTAGAACCGGCAGAGGGCCGAGATGATGGACGTCTTGCCGTGGCCGGTGGGGCCGACCAGGGCGATCTTTTCCCCGGGCGCCACGCGGAACGAGATGCCACGCAGGACCGGCTCACCCGGGACGTAGGACAGCCAGACGTCCTGGAACTCGATGGCGCCCCCCGCAAGGCGGGGCTGTTTGAGCGTGGCCGGCGTGAGAATGGTCGGGGGCTCGTCCAAGAGGCGGAAGATCCGCTCGCTGCTGGCCATGGCCGCCTGAAAGATGTTGTACTTCTCCGCCAGGTCGCGGATGGGGTGGAACATCCGCTGGACGTACTGGATGAAGGCCACCACCACGCCCGCCAGCACCGTCCCGTGCAGGATCAGGCTCCCGCCCCGCCACAGGATGAGGCCGACCGTCACGGCGCTGCTGACCTCCACCAGGGGGAAGAAGATCGCGTTGTAGTGGATGCCCCTGAGCAGTGCGTCCCGGTTCTGCGTGTTGATGTCCTTGAACTTGAGATAGGTTCGCCGCTCCTGGCCGAAGGCCTGGACCGTGGCCATGCCGGAGATGTTCTCGTTCAGGTAGGCATTCAGCCGCGCGAGGATGCGCCGGCTGTCCCGGTAGTTCTCCCGCGCCTTCCGGCGGTAGACGTCCGTCGCCAGGATCATGGCGGGAAGCAGGGCGAGACCGACGAGGCCGAGGCGCCAATCCAAGAGGAGCATGGCGACGGCGATCCCGGCGATCATCAGGGTGTCGCCGAGCAAGGCGACGACGCCGGAACTCAGAAGCTCGTTCAGGTTCTCGACGTCGTTGATGGCGCGGGTCATCAGGCGGCCGACGGGGTTGCGGTCGAAGAAGGCGAGGTCGTGCCGCTGCAGGTGCCCGAAGAGTTGCTGGCGGATGTCGTGCATCACCCGTTGGCCGACGTACTGGGTGGTGTAGGATTGGGCGAACTGGAAGAGGAAGCTCAGGACGACCGCGGCCAGGTAGAGGAACGCCACGTGATTGAGCCCGGCAAGGTCCCTTGCGGCGATGTACCGGTCGATGGCCACCTTGACGAGATAGGGGCCCAGGAGTTGAGACCCGGTGTAGCCAGCCAGGAACAGGAAGGCCAGGCAAACCAGGAACCAGTACGGCCTGAGGTACGTCAGCAAACGCAGGATCAGCCGGGCGTCGTACGCTTTGCCCAACACCTCGTCGTCAATGTGAACGTTCGATCCGTGCATGGTTACCCGTTGTCCCGCTCCGCCAGGGCCTCCAGCTCCGTGACCAGGAGCTGCTTCTGGTACAGCCGGTGATAGTGTCCCTCGCGGGCCAGCAGTTCCTGGTGGGTACCCTGCTCCACGATCTGCCCGTCTTTCACGTACACGATCTGATCCGCGTTCTTCACCGTGGAGATGCGGTGCGAGATGAGGATCGTCGTCCGCCCTTCCATGGAGGCCTTCAACTCGCTGAGGATGCGCTCCTCCGTCTGGACGTCCACGCTGGAGAAGGCATCGTCCAGGATCAGGATGGGCGGGTTCTTGATCAGGGCGCGGGCCAGGGCCGTCCGCTGCTTCTGGCCGCCGGACAGGCGAACGCCGCGCTCCCCCAGCAGGGTGTCGAACCGGTTGGGAAATTCCTGGATGCTGGGAAGAAGCGCCGCGATCCGAGCGGCCTCCTCGACGTCCTCTACGGTGGCGTCGTGGCGCCCGAAGAGGATGTTCTCCCGGATGGTCTCGGAGAAAAGGAAAATGTCCTGCGAGACGAGGCCGATGGAAGCCTTGAGGGTGGACAGCGGGATGGTCCGGATGTCCCGTCCGTCCAGGAAGAGGCTGCCCTCGGGCGCCTCGAACAGGCGGGAGATCAGGTGGACCAGGGTACTCTTGCCCGCGCCCACCTCGCCCAGGATGGCGCAGCGCGTTCCGGCCGGGATCTTCAGGGAGAGGTCCCGCAGGACCCAGGGGCCGTTGGGTGTGTAGCGGAACGACAGGCGACGGAATTCGATCTCGCCCCGGAGGCGCCGGGGCGATCCATCCTCCGGCGAGAGGTATCCCGGCGCCACGGGCGTCTCCAGGATCTCTACCAGCCGGGTGAGGGCGGAGGTGCCGCGTTGGTAAAGGTTCACCACGTACCCGATGGCCATCACTGGCCACGTCAGCATGGCGAGGTAGCCGTTGAACTGGACGAACTGGCCGATGGTCAGTTGTCCCATCAGGACGCGCCGTCCCCCCAGCCACAGGACGACGGCGGCCGCCAGGCCGGAGAAGACGGCCATGAGCGGCCACAGGACGCCGCTCAGCCGTGCCGTGACCAGGTTCTTGTGCATGTACTCGGCGCTCAGCTCGCGGAATTGCCGCGCCTGGTTCTCCTCTTGCGCGTAGGCCTGGACGACGCGAATCCCGGCCAGATTCTCCTGGACGAAGATGCTCACGCGCCCCAGGAACTGCTGCACCTCGCGGTAGCCCCGGTGGATGCGGTTGCCGAAGCCCAGGACCAAGAACGTGATCCCCGGCAGCGAGAGGAGCGACCACAGGGTGAGCCAGGGATCGATCCCGATCATCAGGGGCAGCGCGGCGAGGATCAGGACGGCGCCGTCCAGGGCCGCCACGGCGCCGATGCCCAGCATCTCGCGGACCGAGGCCAGGTCGTTGGTGAGGCGGGACATCAGGTCGCCGGTCTTCGTGTACTGGAAGTACGCGAGGGGCAGTCGCTGGAGGTGGGCGAAGAGGGTGTTGCGGATGTCCCACTCGATGTTCCGGGAGAAGCCGAAGACGTTGGTCCGCCAGAAGTACCGGAAGATGCCCTGGGCGGTCGCGGCGGCCACGATCAGGGCGGGATAGCGCAGTAGGCCCCAGCCGTCATCCTCGATCGTGTGGAGGCCGTCCAGGGCCAGGCGGGTGAACCACGGGATGAGGAGATGCATGGCATCCGTGCCCAGCAGGGCCAGGATGCCCAAAAAGAAAAGCCGCCGATGCCGGCGGAGGAATGGCCGGACGTGCTGCAGGTATTTGACGATGGCGCCCCTCGCGAAACAGGAAGTCAACGGAACACTGGAAACGCATTCTGCAATGCGACGGCCGAGTTTGCAAGCGCTTCGTGCGGACCGGGCCGGATGGCGTCAGGAAACGCTCAGCCAGTGAAGCGTCAAAATGGGTAGGGATGTCGGAAGGAAGGCTGTCTGCGTTCCGGTTCAGACCTCCGCCCCGACCTGATCACGACCGGCCGGCGGCCGGTCGCCGGTCAGTTCCTTGATTACCTGCACGAGCTCCTCCAGCCGGAACGGCTTGGCCAGGACGCGGTCCACCAGCCCCTGTTCATCGACCTGCGCGGCGGCTTGATCACCCCAGCCCGTCAAGAGGACAACCGGCAGGCCAGGGTTGCGAGCTTTCACGGCGCGCGCGACGTCCCACCCGGTGACCCCTGGCATCCCGAGGTCGGTCAGAACCACATCGACCTGGCCCCCGGCCAACTTTGCGATGCCGGTGGCTCCCCCGTCCGCCTCGGTGACCTGGTGCCCGACGGCCCGCAGGAGGTCGCCGAGCCCCTCTCGGACATTCGCATCATCATCAATGAGGAGGATGCGGTATACGGCGCCCGGCGCCGATGGGCCTCCCTGCCGCTCATCCGCTTGTGCGGGGGCAACCTGGAACCGCAGGGTGACGGTGGTCCCGCGCCCGGGAGCGGAGTCGATCTGGATTTGACCGCCGTGTCGCTCCATGATCCCATAGACCACGGACAGCCCCAAGCCGGTCCCCTGGACCCCCTTGGTGGTGAAGAAGGGTTCGAAGACCCGCCGGCGGACCTCCTCGGACATCCCGCTGCCGGTATCGGTTACGGTGAGTTCCACCCATTCGCCCGGACCATCAGCGGCCTGGGCTGTCGAGGCGCCAGGGGGTGCGTACGCGTCCGCGCGTTGGCCCGTCGCTGTGTGGACGCGCTGGGCGATCAGGCTAAGGACGCCCCCCGCCGGCATGGCGTCAACCGCATTGAGGATCAGGTTGGTCACGGCCTCGCGCACCTCTGGGGCGTGCCCCAGGATGGGCGGGAGGCCTTCCAGGGAGGTGCGGACCTCGATGATGTCGCCCCGCTGCTGGGGTTCGTCTCGCCAGCGTGGACGGGTGATCTCCAGCGCCTCCTGGACCGCGACGGCCAGATCCATCGGGGCCAGAGGGCTCCGCGCGCGCTGGCGCGCAAAGTCCTGGAGGCGCCGGACGACATGCGCGCCGTCCGTGGCCGTCGTCTCGAGGATGTTGAGTCCATCCTGGACTGCCGGATCCGTGACCCGGAACCGGAGCAGTTCCACCTGTACCAGGATGGCCGCCAGGATGTTGTTGAGATCGTGGGCGACGCCAGCCGCCATCTGACCCAGAGCGCGGAGCTTCTCCGACCGGATCAACTCGTCCTGGGCCTGCTGCAGGTCATGGTAGGACTGGTTCAGCTCAGCGAACAGCCGCGCGTTCTCGATGGCGATGGCCGCCTGATCGGCGAAGCTGGTGAGGAGGGCCAGGTGATCCGGGGTGAAGGCGAAGCCCGGGGTCGTGGCGTGGGAGGTGAGGACCCCCAAGAGCCGGTCCCGGTAGAGCAGAGGAACCCCGATGACCGCCACCAGCTCAGGCATCCCGGAGATTCGCTGTGGAAAGCGCTGGTAGTCGTTCACCACGAGGGGAGCCCGGGTCTGGGCCACGACCCCGTTGACGCCCTCGCCCAGACGGAACCGCTGCTGGCGGACCTTCTCCGCCTCGGTGCCATGGGCCGCGCCCAGCCGGAGTGTCTTCGCGTCCTCGTCCCAGAGGACCACCTGGGCATGCGGGGTGCCCAGGAGCTCCGTGGTCTTCGCCGAGATCAGATGGAGGACCTCCGTGAGATCCAGGGAGGTCGTCAGGCTGTGGGCCACCTCGTAGAGGCTCCGTGCCTCGCGGGCGGCCCGCTCGCTGGCGGCGAACAGCCGCGCGTTCTCGATGGCGATGGCGGCCTGGCCGGCGAGCATCTGGAGCAGCCGGAGATCATCAGGGGTGAAGCGCCGACCCGGCTGCGTGGTGTGGGAGTGCAGGACGCCCAGCAACTGGTCCCCGAACAGCACGGGGGTCGTGATGGTGGCCACCACATCGGCGCACTCCGGCACCACGTACGGGGACCCCTGGTAATCGTCCAGGATCATGGGCTCCCGAGTGAGGGCCACCACTCCGTTGATGCCCCGGCCCAACTCGAACTGCTGGTTCCGCACCCGGTCCGCTTCAGTGCCGAGGGCGGCCCCGTACCGCAGGCTCTGGCTCGCCTCGTCCCACAGGATGATCTGGGTGTGCTGGCTGCCCAGGAGCCGCATCGCCCCCGCCACCACCGCCTCCAAGACCGCAGGCAGCTCGAGCCGGCTGGTGATCGCCTGGCCCATCTCCCGCAGGGCGCTCAGTTCCGTGGCCCGCTGATCGGCCGCGGCGAAGAGGCGGGCGTTCTCGATGGCGATGGCCGCCTGATCGGCGAAGATCGTGAGGATTTGTAGGTCGTCCTCGGAAAAGACGCGTCCGGCAGCATCGGTCAGGACCAGGGCTCCGACGGCCGTCCCCCGAGCGATGAGCGGCAATCCGACGGCCGCCCGATAGCCTTCTTCCTCCAGCCGCTCGCGCCAGAAATCGGGGAGATTGATGCGTGGGTCCGAGAGAAGGTCCGCCGACCAGATCGGTCGGGCCTCCGCGATGGCGCGGCCCGCGATCCCCTCGCCGGGGGGGAGGGTCTGCCCCAGCGGCTTCTCGGGTCCGGCTTCACCGGCGGTGGCCACGCAGATGAGCTCCCCCGAGGCAGGAACGCGCTGGAAGAGGGAGGCTCGGCGGCCGTGAACCAGCCGCAGGATCGTCGTGACGATCCGGTCCGTCACCTGGGCGACGTCCAAGGTTTCGGCCAGCTCTTTCCCCACCTGGGCCAGGGCGGTGGCCACTTCCTTCGCCTGCCGGTACGCGGCCAGTTGGTCTTCGATTACTGTGACCTGCTTGCGCAGGGCAGTGAGCTCGGCGAGGAGTTCGGCATCGGTTGGTGATGGCACGGCGTTACTCTCCGGGCATGTGCTCATGCTTGCTCTGTAGTCCGCCGGACGCGCTCCGCATCAGGTATGAACCGATCGCCGGGCACGGCAGCGTCGGGATTCGTCCTTTCAGCTTTCGTGACAAGAAGGACCCGGCCGATCCGGGAGCAACGGATGCGTGTCCGGCTTGCTGGGGACTCTAGCGACCCATCGTGGGGCTGTCAACGTGTGTGTGCCGAGGTTGTCTCCGAGGGAACCATCCCACGGGGTCCCGGGCGAAGCCCCTGGCCCTCATTGCAGAGCGGGGGACGCGCTGAGGGACGGGGGACCCCAATCCGAAATTCTCAACCGCCAAGGACACCCAGCGCCGGCGCTGGGTACCCGGAACGCCAAGACCGAAATGGCTTAATGGGGGGGGAGGAACGGAACTTCTGAATGCCCCATAAACCGGTTTTCGCGTTCTTCGGTCGAGAGTTCGAAACATCGCACCCTTGGCGACCTTGGCGTCATGGCGGTTCAATGGTTTTTTCGGATTAGAGTGGAATCCGCCAAGACGCACCCTGCGCCGCGCGCCCAAGCTTCCGTGACCATTAGCCCGGATTATTCACGAAAACCTGAGACACCCTCACCGGGTACCCCCTGGGTGCCCTCTCCCACACCCAGAGGGTACCCGGGAGAGGGGCACCCTTCTTGATCCCCTCTCCCCACAGCGGGAGAGGGACAGGGCTTCGTCCCGAGGCTCAGCCCGAGGGGTGAGGGGGTGGCTCCGACGGAAGAAGCGACTTCATGAATAATCCAGGTTAGGGAGCCTCAGTGGATGGCGAAGGCCAGGCCCAGGCCGTAGGTGATGGCGCCGGCGATGACGGCGACGAGGGTCATCTCCAGCCCGCTGATCCACCAGGAACGCGTGGTGACCAGGCTCTTGGCGACGCCAACGCCAAAATGAGCCAGGATGCTCAGGGCGGCGGCCCAGAGCACGGCAGGCGTCCCGCGCGTGAAGAAGAAGGGGATGACGGGAATGAGGCCCCCGACCGCAGTGGAGGTTGTGGCGGACAGGCAGGCCTTCCATGGGTTGGGGAAGGTTGTCTCGGACAGCCCGAGTTCCACTTGCACCAGCGTCTTGAGGAAGTGGTCCGGTTTCTCCCGGATGCGGGCGACGAGGGTGTGGGCCTCCTCCTCGGTGAAGCCTTTGAGTTGATAGAAGAGCTCCAGCTCCTCTCGCTCTTCCTCGGGGTTCCCCTCGATCTCTGCTTTCTCGCGGGCGATCTCCCCCTCGTAGATCTCGCGTTGGGACTTGGCCGCCAGATAGGCACTGGAGCCCATGGACAGGGCGCTGGCCAGGGTGCCCGCCAGGCCGGTGATGAGGACGATCTCGCTGCCACCGGTGTATCCGGCCATCCCGGAGACGATGCCGAAGACCGCGCCCAGCCCGTCATTGATTCCGTAGATGGCATCGCTCACCCAGTTCGCCCCGGTGACGTGGCGCTCTTTCTTGAGGATCAGATCGAGGGCGCTGCGGGGGCTCGGGGGGCCGGCCAGCACGCGCAGGATCTTGGCGTGGTCCTTGTCGTCCCGGGAGATCTCGCTGAGGAGCGCCCGGCTCTTCTCGTCCAGGGTCGAGGCCAAGGCCTGGTCGGCAGCCAGCCCCCTCTCCTCGCTGGCCTCTAGCTTTCGATAGATCACCTCCGGGCTGGCCATCTGGAGCGCGAGGCCGAGGCCCGGCTTCACCGTGGACGGATCCGGAGGCGTCCCGCCTAATTCCCGAATTCGCGCCTCCCACCTGGCTGCATGTTCCATCTCCGCCGTCGTCAGCTTGTGCAGGATGGCGCGCCGTCGGGGATCCTTCTCCCGCTCGGCGAGGGCGCGGTACGTCGCGGCTGCCTCCATCTCGTGGTACCAGCTCTTCTCCAGAGCGCGCAGGATTTCCCGAGTGTCCGCCATGATGATCCCTCGTTCCCTCCCCAGGTCTCTATGCCCCAATCCGAAAATTCTCAACCGCCAAGGCGCCAAGAACGCCAAGACCAGAATGGCTCACTGGGCGAAACAAACGGACCTCCTGAAGGCCCCAAGAACTGGTTCTCCTGTTCTGGATTGGAAGGCTCCGAACATCCTATCCTTGGCGGCCTTGGCGTCATGGCGGTTAAAGGTTTTTCTCGGATCAGGGTATGCTCTGACCACATATCACGGGAGTATAGCCTCTCAGCGTCGGTCTGCACACCGTAAACCTCGCTGTCAGACGCGACGCGCACACGGCAAGGGTCGCGGTGCGTCCGGCCGGGCCTTACAAATCCCCGGAGAGTATGCTAGAGTGGATTCATGGAAAGTGGTCCTCGGTCGCCACACGAGGACGGCGCAGCCCCTCGGTTCCTGGCCGATGCGATGCTCGGCCGGCTGGCGAGGTGGTTGCGCATCCTGGGGTATGATGCCGAGTACTTCTCCGGCGAGGACGATGACCTCCTCCGCCAGGCGCGGCGCGAGGGCCGCATCCTCTTGACCCGGGATACCCGCCTCCTCCGGCGCCGGCCGCTGCCGCCTCATCTTTTCATCGAGAGCGATCACGTGATGGAGCAGCTTCGCCAGGTGGTGGCGGCACTGCGCCTGAATCCCGCGGCCCCGCCCGCGCACCGCTGTTCCTGCTGTAACGTGGTGCTGGAGCCGCGCGATAAGGCCGAGGTCGCCGGTCTGGTCCCCGAGTTCGTGTGGAGCCATCACGAGGCGTTCTGGGCTTGCCCGCGCTGTCAGCGGATCTACTGGGCCGGCACCCATCGGCGGCGGATGGAGGAAGCGATCAGGGCCCTGGGCCAGTAGAAACCGTTCGACCGTTCGAAGGTTCGGCTGTTCGGGAGTTCAGGAACGGTCGAACGATCGAACAGTCGAACGCCTTTTGCTGGTAGAGCCGTATGCCGAAGTCCTTGCGCGTCGTTTTCATGGGAAGTCCGGCGTTCGCCGTGCCATCGCTCACGCGGCTCCTGGACGACGGGCACACGCTGGCTCTCGTGGTCACGCAGCCGGACCGCCCAGCCGGGCGAGGGCAAGCCCTCCGCCCGCCACCGGTGAAGGTCGCGGCAGAGCGGCACGGCCTTCCTCTCCTCCAACCCGAGAAGCTGAACGACCCGACCGTCCTGTCCGCCCTGGCGGACGCGCAGCCCGACGTGATCGCGGTGGTCGCCTTCGGCCAGTTCCTGCCACGGGCAGTGCGGGATCTCCCGCCGCTCGGCTGCGTGAATGTGCACGCCTCCCTGCTCCCGAAGTACCGGGGCGCCGCGCCCGTCAACTGGGCGCTGATCGCGGGAGAGGCCGAGACAGGCGTGACCATCATGCGGGTTGAGGAAGGAATGGACACGGGTGCCATGCTGCTCCAGCGGGCCATCCCCATTGCGCCCGAGGACAATGCCGGGACGCTCCACGACCGTCTGGCCGACCTCGGGGCCTCGGCCCTGGCGGATGCCCTGCAGATGCTGGCGCGAGGCGAGGCAGTCTGGACGCCCCAGAACGAGGCCGAGGCAACCCAGGCACCCAAGATCCGCGACGAGAATTGCCGGCTGGACCTCGTGGGGGACCCCGTTCCTCTGGTGAACCGGGTCCGCGGCCTGTCGCCGGTCCCGGGCGCATACCTCCTGTGGAACGGGCAGCGACTCAAGATCCTGCGGGCGGATAGGCGATCGGATGCCGGACCGCCTGGCACCATTCTTTGCATCGAAAGCCAGGCGCTCGTGTGCGGGACCGGAGCCGGTGCATTGGCACTCTGCGAGGTGCAGCCGGAAGGGAAGCGCCGAATGACGGGGGCTGAGTTCGCGCGAGGCCAGCGCCTGCGGGTGGGAGACCGGCTTGCCTAGACTCGACACGGAGAAGCGGCGACACGGGGACACGGAGAAACAGAGGGCGAGGGGCGTTGCCCCGTTTCCCCGTCCCCGTGTCTCCCCGTCGCCCCGTCGGCCGGGAGCGGACCCCCGGGCGCTGGCGCTGGAGATCCTGGAACGGGTGGAAGCGACCGACGCCTACGCCAACCTGCTCCTGGATGCACGCCTGCACAAGAGCGGGCTCACGGGAGCAGATCGCGCCCTGGTCACGGAGCTGGTGTACGGCGTGCTCCGCTGGCGGGGCAAGCTGGACTGGATCCTGGCGCAGGTTCTGGACCGGCCGATCGCGGCGCTGGATCGCCCCGTCCGCCAGGTCCTTCGCCTCGGGGCGTACCAGCTCTGTTGTCTCACGCGCATCCCTGACTTTGCCGCAGTGGACGAGGCGGTCCGCCTGGTGCGCCGGGCGGGGGTGGGAAGGAGCGCGGGCTACGTGAACGCGGTCCTGCGCTCGGTGGCCCGCCGGCGCGAGAGACCTGCGCCCGACCCCTCGACAGACCCAGTCGGCTACTGGGAGACCGCAGGCTCGCACCCGCGGTGGTTGGTCGAGCGGTGGGTGGCGTGGCTGGGTCCCGAGGAGGCAGGACGATTGATGGGGGCGAATAACACGGTGCCGCCGGTGACGGTCGTGGCGAACACGCTCAGGGCCCAGGTAGAGGATATCGGGCGCGCCTTGATGGAGGCCGTTCCCGATGTCACTCCCGGCCGGTGGGTTCCCGGGGCCTTTTCGATGCGGGGAGCGGGAAGTCCAGCCGACCTGCCGGGCTTCGCAGAGGGCTGGCTGATCCCGATGGATGAGGCCGGGACCCTGCCGGTCCTGGCCCTGGACCCTTTGCCCGGCCAGCGGGTGCTGGATGCCTGCGCCGGCGGCGGGAGCAAGAGCGCGCTGATCGCCGCGCGGGTCGGAGTCAACGGTGAGGTCGTGGCTATGGATCGGAGCCCTCGGGCCATGCGACGCCTGGAGGTGGCGATCCGCCGCTTGGGGCTTGCGGCGGTGCGACCCCAGCTCGCCGATGCGCGGGCTGCCGGCGCGGAGTGGCCTGGCCAGTTTCCCCGGGTTTTGCTGGATGCGCCGTGCACCGGCCTGGGCACGATCCGCCGCCGGCCGGAGATCCGGTGGCGCCGTCAGTCGGAGGACCTCCTGCGAGCAGCGACGCTCCAGCGCGAGTTGCTGGAGGGGGTAGCCGGGGCAGTGGCCATTGGCGGCCTCTTGGTCTACAGTACGTGCAGCCTGGAACCGGAAGAGACCGATGGGGTCGTCACCGCGTTCCTCGCGGCCCATCCGGAGTTTCGCCTGGACGATCCCCGGCCGGCCCTCGCGCAGGCGGCCGATCTCGTGGACGGCCAGGGGTACCTGCGGGCGTGGCCCCATCGCCACGGGACGGACGGATTCTTCGTCGCGCCGCTCTGCCGGATACGCTGATGCCCACCTATCGCCGCGAGCCATCACGACTGTACCGGTTCATCGTCGGCCTGGTGAAAGTCATGGCCATCCTCACGGGCCTGTTCGCGCTGGGGCTGTCCTCGGCGTACGTGGCCATGCAGATTGCCATGGAGAAGGACCGGGTCGGGGTCCCGCGCGTGGTGGGCCTGGATTCGGTCGCCGCCGGCCAACTGATCAGGGAGGTGGGACTCGCGTCGCGGGTCGTCGCGGAGGAGTTCAGCGACAAGATCTCCAAGGGCCGCGTCACCAACCAACGCCCGAGCAGTGGCTCCCGGGCCAAGATCGGCACGGAGGTGCGCCTGTTCCTCAGTCGGGGGACCGACCAGCTCGAGGTGCCGAACGTGGCAGGCATCACATTGGCCCAGGCCCAGCGAAGCCTGGCCGAGGCCGGCCTGAGCCTGGGGCCGGTGACGGTGATCCACTCGGATGCCCATGCGCGCGAGACCATCATCGCCCAGGATCCGCGCGCCGGCGCGGCAGCCACCCGCGGTACCACCGTGAGGCTGCTGCAGAGTCTGGGTCCGTGGGAAGAGATGGTGACGATGCCGGACCTTCGCGGCCGAGAGATGGTCACGGCCATCAACCTGCTGCGAGAGCTCCAGGTGGAAGTCCGGGTGAGCTTCGAGCGATCGGTCTCACGCGAGGGCCAGGTGGTTGCGCAGGATCCGCCGCCCGGCGCCCACGTAAGAGTCGGTGGGCAGGTGACGATCACTGTCGGGGATTGAGGAATGCGGAGCACCCGGGGGGTACCCGAATTCGGAATGCGGAATGGAAAACTGACGAAGAGCGATGGGTCGTGCTGCGCGGGATCACGAGACATTCCACATTCCGCATTCGCCATTCCACATTGCGAAGAGGAGGCATCATGGTCAAGATCGCGCCGTCAGTCCTGTCGGCGGATTTTGGGGCCCTGGCGGAGGACATCGCCAAGGTTGAGCCCGAAGCAGACGTGCTGCACGTGGACGTGATGGACGGGCACTTCGTCCCCAACCTCACCATCGGTCCGCTGGTAGTGGAGGCAATTCACAGGCGCACGCAGGTCCCGCTGGACGTCCACCTGATGATCCAGAATCCCGAGCGGTACATCGGCGCCTTCGCCCAGGCGGGTGCCACCTATCTCACTGTGCATGTCGAGGTGTGCCCGCACCTGCACCGGACCATCCAGCAGATCCGCGAGGCCAGGGTGAAGCCCGGCGTGGCCCTGAATCCCTCCACGTCACTCCACACGGTGGAGCACATCCTGGACCAGGTGGATCTGGTCCTCCTGATGTCGGTGAACCCTGGCTTCGGCGGGCAGTCCTTCATCCCGTTCGTCCTCAAGAAGATCGAGGAGCTGGCGCGGTGGCGACGGCAGCTCGAGCCTCGACCGGAACTCGAGGTGGATGGCGGCATCAAGATGGAGAATTGCCGGGCCGTGGCCGATGCGGGAGCAACGATCCTGGTGGCGGGGTCGGCGATCTTCGGCGCGCCCGACCCGCGGGCCGCCATCGTGAAGATGCGGGAGCTGTTGGCGTAGCCGGGACAGAGAGCGTTCGGGGCACCCACGCCACGGCGGTGGGGATCCACCGCGGTGCCGTGGGTCCCGGCAGTTCCCGGAGGAACCGGACAGCCCAATGGCGCGCCGCCTGGGCATGACCCTTCCCCATCCGTTCCTGACGCTGTCCTTCGTGACGCTGGCGGTGGTGCCGAGCCTGAGGGTGACCGATCGCGGCCTGGTGGACGTTGACGCAGGGCGGATCGTGTCGCTGTGGGTGGATTGAGGTCACATTTCCCCAGTCCGAAATTCTCAACCGCCAAGGACACCCAGCGCCGGCGCTGGGTACCCGGAACGCCAAGACCGAAATAGCTCATTGGGCAAAAACGGACGAACCTGCCGAAGGCCCCAAGAACGCGCTTTCGCATTCTCCTGTGGAGAGGTCGGAACATCGTATCCTTGGCGGCCTTGGCGTCATGGCGGTTCAAGGTTTTTCTCGGATTAGGGATTTCTGATCATGGAGGCGCCGAGGTCAGCAGGCGGCCCGGTAGCGCTGGCACGTGGCGTATGGTTTCGCCTCGACCACAAACCATTGGCAAGGTGTCATGCGGGACCATCCGGCTGAACTCAAGGGCTGAATGCCGACCGACCCCCTATGGGCTCCGCGTCTCCGTGGTGCAATGCGACGTTTGGGTTGGTTCGTGGCATCGGCGACAACGGAAGGGGTGATCGCTCGTGAGTGTTCGGCAACTTCCCATCCCACCGCACTTTGATCGCAGCGCGGTGGCGAAGGTCTGGCGGGTTCCTTACCAGCAGCGGGCCGAGGAGGCAGCAGCCTGGGCGAGGCGCCACAACGTGCCGCCCGCCGCAGCAGACGGGGAACGCGTGTGTCTGGTGATCGTCGACTGCCAGAATACGTTCTGCATCCCCGAGTTCGAGCTCTTCGTCGCCGGCCGGTCGGGCATGGGCGCGGTGGAGGATAACGTCCGGCTGTGCGAGTTCATCTATCGGAATCTGGGTGTCATCACCGAGATCGTTCCGACCATGGACACGCACACCGCCATCCAGATCTTCCATCCTATATTCTGGATCAACGATGCTGGTGAGCACCCGAAACCTCACACGGCCATCTCCCTGCAGGATGTTGAGAAGGGAGCGTGGAGGCCCAACCCGGCCGTGGCCCCCAGCGTGATGGGGGGAGATGTCCAGCGGCTGCAGCGCCATGCGGCGCATTATGTGAGGAAGTTGACCGAGCGGGGAAAGTACCCGCTCATGGTGTGGCCCTACCATTCCATGCTCGGCGGGATCGGCCACGCGCTCGTGTCGGCCGTCGAGGAAGCGCTCTTTTTCCACTGTGTGGCGCGAAGCAGCCAGACCCGCTTTCAGATCAAAGGCGGCAACCCGCTGACCGAGCACTACTCGGTGCTGCACCCGGAGGTCCGGGAAGGCCCCGACGGTGAGCCGATCGCCGAGAGGGACGCCGGTTTTCTCCGACGACTGCTGGACTTCGACCGGGTAATCGTCGCGGGCCAGGCCAAGAGCCACTGCGTGGCCTGGACCATCGACGACCTGCTCACGGAGGTCAGGGCTCGGGATCCGAGGCTGGTCGAGAAAGTCTACCTCCTGGAGGATTGCACGTCCCCGGTCGTCGTTCCCGGTGTCGTGGACTTCACCGACGAGGCAACCGCGGCCTTTCAGCGGTTCGCCGATGCGGGGATGCATGTGGTGCGGTCAACCGAGCCGATCCACACCTGGCCGGGAGTCGATCTGTGAACGGTCGTTTCTGGGACCTCCGGTGCAATAGCGGATGCGTGTTTTCATCGCAGGGGGTATGGTCACACTTTACCCCAATCCGAAATTCTCAACCGCCAAGGACACCCAGCGCCGGCGCTGGGTACCCGGAACGCCAAGACCGAAATGGCTGATTGGGGGGAAGGAACGGAACTCCTGAATGCCCCATAAACTGGTTTTCGCGTTCTTCGGTCGAGAGTTCGAAACATCGCATCCTTGGCGACCTTGGCGTCATGGCGGTTCAATGGTTTTTTCGGATCAGCATCAACTCCCGTACGAAGGCGATCCCGTCGAGGACCGAGAGCAGCGTGTTGCCCTGGAAGCGACACTGCGGCTCGAGGAGGACCCGAATGCCTCGGGCCTGGCCGTACTCCGCCGCCTCCAGGAACCCCTCCTTCATGCGCTTCCACGCCTGCGCGGCCGCCGACCCCTCGGGGACGTTCCCGCGGATTCGCCCGAGGTGAATCTGCGCTCCCCACCGCTCAGCCATGTCGATGTAATCCCGCAGCCGCTCCCGAGCCGCTTGCCGGACCGACGGGTCCGGATCTGTCAGCGTCAGCCCATCCTCGCTCGCCGGGCCGGTGCTGAGCTCCGGAACCGCCAGGCCGTGGCGTTTGATCGTATCCGCGATCGCCTGCTGGTCCAGCTCCCGCGGGTTGCGGGCGAACAATTCCACCCCCTCGTACCCCAGCGCCCTAAGCTGGGCGCAGATGGGATCCAGATCGCCCCGGAAGCACGGCATTTTCCTGGCCCGGCAATCGGGCATGGCAACGGCATAGCTCAGCTTCATGGAGTGCCCCTACAGTAACGAGTAGAGATATGGGATGGTCTTGGAAGAATTCCGCTCCTTCAGGAGCTGCTCCATGGTGGCCACATCGATCCGGTCGGTGATCTCTTCCAGTTTGCGCGTCAAACGCATCGCCGCATTGAAATTCTCCACGGTGTCGATCTCCTTGGGGTAGACGTCGAACGCGTACCAGTCGTCCGTGTAGCCCAGCTTGCGCAGGGTATAGAACAGCTCGACGAATTCCCAGAGGTGGAAGGCGCCCGGGAGCATGTCCCAGTCCCACCGTCCGTCGTTATCGTTCAGGTGGACATAGAAAAGCCGGTTCGCCCGGGCCAGCAGCGCCGCGGACTGGGCGGGGCGCTCGTCCGCGTACAGCGCATGGCCAATGTCCAGCGTGGCGCCCAGGTTCTCCGCGCCGGTGAGCTGGCAGAAGCTGGCCGTCTCGCCGGCCGTACCGAAGATGCAGCGTGCGATCGGGTCGTTTTTCTTGTACTCGATGCAGAGACGAATGTTCCGGTTGTGGGCGCACGCCGCCGAGAACGCCTCGGCTGCGTACTCGTAGGCCTTGATGTAATCTACCTCGAAGAGCGTATCCGCCCCTTCGTTCAGCGGACAGGTGGTCACGCGGTTGCAGCCGAGTTCGCCGGCGAAATCGATGGCGCGCTTGAGGTCGCTCACCACCTCCTGGCGCTCGCCGGCCTTCTCCGAGATGAAGGAGCCTCGCCACCATTTCCCCGTGCGGCGCGAGCGGAAGTTGACCCCCGAGATCCCGAAAGGGTACCGTTTGAGCAGCCCCTTCAATTCCGCCGGATTCTCGAAGTCGGCGGGATAGCACAACTCCAGTCCGTCCAGGCCCTTGACGCGGGAGGCCATCTCCAGCTTCTCTGCCAGAGTGCGACTCCCCTGGTACTGCATGTACCGGTTCCTGACCTCGCCCAGAAACGCGGTGATGATCGCCAACCTGTTCATCTGTTTCCCCCAATCCGAAATTATTAACCGCCAAGGCGCCAAGAACGCCAAGACCAGAAGGCCTTATTGGGGAAGACAAACGGAACTTCTGAAGGCCTCAAGAACCGGTTCTCGTGTTCTGGATTGGAAGGTTC
>Ga0315285_10001168_pt1 | contig 27462 bp, 34 predicted proteins | sample YL17G09_36_MG_FD_203698 | JGI IMG/M metagenome (GOLD analysis project Ga0315285, IMG submission 203698) | Sediment microbial communities from Yellowstone Lake, YNP, Wyoming, USA - YL17G09_36 | ecosystem: Environmental > Aquatic > Freshwater > Lake > Sediment | place: USA: Wyoming | collected... | reverse complement strand
CTGGTTCCGTTTTGATAACTTGCTGGGCAATCGTTGCAACTATGGTCTTAGCAGAAAGGAAGCCTAAGACCTGACAATTCCTTCATAACGATTCCAGAAAGCCCCTAGAAGTCTTTCATCAGAATTCAGGCTACTATACTGGTGTAATGGTCAATCACAAGTAATAAGAACTGAGACAGAGAACACAGCAAATGGTGATTTGGATTGCTTGAAGGAAAGAATGTGAACTTGAGAGTTGTGGAGAAAGAGGATTTGCCTTGGGTGCTTGCAGAAGGAACAGATTAATAGGCCTATTATTCTAGACTTTGACTGACCGTAATGAATAGTAATGGATTATTGTTCGGTTTATTCATTATTGGTTGTGGAGCGTTGACTTTTTTTAAGGCTACAGGTAAAGATGACCATGAATTGGTTGGCATACGTTCTGGAGCTTTGGTTGAAGCTAGGGCTGTAAAGTATTTGGGAATAATCGTAATGTCAATGGGTCTATTCGTTTTGATATTGTCACTGTTACTTCCAGCACCTAACTGAGCCAACATCATTTGAAAGACAAAGAAGGAACAAGACAAGCTTCACTCTTTCAAGGATTTCACAGGGTCTTTGGGTGTGTGCTATCTTTAATTATCTCCAGAGTCATAGCAGTTGGATGAGAAGCATGTTTGAAGGTCAAAAGACCACTATTTTCTGGCTAGGTCTCATCATTCTAGGTTTGGCTTCCTTTGACCTTTTCTCAATGCTATGGTACCAAATAGTACCAAGCTATATGGGGTATTCGACATACCCCAATTGGGGCGACTATTGGAGATACATGGTTCCACCTGTTGTAGGAGCCGTTATGTTCATTCTGATAGGATTGTACATGATGAGGTCTGGAACAAAGAAGAAGCAAGAAGGAAAAACACAACTTCTGACCCAGTAATCCTTTCCAATGCAGACTTTGCTTTTTCACAATGGTTTCAGAAGCGTAAACAATCAAAAATGCTGTCTGTTATTAACATATAGAGCTATAGTTGAGCTTCATTTCTGATTGATGTTCTGTTCATGGTGTAGTCTTTAATACTGATTCACCTAATCTTGTCTTTTGGGTGTCAATTGTGGTTGACATACAAACTGTTTCTATAGCAATAGCCTCTGCAAGTGTTGTAGTTGGAGTATTCTACTACATTTGGCAGATTAGGCACCAGACCAAGATGAGACAGACCGACCTTGTGATTAGAATCTCTTCTTTTGGTACAAGGAGGGACTTCTTAGAGGCGTGCACAGACATCTTTGAAGCTGAGTTCAAAGACTATGATGACTTCGTTAGAAAGTATGGAGCACCATTCTCAAAAAAGCCAATTCCCATGTCCTTTTTTATTGTTGGCAACTTCATGGAACGTGTTGGGGTTCTTCTAAAAAACAAGCTGTTAAATGCTTCATTGATTAGTCAACTGTTGACTGTTACTGATTTTTGGGAGAAAATGAAACCTGTGATAGAAGGCATCCGAAAGGAAGAGCAAAATCAGAGCTATTATGAGTATTTTGAATATCTCTACAATGAAATGAAGAAAAGAGAACAAGAAGGTGTGAAGAATGGTTAACGTGTCAACATTTACTACTTTGATTGCGACCTTGAGTATTGTGTTTGGTCTATTAGGCATGGTTTTAATGTGGAGGAAAGGGAAAACAGCAGAAGCCATTTCCATACTGAACACAGCTCTCCTTATCCTAGTGATTTTGCTCCTGGTATTCCCACCTCGACTGTTTACATGAACCCAAGCAATCAAGAGTCCAAAGTTTCCTTCAAAGATTTCAGGGAGTCTCTAGAAGTTTTCCATCGAAGTTCGTTTTCTATGCATAGAATGACTAATCACAATTAATAAAAACTTGAAGAGAGCAAACAGGCTTGGTGGTTTGAATTGCTTGAGGGCAAGAATGTGAATCTGAGGGCTATGGAGAAGGAAGACGTGTCGTTCTGGCATAAATGGGCTAACAATGTGGATTCGGAATATTTCTTGCCGAGTCAAAGGTCTAAAGCAGAAATGGAAAAAGCATTGTCAGAACCTAGTCCCTACGAGTTCAAGGACTTCATAATAGAGAAGAAAGACGGAACGAAGATTGGGTTGATTACTCACTTCCACGTATTACACCCGATGGGCAAAACGTTGGAAATAGGCTCTGCCCTAATTCCAAACGAGAGGAGAAAAGGCTACGGCACCGAAGCCGCACAAATAATGCTTGACTACCTGTTTCTCAGCAAAGAGGCTCCCTGTATTCAAGCAACAACTCATATCAAGAACACAGCGTCACAGAGAGTCCTAGAAAAAGTAGGCTTCAGAAGAGAGGGCATAATGCGGAAACGTAGCTTTATTCGAGGAGAATGGACAGACATAATTTTATACAGCATCCTAAGAGAAGAATGGAAAGAACCAAAAATACTAACAAGAACCACTTGAAGAAAGTCAGTTTTTGGTTTTGCGGAAAAGTTATAACTAAACGAAAGAAACTGTTCAAATAGGGCGAATTGACTTGTGGCACGAATATCCGATTCCAGCAAGTTTTGAGGACCAAAAAGAAACGATAAGAAGCCTTAGAAAATGGATGCAGAACCTCGAAAAGCGAAAACTTGTAGTCGGGTATGCCTTCGACCATTACTTCTCAAATCCCAATGAGCCAGATGAACTCAGAGTGCGATTCCAATATACTGAGGAAAAGAATAGGGAGACAGTTGAAAGGGAACTGGAACGGGAAGTGAAAAAAGTCGTGGTAGATTATGTCAAGAAAGAGCGGATTTGGGATTCTCCAGAACATATACTAAATGCATATGAGTTTGGAACCAGATGTGCTTTTCTTGGATGGGGGTTAATTGAAAACAAACGTTTTCCAGAGGACTATTTCCTCGATTTCGCTGAACCGCAAACTGTTTCCCAGCAAGATGGGAAAACTGTCTTTTCAATCAAACGAGTGCCCAAAGAGTTCCAAATAAACTTCAATCATGGAGTCATGAATTCATTAGGCATTCCGAAATGTCCAAACGAGATGTTTGTTCATCTTGACTTGCTTATGGATTGCACAAAAACCCACACGAAGCAAGAACTATTGGACTGGCTACAGACACACCTACCGTGACGTGAGTCTACACGATAACGAAATCTAATCTGCATCTAGCTTCAACCTTCCACTTCTAATTTCAGATTCAAGCAGTCTTTCAACAATCTTGCTGGCTTCATAGGGAGATTTAGCTGGACACTCATATGCCTTCCCACAACGGTCACATTTCCAATAGAATTTCTTGATTAGTCCCTTCTTCTCTGCTTCCATTTCACAATCGCAATCAGGACAAAAAGGGTTAACTTCACAAAAGGCGTAAGGGTCTGAATGTAAGCTGAAACGCCCATAGAGAACGTTCCACTTCACACCGAAATGATTTGAAGCAAATCTCTGAATGATATTTGTTGGTCGTTTTCGTATGAGTTCAACAATCATGCCACGTTTCTGTCTAGCTCGAACAAACATGATTGCTGTTGGAATCACTATCAGAACTGCACCAATGACCAACCAGAGCGGAAGTTCCATTGTCAACAGACTGAATGGAGAGCTAACATTGAAGTAACTCAAGGCAGATGATATTAGAAACCATGATGCATCAGCAAGAATCCCAACGACTATTCCTGTGGCTACGTCCTTAGTAATTCCCAAATCTGTTGACCTAGTAGAAGTATCCTCTACTGTTCTTCTTAAGTTAGTTTGACCCATCTATCTTTAGGGAAAGCTAGAAATCCAGACTAAGAGTGGACTTTTCGGGAGACATCTCCACTTGTCTATGGAAATAGGGCAATCTCCTAGGGATCTGCGGTTTCCCTATGTTGAGAAGGGCGAGGTCCTCGTCGATTGTCGCGGATGGGAAAATCTACAACAGTAGTGAAGGGTAGGGGGTAGGTCGTTTTTGCGAGGTCGTTTGGCTGTCAAAAACAGGGTATTCCGTCGGGTGGCCGAGCTTCGCAGAACTATTAATGTTAACCTCATCAGGGTCTGCGGGTTCCTGATGCAGACAAAAGTGTACCTGTACTGGAAAGAAGAATAGGAAATGAGGCTTAATACAATCTCTTGCTTCGGCTCTTTTTAGTCAAAGCTAATATGAGCACGGTCAAAGCCATGAATACTGGGAGAATGATTGTTGATGGAAACTCGGGAACTACTATGGTTTCCGGGTCTGCTTTGGCAGGCGTTGGGTCAGCGAATATGTAGCCGTTGCCCATGCCCACGTAGATTTTGCCGTCGCAGTCTTCGAAACACAAAGCATAGTAGGCGCCTTCCGTGGTGTTGAACGAGACATCCCAATCTGTTCCATTGTACGTGAGGATTTTGTTTGCTGTGCCAGCGTACAGTCTGTTGTCGTAGATGCCTAGTGAATAGATCCAATAATCATGGTCAAAGATAGTAGTCCAGTTTTCACCGTCGTATTCGATTACTCTGCCGCTGAAACCCGTTCCGCCTTGGCATAGCGGCTTTCTCCAGCCCTGATCTCTAGTTGCCAAGTACAGCTTGCCTTCATAGACTCTCATGGCTTGAAAGGCAAAAACGTCATCGTAGTTCACAGCAATACTCCAGTCTGTTCCGTTGAAAGAGTAGAGTTTTCCTCCTGAGCCTATGTACATCACACCGTTATGGACCGCAAAGGAGTCGACGCTTCCGAAGGGGCTTGAAAAGTTGAGTGCGTCCGAGAATTCTGTATCTATTTGCCAGTTGGCAGGATTCTCAGCTGCGGTTTCGCAGTAGTACAAGGTGGGATGACTATCCAACAGGGTTCCCACGTATAGGGAGTTGTTGTAGATGCCTAAAACCTTGGCGTAGGTTTCGACTGGAAAGACTTGGATGAGGTCGGTTCCATTGAGGTAGTACAGTCCGTCCTTGCCTCCCATATAGAGTGTGTTCTCGTAGAATCTGATAGAAGTCCCGTAAGTAGGCATGCTGATCGCGTTCCATCCACTTCCTGTGTTCACGTAGAGAGCGTTGCTGTGAAGGACACATAGCGTGCCATTGAAGGCACAAAGATCAATGCTTGGGCATCCTCCTGATTCTTTGTAGCACACTTTCCATGGAGCATCATAGTAGGCAGACTCCGGAGAGGCTTCGTAGTCTACATGGCCATCTCCATCCGTATCGACTTCGAATGCAAACGTCGCATTCGAGGCAGGGACCAATGCGGTTGCAAGAGTCATTTCCGTAACATTGATGCTTGCGTAGGAAAAGGTGCCTCCGTCAGCCGAGGGAAATACGTGGGTGACTTCTACGTTTCCGTCCCCGTACGCCTCCATCGTGATGTTGTAATCAAGGTCCAACGGAAGCCAGAAGCGCTTCAGACCGGTCGCGTTGTCCAAGTCAACGTCGGCGCCAGGAATCTCGCAGATCCCCCCGTTTCTAGAGGAGACCAATCTTCCATACTGGTCAACTATATCGACCTCAACGGGGCATTTGAAGCTTATTATTCTCTTTATTCCGCCTACTAACCATGAAGCAAAATCATTGACGGTTTTCGCCACCCAATCTTGAGGATATGCATTAGGCATCGTGACGAAGACCTTATTGTAGTTGTATGGCAATGGATTCCAGACAATTGTATTTCTGGCAAGGTCCCAACTAACCACATATCCCAAACCAGGGTAGCTATTGTCGTATATCACGACGTTCTTCACGTTTTCCGTAACTGAATACGCGCCGATCACCGTCACCGCATGTTCTACTCCCGTTGTTTTGTCACCTAGCAGAAGCAATGGAGGGCGGTTCCACTTTAGGAATCCTAAGATCTTCTCGTACTCATTTCGCAGATTCACAGTTGACAAAAAGAAGCCGACGGTCTGAAGCGAGTTCAGTGCGTGATACGCGGCGATTTTTTCGTCCGCCTCAGCCTTGGTCAACTCGAAGGTCACGTCGCCCGCAGGCCTGAGTATCGTGCCAGTGTAGTAAAGGCTAGCAGTTGAGGCCATCCCAACGCATCGACCGTATGGCCACATGAAAGACACCACGGTGCTTGTAAGGGCGTGCGGAAATGGTGAGTAGTCTGAGCTTTTGACGTAATCTTCCATGACTTGTTTCAGATCGCGAAACTGGAAATCTGACCACACGTAGTTTTTGAATGAATACCCATCCCGATATGCAACGAACCCACACATCTGATCTTGGACAATCGAAGTGTCCGGAATGGCTGCAACCCAATTGTTAGCTTCGTTTGATTCCTTGATATAGTCAAACCTGTCCACAATGATCTCCACCGCTTTGCCGTCTACGTTGAGGATCTCAGTTGCATTCCAGACGAAAGTCACCGTCTCGGATTCTTGAGCGGGAAGTGAAGCTATACTTACCTGCTGCAGGGGAAATGTAATGCTATACGTGTCTTCGGGTTCGGTTTTCGGAATGATATACTTTGTAGACTGCAGTAGGTCCACGCTAACACCGTTTGCATCTTTGCCTCCGATATTCGCAACGCTGGCAACTATGCTAGTCGGTTGGCCTTCCAGAGGATATGGCGGAGAAATAGAGACAAGCGACACCGTCAGATCTGGTTCCGCGGGCGCAAAAGTATAGATCTTGTAGTCGTCTGATCCTACGTATACCTTACCATCAGCAACAGCAGGAGAAGAAAAAACATAGCTGCCTGTTGCGTAGCTCCAGAGCTTTAAGCCTGTTGAAGCATTCAGACAATAGACATTGGAGTCTCCTGATCCTACGTACACCTTGCCGTCAGCGACAGCAGGAGAAGACCACACAATCCAGTTTGTAATGTAGCTCCAGATATACTCTCCAGTTGTCGCGTTAACGCAGTGGATCTTCGTATCAAATGATCCCACTAACACCTTACCATCAGCAACAGCAGGAGAGGACCACACCTCACTGCTGGCTGCATAGCTCCATACAAGAGTGCCCGTTGAAGCATCCAAACAGTAAACCCTGTTATCATGCGAGCCCACATAGACTTTACCATCCGCAACGGTTGGGGAGGAAGACACGCGGTTGCCTGTTATGTAGTTCCAGAGTTGTGTTCCTGTTGAAGCATCCAAACAGTAAACCCTGCCGTCATCTGATCCTATGTACACCTTGCCGTCAGCGACAGCAGGAGAGGAATATACCGCACCCCCTGTAATGTAGACCCATATCTGCGTTCCTGTTGAAGCATTCAGACAATAGACATTGGAGTCTCCTGATCCTATGTACACCTTGCCGTCACCAACGGTTGGGGAGGAAAACACGCGGTTGCCTGTTATGTAGTTCCAGAGTTGTGTTCCTGTTGAAGCATCCAAACAGTAAACTCCGCCGTCATCTGATCCTATGTACACCTTGCCGTCAGCGACAGCAGGAGAAGAAGACACGCGGTTGCCTGTTATGTAGTTCCAGAGTTGTGTTCCTGTTGAAGCATCCAAACAGTAAACCCTGCCGTCTCCTGATCCTATGTACACCTTGCCGTCAGCGACAGCAGGAGAAGACCGCACCTCGAAGCCTGTTGCATAGCTCCACAGTATGTCATTCGTGCTAGGTGCGCTTGAAACTGAGTGTCCAGTATGTCTTGGGTTTTGATGGAACATCGGCCAATCATTGGCGCTTTCGAGCCAAGGATTCATAAGCGGATAGGTGTCGTTATTGCCTGCATCTATAACGTACGCTGTATCCCCCATTCCGTAGCGCCCCCGCGCTTGAATGCCAAATGCCATTGTTAACATACTAACTAGAAGCGACATAATCATAATCATAGAAAACGTGTTCTTCATACTCACCTGTCTCCTTCTTCCCAGACTGGCAGATTATTCTATGATTGATGTTCCTATTATGATTTATGGAAACATCCTCTATAACACCATTCCGCAATATATCATAGACACAGCGTATCATATGCAACATCAACGCCAGAAAATCAATCTGCTTCGATTTTCCCCTAGAATGCTTCCCATGAGAAAAGAGGGATGAACGCATCACTTAATTAGGAATGACATCAGGTGGAGCTTCGGCATTTTGATCAGAGAGAAAAAGGGGGGTTTGCGGGAGACGTCTCCATTTGCTGCGGAAATAGGAGACCCCGGCAGGTATTCAGTAGACTCCGTCTACTTTTCGGGCTTCTCACTTGCGTTTCCTCAGGAAGGCAAGGCTGTCAAACGTAATGAACGCAGAGAAAAAGGGAAGATTGTGCGGGAGAAGTCGCCATTTCTAGGGAATTTATTTAAACCTTACTAGTCTAAAACTTTACATTATAACGAGTTGAGGATAAGCGCGCGCGAAATAGTATGGCGTAAGAACCGCTTAGTGCTACGCTTTAGAACGGGTTTGTACCAGAAAAGGAACAGTGCAAGAAGCTCTCTAACTTGAGTTTGTTAGATAGATGAAAACGGATTGACTCAGGTTTTCGCAGCATTCTCCGTGGCGATGGAGAGAGTCGGGCGACGCTGGTGTCGTTTTTTCCATGAAGCTTATGTTGGCATCAGTCAAGTTTTTCTCGAAGGTGTTACTGCAAAATGGGTTTCAATTGGGATCCTGTTTACGTCGCGAATCTGGCATTGTGCATAGTCATCTTCATATTAGGTTACTGGGGCTACAGGAAAAGGCGCGACGCCGTGTCTCTTCTCATCGGCATGGCCTTTGGGTTATTTGGCATTTCTCATCTTGGCACGCTTTTAGGCCTCGCAGCAGATTGGACCAACGTGTTGATCGGGATCAGAGTGCTTGCCTATCTTACGGTGGTTTATGCCTTGTTCAAGTATGTAACAATGAAAGCAAAGTAATCACTTTTCAGGGTTGCGAGCAACTTGCGCGTGCGGGTGATCAGAACCGAGTTCAAGCAGTGTACAGTTCTGCATTCTGAGTTGAGACAACTGGGAGTTAACTCATGCATCTTTCATAACAGATCTTGCGCGCGTTCGAATAGGTTATTGCGAAACTGAATCAGTTCTGGAATGCTCGAAGGCTCCTGCATTTGTTGTTTTCGATATCTTCTTAACGTTCACTTCGTTTCGTTTTCCCGAGGTTTATCTTGCTTTTGCAGAAATGATACCAATAAATGTGTGAGAAGTCTTTCTAGCAATTGTTTTATAAGTCCACATGAATGAATGAGAGAGCGTAAAAGTCTGGTTACTTTCAAGGGGAGAAGGACAACAATGTTGGGAAGAGTATGCTTGGGTAACACCTTCAGTGGTATGCTTGGAAGAGGCGGAATCCTCAGGCTGAAGTTGAAGGCCATTCGATCAGGCATATGGTTCAGAGCGTTGAGAAGTATAGACCGGGCCCTGATAGACTTGACTTTGAGAGTTGTTGATAAAGTGAATAGTGACACGCTGGCTAAGGCATTGATCTCAGTGTTGACGATACTTGAGAACGCTCTGGAGAACCGAGTTTCACGTGCCGTTAGAGAAGTTGGGTTTCAAGTCGCTCGAAAGATGAGTTTAGTCGCGCAAGGTTGGGGTAACGTTTCAGCTGGAAGTTGGGCGACCGACCTGTCTTTTGCGAAGTTTCTTGCGATAATGCATATCAATAACCCGATGAATTTCATGAACTAGGTTTTGCACGTATGAGGACGATTGGTCTTTCAACATTGCGTTTGCGTTTGTTATTCAATCGAGTACTTGGGTTTTGGTAGGTAGTTGATTGTGAGCGAGTTTGCAAAGGTTCTGGTCAGCCTATCGCTGAATGACCTTGCTAAGACTGTTCTGAGGACAAATGGCTCCGACCTAGACGTAATTCATGAGAAGCCCAGAATAGGGGACATAAGGAACAGCTATGCCGACATTTCAAAGTCATCGAAGAGCTTGAATTTCAGGCCAAGAATCACGCTTGAGAATGGGTTGCGAACCATGATGGGCTTGGAGTCGGCGGTGAGTGGTGAGGTTCTGAAGGCTTTTGACGAGGACGTGGGTGAAAGTGTCTGTGGAAGCTGAAGGGGCAAGACTGGCTGTGGGCAAGACGGCTCTTGGCGGGTCTGAGCCCTTCATCGTTGTGGGAATTCCAGCTTTCAACGAGGAGAAAACCATAGCTCGAGTGATTCTGTTAGCCAAAGAGCATGCTGATGAAGTCGTAGTCTGTGATGACGGTTCGACGGACTTGACTGCTGAGATCGCGAAGGGTTTAGGCGCTGACGTTGTTAGGCATGAGCGGAATCTGGGTTATGGCGCAGCCATCAGGTCGCTGTTTAGGCGCGCGAAGGAATTGGAGGCGGATGTTCTTGTTACGTTGGATGGTGATGGGCAGCATGATCCGGAGGAGATTCCGAATGTTGTGAAGCCTGTTCTTGATGGTGCAGTTGACGTTGTTGTGGGCTCCAGATTTCTTGATAAGCACTTGGCCGCGACTATGTCTTGGTACCGGAGAGCTGGTGTGAAGTTCATTACGAAACTTGCTAATAACGGGTCAAAGAATGATGTCTTGGATGCGCAGAGCGGGTTCAGGGCTTACAGCCGCAAATCGCTTGAAGTCTTGAATCTTTCTGAGGACGGCATGGGCATCAGCACGGAGATTCTCATGAACTCGAGGCAGAAGGGTTTGAGGATTCGTGAGGTTCCTGCTTCCTGCAGTTATGGCAAGGACTTGAAGACTTCCACGCAGAACCCTGTTAGGCACGGTGTTGGTGTGGTTATGTCCATTATCAAGCTGGTTGTTGAAGACAAGCCTCTGATAGTGTTGGGAATACCTGGGATAATTTGCTTGATGGCAGGTGCTTCCTTTGGGGTGTGGCTGCTGCAAATCTATGCGGCTGAACACCAGATAGTGACGAACGTCGCGTTGGCTTCGTTGGCTTTTATCATGATGGGGTTCTTCTGCCTGTCCACGGCGATAACGCTGTACGCGATTTCAAGGCTTTTGAGAAAGATAAATGGTAAATGATGCGTGCATGAAAATCTCGATTGTTTTGGGAAGTCAGCGAGATCATTAAACCCTCTTCCAATTGTTAGAGGATGTGGGTGTTTGCGCTTGAGGAATTTGAGACGAAATTTCGTATGAAATACACGAAACATGGAAAGCATAGAGCTGCTGAGAGAGACATAAGCGAAGATATGATTCTAGAAGCTATATCACGCCCCACTTTTTCCTATTATGACTTGAGTTCGGGTACTACTGTCGTTTTTAGGAAGCTTCATGAAAAGCATTTGCTGGTGATTTATTCAAGGGAGGATGATGAGATCAAGGTTGTGAACACGTTTATTACATCGGTTGCTCGAGAACTTATTGACAGGAAACTGGAAAGCAACGTGTGGGTGAAGATCAGATGAGAGTTGAATACGACAGAGACGCCGACATATTGTATATTAAACTTGCAGATTCCAAAATAGTTGACACACGCTTGCTGGGCGAAGATGTGTACGTAGACATGGCTGAGGATGGAAGTTTCATCGGGATAGAAATATGGAAGGCTTCCCAGAACGCGATACTGCCGATATCGAAGGATATCGCGGAAAGAGTGAAAGCAATCCTGGAGAGGCCTGCTTGAAAGAAGGAAAGCTTTAAGGTCTTTGCTATTAGCTACCACAGTTTGTCTCAGCTGTCGAATGCCTGAAGAGCAGGGGAAGGATAGCCCGAGACGAGAATTTCGATTGTTCTTGGAACGCGGCCAGAGGTCATCAAGTTCTCGCCGATTATTCGCGAATGTGAACGCTTGGGTCTCGATTATTCCATTCTGCACACTGGGCAGCACTACTCTTACAATATGGACAGGGTTTTCTTTGAGCAGCTTTGTTTCGTCTGTGCACGGTGACGTGCCTCGGATTTGGTAAGCATCGCCAGAAGAAGCGACCCGACTCTAGTATACTTGAAAAAGGGTAATTTAAGAACACACATGCGCGCTATTCTTCAATTCGCGCGCGCCCCAAAAACATCACGAGAGGATTTTGATGAATAAAGTACTCATTACTGGAATAACTGGACAAGACGGTTCGTACCTAGCAGAACTTTTGCTTTCAAAAGGCTATGAAGTACATGGGATCATTAGAAGAGCTAGCACCTTCAATACCGCGAGAATAGATCATATTTATGTAGATCCTCATGAACCTGGGGCAAAGCTCTTTCTTTACTATGGGGACCTTTCGGATTCTGAGCAGATATCCAACATGATCTACAACATAAAGCCACATGAAATCTATCATTTGGGGGCCCAGAGCCATGTTCGAGCAAGTTTTGATATTCCGGAATACACTGGGGATGTCACTGCTCTAGGTACTACGAGGATTTTGGAAGCCATCAGGAGAAGTGGAAACAAAATCAAGTTCTATCAAGCTTCCAGCAGTGAAATGTTTGGGAATTCTCCATCTCCCCAAAATGAAAAAACGCCTTTCAGACCAAGGAGCCCCTATGCAATTGCTAAACTTTATGCGTATTGGATAGCGGTCAACTATAGGGAAGGTTACAATTTGTTTGCCTGTAATGGTGTTCTGTTTAATCATGAATCGCCCCGTAGGGGTGAAACATTTGTTACAAGAAAGATAACTCGTGCAATAGCGAATATTTTAGCTGGAAAACAAAAAGTTCTCTATCTGGGCAATCTTAATGCAAGAAGAGACTGGGGATATGCTCCTGAATATGTGGAGGTCATGTGGAAGATCCTACAATTGAATGAACCGGAGGATTTCGTGATAGGTACTGGTGAAGCGCATTCAGTTGAGGAGTTCGTTGAAAAGGCTTTCTCCTACGCTGGTCTTTCTTTCGAGAAATATGTAGAGGTTGATCCAAGGTATTTTAGACCAACGGAGACCGAAGAGTTAATTGCCGATCCAGAAAAAGCTCAGAGGAAGCTGCGTTGGGAGACGAAGATCAGATTTGAAGATTTGGTGAAGATAATGGTCGATGCTGACATGCGTAAGATGGGTTTAGAACCCATTGGTGAGGGCGATGAAATCTTGGAAAAGACATTTTCGAATAAATGGTGGAAGATGGACTAGAATGGGATTTTGGATGGATAAGAAGATACTGGTGACTGGTGGCGCTGGTTTCTTAGGTTCTTTTGTAGTGGAGAAGCTGATCAACGAAAGAAATGTTGATACGAGAAATATTCGCATTCCGCGAAGTAGAGACTTGGATCTGAGAATATGGGAAAACTGTGTAGAAGCTGTTAAGGATATGGACATTGTTATTCACTTAGCAGCGAGAGTCGGCGGCATAGGATTCAATAAGAAATATCCAGCAACTTTGTTCTATGATAACGCCATGATGGGAATTCAGCTAATGGAAGCCGCCAGGCAAGAAGGAGTTGAAAAATTCGTGGTAATAGGGACAGTGTGCGCATATCCTAAATACACCCAAGTACCTTTCAAGGAGGAAAATCTGTGGAGTGGCTATCCAGAAGAAACCAACGCGGCTTACGGTATAGCTAAAAAGGTTCTACTAGTTCAAGCTCAAGCTTTCAGAGAACAATATGGTTTTAACGCCATCTATCTGTTACCAGTTAACTTGTATGGTCCTAGGGATAATTTTGACCCTGAACGTTCGCATGTGATAGCAGCGCTGATAAAGAAGATGGTGGATGCAAGATTAGATGAGAGAAACGAAGTTGTGGTTTGGGGCACGGGGAAAGCATCTAGAGAGTTTCTTTATGTGGAAGATGCAGCTGACGGTATTCTTCGGGCTACTGAGAAGTATGACGGACCTGATCCCGTCAATTTGGGTAGTGGCAAGGAGGTTACAGTGTTTGAACTGGTGAGTGTAATAACTGAGCTTACGGGTTATAAGGGGAAAATCGTGTGGGACAGTTCGATGCCTGACGGTCAACCACGAAGATGTCTTGAAACCAGTCGAGCCAAGAAAGAATTCGGATTTGAGGCAAGGACTGAATTTAGAGAAGGGCTAAAGAGAACAATCGAATGGTACCTGAGGACAAAGCTAACTGCTGGCAGCTAGTATGAAAGTTGGATTCGTGCTCTCTCAACCATTCGGTTATAGCCTAGGAACTGACGTTAGAATACGTGGATTGGTGGAAGGACTTAGTAAATTAGGCGTTGAAGTTCACATAATTACCCCATTCGTAGACGATTTTTCTCTGCCGCAAAGGCGTATTTTTGTTCATAAATCACCATCTTTATTCACCAAATTGGGTATTTCAAATTTGGCGTATAGATTATCTAGGAAACTCTTGAACAATCCATCCTTGTGCAAAAATATCGTTTGCCGGAAATCTTTACTATTGAAAAGCGCAAATTCTATTGGAGAAAATGTCTGCAAAATTGTCAGGAAACTGAATTTGGATATTGTTCAAGCTGAGCAGCAAATAGCTTCGTTGGCATGCATCAATATTCGTAAAAAAATTAATGCGCCGGTGGTGGCGGATTTTCATGGTATTTGGGCTGAGGAGACGGTTGCCTCAGGCGTAATAAAGTATGGCGATGACTGTTACAAAGTTCTCTGCAACATAGAACAGGAAATAGCTTGTTGTGCTGATGCGGTTACTGTTGTGAGCGAAGAAATGAAAAGCTATATAGAGAACTACTCTGGTAATTCTGGAAACAAAGTTGTGTTAATTCCAAATGCGACTTTTCCAAGAGTGAAAAGCGCCAAAATTGTTGAACATCCTTCAAAGGTTATGCATATGGGAACTTTGCACCGTTGGGAGAATGTTGAGCTTTTCGTTCGAAGTATACCTTTCGTAATGCAACAGTATGGGTCAGCAAAATTCTATTTAACTCGGAAGGGAGAGAACCTCAAGAAAATCAGGCACTTGGCTTCAGAACTGAGGATATCTCCTGAATTTAAGTGGTTCTCTAGTAGCAGGCTCTTCTTTGAGTTCTTGAAATCATGTGACATCGGTGTAATCTCGTCAACTACAAATAAAGCCCGTATGATGGCCTACCCGCAGAAGCTTTATGATTATCTTTCTGTTGGTCTACCAATAGTTGCAAACGAAATTGGCGCTTGGACCAAGATAATTAAGGAAAACCGAGTGGGTATTGTAACTGATAATAATCCTAAAGCTTTTGCGAATGGTATCTTGGAGTTTCTGCAAAATCCTAAGCTAATTCATGAGTGCGGGCAACGGGGCATAGAGCTTGTGAGGGAAAAACTCAATTATCATAGGTCCGCAGAACAGTTGTTAGATCTATATCGTCATATTGTGTGATACACTGCTCCATCTATGTTTATTTATGGACAAGGAAGTGCGAAAATAATCAGAACAGTTATCGTACATAGACTTACCTCGAAAGCAAATTACACTAGACTATCAGAAAAAGGATTTGGGGAATCGAGGAACCCGGTCACTCTCACCCTTTATGGGAGCGCGCGCCAAATAGAAGCTATGGTCATGGAAGGACTAGGCTAACAAGTTCTAAGACCAGTTTTGGGATCAAAGTGAGAAAGTTGGACTCCGTGGTAAAGCAATCGGGAGTAAATCTTTGATAAAAATAGATACCGAAGAATATGAACTAAAGGTCTTGGAAAGTGCTAAGTCAACTCTTGACTATTGCAGGCCAAGGCTTCTGATTGCTTCTTACCACTACCCGAGTGAGTCAAGCGATGCTGTTAGATTTCTGACCGTGGCGAGTTTTCATTGTTTTCACCCATGGGGTCCCCCTTACGCTTCAAAAATCCTGTGAAACGTATGTCTATGCTGAACCCGATTAATGGAAAATAACCAGAAACCGCATACGTCGCTGGTTGTTGCATTTTCATGCACATTCTTTCTGTTGGGGTATATTGGCATTATCCGCAGGTTGCATTGGAATTTCTGCAGATGGTGCAGAAGAAGGGGCACAAAGTAAGCGTACTTTTAGGCAACGGTGAGGGAGCCTCTCATGAAGAACTTTTTGACAATGACATTGATTTCTTTTTTGCTCCAAAGTGGGATTTTCTCTCCAAGATCACAGGTACTCCTTATCCTATTTTTAAGAATGTCTCCAGTTGGATTAAAATGGTAAATCCTGATATTGTCCATGTCAATTCGCATCTATTCTTCAGCAATTATCAGGCTATGAGAGCTTCAAGTTCCTTAGATATCCCTTCAGTGGTTACTATTCATGGGTTTATGGTTAGCCGTAGCTTAACTCTGAATGCCTTGCAGGTAGTCTATTTGCGAACGGTGGCTAGGTCGATTTTTCTGAAGACATCACGTATCATATGTTTGACTGATAACGACGCAGCAAATGTAGCTGGAATCATAGGGAATTATGATAAGATTTCTATTATCCCAAATGGGGTTAATACCGACCTCTTCAAACCTTCTACTGTCAAGAATCCAAATTCGATTGTTTGGGTAGGAAGGCTTGTGCCTGAAAAAGGGCTAGTCTATCTTTTGAAGGCTATGCAAGAGATTGTTAAAGAATTTCCAGATTCCAAGTTGACCCTGATCGGAGATGGAGTGTCTAAAGGCGAATTAATGAGATTGACGAATGAACTTGGGCTTCGTGATAAGACCCGTTTTCTCGGTTCAGTCGATAGGTCAGAAGTGGCTAGGGTCTTGTCTGAGTCCGCTGTTTTTGCCTTTCCTTCCTTGAGGGAAGGCTTGCCTCTCTCCGTGTTAGAAGCTATGGCTTGCGGCGTGCCAGTGGTAGGCTCACATATTTCGGGAATTGGCGATGTTGTCACTCATGGACAAAATGGTCTTCTTGTACCAGCTAGGAATCCTGAAGCGCTGGTCAATGCGGCCTTAACACTGCTGGGCGATGAAAGCCTTAGAAAAAGATTAGGTCAAAACGCCAGGCAATTAATGATTGAAAAGTATAGCTGGGATATGATTATTAAAAAGATAGAAAAAGTTTACTATGAAGCAATCGGAGAAGCGTGCGTTCCTAAAGAGATAAAAACTGAACAAAGGAAGTAGCGAATGAGCAGGGATGAATAGGAAATCTGTTTCGCTGGCAATATTGACTACTATTCGCGCGAAGGTTACTTCGTGCCCGGGGGTTCTATCTGGACTCTGTCTGGTGGATTGAGGGAACTTGCTCGTTTTAACTAAGCGCGCATTAGTCACAAACCTCAAGAGCGTTTCATCCCTCTTGCAGTTAAGACCCGAAAATTCGTCGATTTTGGCAGATGTCGGTCAGCTTTAGAGTACCTGCGGAGTCAGAATAGCAATGGCTGAACATGTTCCGAAGATTATCAATAGTAAACTATTGAGACTGATTAAAGCTCTCGTTCTTTTTGCAGTCTGTATTTCAGTTTTGAGTTATGGTGCCACGTTAACCTCCACTGCAACTGCCGTGATGATCTCGATCACTGCAGTTTTGATAGTGGAAGTTGCTTTCTCGGTACCAACGAAGGAACACAGAATAGCTTTTCCGATTCTGCTTCCCATTGTCGGCCTAAGTATTGCAGCTCTTTCTCTCATTGTACCAGCTTTGGGGCAACAGGTTATCTCAAATGCGTCAGTTCCAGCCAGTTCTGTGATTCGAGCTGCTATTTGGATACCTACTTCGCTACTGGTGCCAGGGGTCTTTGTCCTGTCTATGATGCAGCTTGGGAAAACAATTCGTCGGAGCGAAATGTTTGCGCTGGCTGTTCCATTGTCTGTAGCGTTCCTAGGTTTATCGACAGCGGCTCTGAGAGCGCTAATTCCAAACATGTTGGGCTTGGTTCCTATATCCATTCTTTTGATGGGAGCACACATTCTATTCACGAAGCTTCATAAGACGAGAGTAGTAGAGTTTCATTTCACTACTGAAGGAATCCTTGTAGTCCTCATACTTTTGTCTGTTCTAACAGCTTCGGCGACAATTCAGGTCATGCAGGGCTATCTTGTTGGTGGAGATTTGTGGAGAAATGTGAAGATTTCGGCGTATCTCATCACACGGAATGATACGCTGTCCTTGTTTGAGAATCCACAGGTTATTGGGTTTTACCCAACTTTCATAGGATATTTCATTAGTGCTATGTCGGAAGTCAGTGGTCTTCCTGTGGTGAATGCTTATGCCGCTTTCTTCGTCGTAATCGGGATCAATGCGATAATCTTGTATTGCATCTTCGACCGTCTGGCAAACAACAAAAAAGTTGCGCTGTTGGGCTCATTCTTTGCCTCTTTAGGCGGGGGATTCGGATGGATGATTGCGGTGTCTCAGGGATTGATGCCAGAGATATGGAAGTTCTTCACTGCATCTTACAATTCTCAGGATATGTACTTCTCTCAGAATATTCTTGCGAATCTTCTTCAAAGTACAACAGCTGTTGGTACATTCTTGGCACTGTCTGGGCTACTGGCAATGTTGATTTCCATCAAGTCCCATGACAACAGAACTGCACTGTCGCTCTCGTTGATCTCTGGCTTACTTCTTGCTTCAAGTTATTTGACACATATGGTAGAGTCTCTTTTTGTGGCCATTCTACTTGTCATCCTTGCCGTTTTCAGTCGAAGAACAAGAGAATTGTCTCTATCTTTCTTATCTTTTGCCACATGTGTCATCTTCTTCGGGTCCCTAAATGGTTTCTATGAGGTTAGATATGGAATCTTCCGGCTTTTTACGTTCATGCCTCTGACCAAGATCATTTTCTCCACTGTTGGGATAACCGTGACCGGCGTTGCATTCTCAGCATGTGTGGTTGCTCTACTTTGGATGAAAATGAAGCACAAGTCTTTTGGGATTCGTCTGTCTCATCTCACAATACGATCTAATTCGCAGATCCCTTTCAGGCGCGTATATTCTCTCACATGTCTTCTACTTTGGCTTCTGCTGATAGTTCTGTGGACTAGCTCTGAGTTGCCTCAAAATGCGTACGCAATTGGAGTAGGTTATCCCATATGGATATATCCACTTGCCTTCGGTTTCATCGGTCTTCTGGGCATCATAGGACTGAGAAGATTGAGCTTTCGCGATAGCACTACTTGGTTTATTCTGGGATGGATGTCCGCTGTTTCTATTGCGGGGACTTTTTGGTGGGGTCATAAGAGCGCTGCATTCCTATTCATAATCCTCTCATTCTTGGCCTCGCTCGAAATTCTATCCTGGTTGAAGAACGATCGGCCTAGCACTTCCAGAGTGACAAAGATATTTCATGCGATGAATAGGAAAGTAATAGTTTCCACAGTGGTCCTTCTTATTCTGCTTTCTAGTTCTGTCTCATTTGCGTTTACTGCGAGGTATTTCAGTGGTCAACCTATCGTTAATGATGATCTTGCAATTTTGATCAGATGGGTTTTCGAAAAAACTCCTTTGAACGTGTCAATACTGTGCACGCCTCCTTACAATGAATTCGTTGCAAATCTTGCCCTGCGAGCGACGTTTCCCAGAGTGGAACCATCAGACGAAATCGAGGCATCAACATTAGACTACAGGAAACTCATTCAGTCTTCGTCTTCACTTGAAGTCGCATCGATACTCAGCAAGTGGGATATAAAGTATGCTCTAGTCGATAAACGCCAAGTGGAGGTTTGGGGAATACAATCGTATTTCCGCCACTTGTTGAGCATATCTCGTGTTTTGGTTAACTCGGATACTGCTCAGCTGGTTGAGTTCCTTCCTTGATAAAAGCTTCGCAACCATATAGCATCAGAGTATTCGATTCTGGCGTACGATCCTCTCGGGAACTATATTTTGAACTGAATGATGCGCTCGTGTTTGGAGGCTGGGACTTCAAGGAGATTTGGTCAGATAAAGAGCTCGAGGAATGGATACCTCATCAAGAAGGCATAATTAACTTCTTACGTTCTGACACTTCTACAGCAACCTTCGCGGTAACCTATCAAGACAGCAATGGTCACTGGTTTTCAGTCAACAGATCGCTTCCTATTAACATGAGCCGAACGAACTACTTCCTCATAAGGCCTAAGGTAGATGATCTCACTGAGTACCGACTATTGATAACCATGATTCGTTCCGGGGGTAATGGCTTGGAGTACATATATGTCGATCACACACAAGACATGTCTACCGGATTCCATACATTGCGTAATCAAACCTGCAAAAGGCTGCTGAAATCTCATTGACGATCTAGACGATTCATGCCAGACCGTACCGTTGGGACGCGAGTTAGTCACATTTGGGCGATTCGAGCATCAAGGTTGATTCAACAATGCTGACTCGCACAGGATGCGGCAAGAAATCACCCAAAGCTAGCGATATCAAATGGGAGGCTGAAGCAAAATCGGAGGGAAACCGAATAGATAGTGTTATACGCTCAGGAGTTCAAGATTGTGCTAGATTGGCATCAGACGTTCCGCTATGCTCTCTGTCCTTTCTTTGGAGGGTTCCTCTCTGAAAATACTAGCGATAAGTCTTGGAATGGACTTCAACCTTAGAGAAGGTTGCACGCCAGTCTGGTGGCAACTCTTCAAAGCTTTGTATGAAGAGGGTGTGGAAGTCGTCAACATGTCTCTTCGTGGCGATTCTATTGATACCTTATGGTGGAGATCAGTCACTAGTCCATGCAGGAGGATAAGCAACCTCGGAAGCACTTGGCTCAAAGCTCGGAAATCCACAGACCTTGATAATTCTCAATCAACCACAACGAAGATCGACGTTGTACTGGCAAAACATATAATTGGAAGATCTCTTGAGAAGAAGATTGTCCAAATTCTTCGTGCCGAAACCGACTTCGATTGCGTTATCTTTATGAGCGTTGACCCCCGATTGGTTTCACGCGCCGCAGCTTTGGTCGATCAATACTTCGCAATTCCCGCGCTCTTCTATGAAGCCGACATGCCAGTGGCTCTTCCAAGCTATAATCCTTCATCGCCATATTCTAATGTTGACTTGTCTGTTTTTGACGCTATCATCACAAACTCGAAGGGAGCCGAGAAACCACTCAAAGAGATAGGTGCTTTGAGGGTTTATACACTCTACTACGGTGCAGACCCGGAAGTGTATTCACCGTTAGACACTGAAGAAGACATAGACGTTTTCTTTTTTGGTTACGGCTCCAAAGAAAGAAAGCATTGGATCGATGTTATGCTTAATGCTCCTTCCTTAGTCATGAAGGGCACTCTTTTTGCCGTTGGAGGAAACGTTGATGTAGTTTCATCGGTGAGAAGGCTTGGCGACATCCCGTTTCCCCTCTATAGAAGAATGTGCTGTAGAAGCAAGTTGTCTCTGAACATCACGAGATCACCATTTGCAGAGGTGTATGGATCATCGAATGTCAGACTGTTTGAATTGGCAGCGCTTGGACGATGCCTCGTAATGAATCCTGTTCTTGGAATCGAGGAATGGTTTGAGCCCGGGAAGGAGATCATTATGCCGAGGGACGAGGATGAAGTGCTCGAGATCTACAATTGGCTTCTAGATTCGCATGAAGAGAGAGCGCGCATAGGAAAGAGTGCGAGGGAGCGATTGTTGAAAGAGCATACTTATCGACATCGGGCAAGACAACTCATAAGCATCATCGAATCGTTGGTCTGATGACAAATCGTAGTTTGAATGATTCTAGCTGGTTGGACTTTGAGCGATTACGAAACAAGTTCATACTTGCAGATCGGTATTCATGTTTGAATGAACGCCTTTCTGTGGAGGGCGTCTTCCGTGATTTTGACTATCAAAAACTGGGATCGATTCTAGAGGTTGGGTGTGGGAATGCTCGTGAACTTCAGAACATGTCAAAGAGTGCAGGTATGGTTGTTGGCGTCGATATAAGACGTTCTGAGGCATTTAAACGAACGAACAATCAAATCAGTTATGTTTTGGCTGATGTGTTCCATCTTCCTTTTATGTCATGCGTGTTCGATTTTGCATTTCTTAAAGATGTGATTCATCATCTGCCGAGGAGTAGTGCAAATGTCGCGATTAAGGAAGTTATCAGAACCGTTAGATGCGGTGGAGTAATGCGGATCATAGAAGCTAATAGGTATCACGTGAATTCAATGCTGGTATACAGACAAGATCGATCTCATGATCACTTGACAGGAAGAGAAATGCAAATGATTCCACATGACGAGTTCTACGGTTACGAGCTTCTTCCTGCACCCTCCCCATTCACAGCTGACTTTATTTGGAATATTTTTGTGCTTTTTTTGGTTTTCTCAGTGGCATGGTCTGCAAGTAGGCGTTTTCTCCTTTCTTGTATAAAATTGAAAGACCATATGTCGAGACGCACGCTATCTTACTATGTAATAAGCAAACGAAAGGTCAGTGGGGCATTCTAAGGAGGGTTTTCCACCGATGGTTGGGTTTATCATTGTATTTCAGATACGCACGCGTACGGCTTCATCCTATTACGTTCAGCAATCCCTGTTTCAGTGCCATTTTTGGCTCAAATCCCAATCTATTTCTGGCTTTCCGAATGTCTGCGTAACTGTGTTTCAGATCGCCCTGCCTCGCAGGCCGATATCGAGGCTCAATCTTCTTGTTATCGAAAGTTCTGTAAATAGCTGGGTCTGCTGGTCTATCAGTGTAGGAAGGCCTGTGGTGACGTTAGATGCTTGAGCAACCGTCTTCTCGTTACATATGGCCATCTTCATAACACTGACGACATTCTTCATGTGTATGAAGTCTCTACATCAAGTCGAAATGCGCGTCGAGTCCGTATGGCACGTGTTGAGTTAATGTGGGGGTTTTTCAGAGTTTTCTACTCCTTGAATGCTCTTGGTGCGTGCATGTGATTTATCGTTAGAAACTGGACGAAGCCCTCATCCTGAGGTCAATTCTCTGCAGACCTATGACCCCAAGAAGTGGCGATTAGGCTTAGTTTTTTGGCCATGGATCTTCCGACGTTCTTCTCTAGGCAAGAGCCTTGCGATTCAACGATTCTGGAGATCTTCTGCAGAATGTTGCTTAGTATGTTCTTCAGCACCTTACTCTGTACTTTCCGCACGACTTGGATGGTTAGATCCACTTGGGCACGTTCAATCCTCGAAAGCGTCTTGAACCAGATTCTCCGTCGAAGAGCGATCCTTCTTGCTACAATCAGACTTTTAGGTGAAACAGGAAAAACAACCACTGACCCTTCCTCCATGCACGCTCTATCAAAGCACAGAACATGTAAGACTTGTCAAAAACTCTGTCATCCTCACATCATGTGCTTTTGCGCTTAAGCATTAGATGGAAGGTTCTTGAGAGAACAAGTGCGTTCCAACGGTATCTTGACGAATTGAGGCTAGGTTGACAAAAACGCCTCTATTTGTCGCTTTCCATATTACTTGTCGGTGATGCGTGTGTCAGTCGAAGCTGGGAAGTATGGACGGGTGATCCTGCCTAAACATATTCGTGATAAGTATGGTGTGGCTGAGGGATGCAGGCTTCTGATCACAGAGCTTGAGGGCAGGATTGTGCTTGTTCCAGTGAGGGTTTACGATCACCCGACTGAGGCGTTGTATGGGAGCGTAGAGCCCTCGGAGCCTATTGAAGACCCTAAGAGTTTTGGCAGGGAATACGTGCGTAAGAAACTGGCAGGAGACATGAGAATTGTTTATGAAGTTTTGTGGGCTCAGAGAACAATACTAATTCACTATGTAGGTCCAAGAGAAAAAGCCTATCAAAGATAATTCAAGAAAACACACATACCTAACGAATACCGCAAAGGCGACATACATCACTCTAAGCCGACACAACCAAAGCCCAAAAAATACTAAACTTTCAACCAACCATTAGTCTGGAAAAAGGACTAAAGGAACTGGCGGAATGGGCTAAAACACACGGATGGGGAACCATGGCCTGTTTGAAAAAGCATTAAAAGAGTTGAAAGAGAAAACATCTCGCAATGAATTTTGGCACCCAAATCTTTACATTGACTCAGCAATTATCCAAAACTGAACATGAGAAAAGTTAAGAGTCACAGAACAGTAAACAATAATAGGAAAGATAAGACAAAAAACATGACTAAAACCCGCATAAAAGAAGGCTTAAACATTGCAGAAGACTAAAATGAATCACCCCTATGTCGTGATAGACAGGAAAATCTGCGGCGGCTCCCCAGTTATAAAAGGAACCAGAACAAGGGTGGTCGACATAGCAATTGAATATGAATACCTCAACCGCACACCCGACGACATAATCAGCGCCCACCCTCATCTTAAACTGGAACAGGTACACGACGCCCTATCCTACTACTACGAAAATAGAAACGAGCTGGACGAAAAGATAAAAAAAGACAAGCAGTTCATCCAAGAACTCTCAAAAACTCTGGGCGCGGGATAGAAATTAGCAAAACGCATCAAAATCTACGCCGACGAAAGCGTTAACATCGCCATCGTCGAAGGCCTAAAGAGACGCGGCGTGGAAGTATTCTCTGCCAAAGAAATAGGCAAACTGGGTTTAACCGACGAACAACAAATTAATGTTGCCACCACACACAAAGCGATAATATTCACACACGACACTGATTTTCTACGCATGGCATCTAAAAGAGAGCATCCGGGCATAATCTACGTCCACCAACAAAAGCTAAGTATTGGAGAATGCATAGAACGGCTGAAAGTTATTGCAGAAAGTAAGTCACTTGAAGAAATGTGTAATCAAATCATTTTTCTGTGATGAAAAAGATTCGAAATCATCCCGCATCACCCCTTCACAACTGGTACAAAAACTCTAAAAAAGGCTCTACAACAACCTCAACCTTCAAGAGAAGGTGCTGAAGCAGAAGGCTGATTAGGCGCTGAAAAAAAGTATAGGTATAGGTAAGTGCATCTATTGGTTAAGGTTTCGGTCAATAGATTCATTTGAAGCCGTGTCGAGGCTGTCAGAGACGAGGTTGAGGCAGAGGCTCAGAGGCTTCGGAACAGAACCCTAGACAGGCTGGAGGAAATCTTCAATGTCGCAGCCAAGGTAGCCAGAGGCGAAATAAAACATCACAGGATCTCCGAAAAAATCGCCTCCAAAACACTGGGCACACTGCTAGGCGTAAATGACATATTCTCAAACTTCAGAGCATACAAGAGAGAGACAATCTCAAAATTCAACCTGAGGGGCGGAGAAACATTCGGAGCCGAATTCCTAGTTATAGCCAAGAAAAAAGGACTAACAATAGGCGAAATAAAGTATGAGCCGCCGCCCAGAAGAACAGAACCCCAGAATCGGCGGCAAAACAAAAACCATACTCCTCCTAAGCTTAACGCCAGTCCTATCAAGCCTACTCATGCTACCACTAATCTGGACCCTAGGCCTCACAGGCCTATCAATAATGCGCGGCGCAAGCATCGCCTTCAGCTTCACACTCACAGCATACTTCATAAACAAAACAGTAAAAATCCAAATAGACAAGAAAGCCCTCACCAAAACACTAACAGCGTCCACAGTAATGGCCGCTACGATTCTAATCCTTCAACAAATACTCCCTGACACGCACCTGCTACCATTATACATACTCGTCGGAGCAGCCACCTACATCGCATTGATTAGGACGCTTAAGGTCTTAAACGGAGAAGACATCCAGCTCCTGCGACAGGTAATAGGAGAAAGAGCCGCAAAACACGCTGCAAGAATATTGTCGGTCTCAGGTGATTGCAGCTAGAGTCAACTACAAGAATAGAGTGCTCTGAGCGCGCATGCGTGTTCCTAAAATGGTCAAAAATGGTTTTTATTACTTGTTTTTCGGGATTTGAGGGCAGCTTCCTGCGCCACACTTGTTTCTGATTTGCTTGCAGTATCCACCCTTCTCAAACCTGCACAGGCGCCTTAGGCGGCTGAACGGCAAGGCCACAATCGTTATCGACGGGTCTGACAGGGCAGCAGCTTAATACTGCACCACTTTGGGTTGCACGGTTTCTCTCAGCCGAAGCTGAAGGTTTGAACCTTGTTGCTCATGATCGCTTTTCGTAAAGCTTATAAGTACTACTTTTATTATGTAGTACTTGAATTGAATATGGAAAATGAAGTAGTTGTAACTAGAAAAGGACAGACAACTATTCCTGTCAAGCTCCGGAGAAAATACAATATTGAGAAAGGAACGCGACTTGAGGTTGTCGACACGGCAGAAGGAATCCTCCTCAAACCTGCTAAATCAATTTTTGACCTAGCCGGCGCGGGTGCCAAGTATGCCACGCCTGAAGAGATGAAAAAACTCCTTAATGAACTAAGGGAAGAAGATGCCTAAAATAGTATACGACACGAGATTCTTTGCTGAATACTTTTATTCCCCAGATGCGACTGTCTTGCGGAAAGCCAACGACGTTATTAGAAAAGCTGAACAAGGGTTCGTCTCGGCTATTGTGATCCACGAGGTTTATCAGCTTGTCTTAAAGAAGGAAGGGCGCGAAACCGCGATTTTGAGAACAACCATTCTCGAAAAAGATTTTAAAATCGTAAATGTAAACAGTGAAATCGCCAAAAGCTCCGCAGAGCTAAGAAACAAGTATAAATTATCATTAGCCGACAGTATCATTGCAACGACTGCTCTATCCCTAGAAGCAACATGCCTAACAGATGATCCCCATTTCAAAGCTGTTAAAGAAATAAAAACCGCATGGATCTAGAAGCCTGATCCAAGTTATTCATAACGAAAAGAGGCCGCTAAGCACAGAAAAACAGTCTACGAACAACACTATGAGCGTCGGTCACAGGCGTGATTATAACAGGCTCCAAACGCACCTCCATGACTGCGCCTGTTAAGCTCTGTTTTTCGCGGGTTCTGTCTTGCAGCGGTCTCAGCGTCAGTTTCAGTATGGTTATGCGCCCGCTCTGGTCCATCCTCACGTAGAAGGTTTCCCAACCCTCGAAGATGTTTGCAGCCGTTACCGTGGCCTTCAAGACTTAGTCGGTTCAGTTTGTATTCCCACCGTACCAGTTTGGGGAGTTGAACGCGGTTTCCCTTCTGCAGCACCGTTTTGAATTTGACCCGTTCTGTTAAGGGCATATTGTCTTCCTCCTTTTCCAGACCTACAGTAGCTTTCTGCGACGATACTAGACGCAGCTTGAAGCATTCTTGAGCTTTGATTCAAAAAAGTAACCTGAAACAAGCTGCGCAAACACACAAAAACAAGCGACTACTACAACCAGACAGCATCGAAAACAAAAAAATCTTCAAAAACAAAATCCAATACGCCACATCAGTCTTCGAGTTCTTGCCGTTCACTAATGTGCGGGAAAAAGGTTTTTATGCTGTTATGTCGCTACATAACTATGTGGTGACAGGTCTGGCGAGATATGCAACGATTTCAGTTCCAGTAGAGGTTAAAAAAGTCCTCGAGAAGGTTAAGGGTGGAGACGAGTGGGGTGAGTTTCTTCTCAAACTGTACTCTGAGGTTAAAAGGTTAAAGAGTGAGAGGGCATTCAAACAGCTTGCAAACATCCTCACGGACGAAGACTTAAAGACCATAGTCGAATCTACCAAGAAATTTAGAGAAAGGTTCGCTCTTAGATGAACTTACTCAACACAGACACAATAATAGAGCTCCTACGGAAGAGAAAACATGAGGCTGGAGCCATTTCAACAATAACACTCATCGAGGTTTTGAGAGGGCTAGACGCTGAGAAAAGAGCAAAAGCAAAAGAACTACTTGAAGAAAGCTTCAACATGCAAGTCATAGACAACAAGGTTATCGAAACCTACTGTAGCCTATACCAAAAGCTCCGAAATGAAGGTATACAAATACCAGACGCCGACCTACTCATAGCCGCAACAGCCATTTCCAACAACATGACACTAAAAACGGGAGACGAACACTTCGAAAGA
>Ga0315285_10001166_pt1 | contig 27474 bp, 28 predicted proteins | sample YL17G09_36_MG_FD_203698 | JGI IMG/M metagenome (GOLD analysis project Ga0315285, IMG submission 203698) | Sediment microbial communities from Yellowstone Lake, YNP, Wyoming, USA - YL17G09_36 | ecosystem: Environmental > Aquatic > Freshwater > Lake > Sediment | place: USA: Wyoming | collected... | reverse complement strand
AAGGAGATCCAGAAGACAAGCACCCCCACGAAGGAGTACACCAAGGAACTGATTAAAGCCCCAAATTTCAACTGGTCAACCATCGTTCCCCCTCTCTTTTATTTAGTCCCTTACCTTACCGGTTAAATTGACGCCAAAATGGTCACAAATTGTAGGGGCAACCCCCCGTGGTTGCCCATCTTGCGGGCGGCCACAGGGGGCCGCCCCTACAATATCCTGTTTGGACCTGGCTATGCCAGGTTAGGCACTCTAGGCACTCAAGCGCACTTTAGGCACTCTATTTATGCAGTACCCGCGCATAACTGCTCCGGTAACTCCCCGGGTTTTCCCGCAGCGACTTGGGAACCCCCTTCTGCTCCTCATAACTCATCAGGCTCCAGCCGCGGTATTCGGCAATTCCCATCAAAAGCAAAACCGCGGCCCCATACACGATGATAAATTTTTTCATCGGTCCACCTTGCCTTTGGTTTTCTCCTTCCCCTCTTCCTCCTCCGGGGTGGAGTCGGGGATTCTCATCCACATCGTACCCGGATGATCGCTTTCCGACCAGCGCGCCCCTTCAAACCGGGCCAATCGCCATATGAGTAAAATCGGCAGAATGCAGAGGGCTCCCAGGACGATGAAGAAAAAAGACCACTGAGGAACATCCCGGTAAACCTGTATATGGTAGTTTACCATGGGAGCGGGAGACTCCGGCTCGATCCGGAGATAATATCTGCCGGGCGGGACCGTCGGCAGGGTGGCTTCATCCGAGAAGTTCCCTTCCGACCAGGCGCTGCCGTCTTCGGTCCCATGATAATAGCTGATCTCTCTGCCGAAGTCATAAGCCCGGCCGTCTTCACTGATCAGGGCCATATTCAGGAAAAGCCAGCTGTTGTCCAGCGGGGCCGCGGCGGTTTTAATGACCACATTGGATGGGTGCCCGGTGATTTCAAAGAACTCGGTTACGATTGCCTTCCCCTTATCTTTCTGCTGGAAAGTGAAACGGTTTTCAAAGGCCAGCTTGTTCTGGGATAAAAAGAAAATGGCCAGGTGGATGAACACGGCCGCCAGGAATAAATATCCGATGAGTTTCCAGAGGGAGGAGGCTTGCCCCGCATAAGGAGACGGCTGGTTGGGGGCAACGCCAATCCGAGCAGGTATGGAAGAGGTAAGCTTGAAAGCACTCCAAAGGGTTTCCGGCTCGATGTACTCTCCGATGGACCAGTCGGTTTCCTGGGCGGTCTGTTCCTTGCTCAGAATCATGGGGGGGGAGATGTAATCGGTAAACTTGCAGGTCTCCCCGGCTTGAACTTTCCAGTAAAATTCTCCCAGCACGAACACCACCCTGGATTCGGCGGTTTGAAAATGGAGGAAAGTCTTGTCCAGGTATCTTGCTCCATCCCCCTTTTTTCGGGGGATGTGGGTGGTGGTCTTCAGGAAGCTCCAGTGGCCGTTGTACTCCGACAGCCAGCGGAACCCCTTGTAAGGGTTGAAGAGGAGATACTCGCTCCACTCGTAATCCACCCCCTCCACGGTAACGGCCCGCCGCAGGTAGCCGATCACCTCGAAAAGATCCCCCCGGATTCTTCCCCGGCTTCCCAGGGGGATGAGCGGCTTGTGTTTGATCTTGGACTGAAAGGTGGATATGATCCGCAGGTTTTCGTCGGTCAAGTCGATGACTGAGCCGCAGGCCTCGCAGGCGACGGATTCTGTCCGTTCCATTCCGCGCAAGGTGATGGGGCTTCCGCATCCCGAGCACTTCAGCGTCTTCACCTGCGGAGAGGCGGGAGCCGGGGTAGGCGCAGTCAAGGAAGGTTCAGCCATGATTTCTTGTTTACCATCCATCGATTTCTTTCAACCCGGATAGATGCAATTCTTCGAATTCAACATACTCCCCCATGTAAATCAAAGGAGGATCCTCGCTGTAATCCAGGGTAGCAAACTGCGTTCCCGGGCCTGCCAGGTCGGCCACCGGGGCCTCGTACCCGGGGCCGATCTCGAAGGGAAGCTCTCCTTCCCCCCCGAGGCAAGAAGCTTTCTCCACGTTGGTCACTTCATAGGAGGCTTTCCGCAGGACCACGGCTCGCCCCGGGTGCAACTCTTCGAATTTGGGAATCGCTTCCTTGACCTCGGTCAAGAAGGATACCGCGTAGATCCCGGCTGCTTCTCCCAGCCACCCGCTGCGCTGGTCGTCGAAGAGGAGGTGCCACTCGTTCCACAAACCCTTTTCGAAGCGCAGCTGAATTCGTCCTACAACCGTGAAGGACTCCCTCCGGTACCTTCCCTCCGCCCGCAGCTGCAAAGGAGAGCCGTCGGCCTGGAGCTGGGCCATCTTGCCGATGTTCTCCAGGTCCAGGTCGTGCCTGACCAGCGTGGAACTGCAATACTCGCAGACCGCCATGACCGAGGCCGTAGACTGAAAGACGACCGGCGCTCCGCAGGAGGGGCAATGAACTTCTCTTTTCATTTCATGTCGGGACGCGGATAAACGCAGCGCGGCTGCGCCGCAACTAAAAATTTTATATTGGACACAGATGAACACAGATAAACATAGATTTTTTTCGCAAAAGATTGAAAGACAAAAGACTGAATGGGACACGGATGAACACGGATTCACACGGATAAAGATTTAGATTTTGGTCCCGCAGATCTCTGCGTGCTCTGCGCCTCTGCGAGAGATCATGGCTTTTGATAGACCCGCAAATACTCCTGGACGCGGACTTCCTTGGCACCCAATTTTTCTGACAAGATCTTTTCCCATTCAACTGGAGGCCGCTCGGAGCAGCAGAAAACATTCAGGCAGGCCGACTGAAATTCCGGGAAGGTATGGACGGCCAGGTGGGACTCCTGGAGAAGCCAGAACCCGGTCATTCCGCCCGTGTCTGGAAACCGGTGCCAGACCGAATCTCCGAGAGGCTTCAAATTCATCGCGGAGACGATGGCCCGAAACAGTCCGGTCAGAGTTTCCCGATTCCGCAGAGTTTCCTCAGGACATCCATAAATTTCCAGCAACCATTCAATCCCTGCCAAAAACAAGGTCCTCGCTGTTCACCGGTTGGGAAAAAGGCTACCCGCTTATCTGAGTGTAGGGGCGGGTTTGAAACCCGCCCCTACGCAGGACGATGCGGCTACTGGCCCATGGCCAAAAAACACTGGCCGAATTCTAACAAACCAAACCTAAGCGGTCAAATCATTTAGGAACATTGAACCCAGGTACGGACCCGGAAACTCCCCCCCTGATGCCAGAACGATGGCGAATTGAAAATTGGACTCTCCCTTAGCCATTTTCGTGCTTATATGGAACGACAAGAATAATATAATATCGCGATATGTCCGACATCTCCGGAAATCCCCCCTTGCCCCCCTTTATTAAAGGGGGGATGGGGGGGATTTCTGGCTCGTATGGGCTTGATTCAAAATGCTGCCTTTGATCATGTCAACTTACTTTGGCCGTTCCCTATAGTTCTTGAATTCTCAAGCGGCAGTTATTGGGCCACATCCTCCGGCCGCAGGGTATAGGGATAATCCATTTGCTTGGCAATCTTCGATCTGGCTTCAGCACCAGCCAGTCTTTCTACAACATACAGGCCTTCATCGATCCCGGAAGAAACACCCCCCGCAGTGATGATGTTTCCTTCGTCGACGATGCGATTTTCCAGAACCCTTTGGCAGAATGGAGTTAACTCCTGAAGGGCGCTCGGATGGGTTGTGGCCCGCTTTCCCTTCAGAAAACCTGCTGCCCCGAGAAGGAGCGCCCCGGTGCAGACCGAGACCTTCAACTTACAGGGTTCAGCCGTTTGAATCCACTCGATAAAATTCTTATCGTGAATCAAGGTCCGGGTCCCGTAGCCCCCGGGTACCACCAGCGCATCATAAGATTGGAGCGGTTCCTGAATCGCAGTCGGGACCATGATCAGTCCGCGATCGTCTTTCACGATGTCCGTATACGCGCAGATATCCCATTCCAGGTTGGGCATGAAGCCCATCGTCTTCAACCGGGTGAGGGGATCATAAATGCCGATAAAATCCAGAGTGGTCAATCCGTTGAAAACAACAAAGGCGATCTTCATCTTAGCTCCTTGCCCTCAAGCCTTTTGTATTACTGTGGATGAAGAAAAGAATATCACCGCAGAGCACGCAGAGGTTTCTCATAATAAAGGGCATAGACTCAGATAATACTTTGAATATTCCATAATCTCTGCGCCCTCTGAAGTTCATCTTTTTCTGTTCCTGACGCTTTATCCGTGTTCATCCGCGTTCATCCGTGTCCCATTCGGTCTTTTGCCTTTCGGTCTTTTTCAATTATTTAATCTGTGTTCATCTGTGTTTATCTGTGTCCCACTGGCTTTTTATTCGGCCGCCGGGGGTGGAGGGATGGTTCCCACCAGTTCCCGGCAGATTTCATCCATGGCCCGCATCATGTTGATCGGCCGCAGGGAAAAGCCTACCTGGAAAAGCCCGACAGCCAATGCGATGGGGTCATAGACGATGCGGACCGTATGATCCCTCCGGGCATCATGGACTCTCCAAAGAACTTCTCCGGTTTTCGTGTCCCTCATCTCCAGGGACAAACCCACGGCCAGCTGAGAGTACAAAAAGGCGTAGTAGTAATCGAAGTGGGTCACTTCGCCGATGATGACCGCATCGGCCCCCAGAAGCTCTCCCAACCGTTGTGAGGGAAGAGACTTCATTTTTTCCCAGGTATCTAGTCCTTCTCTCTGCAGGGTTCGGTCGATCCGGGAGATCTTGACATGGTCAAACTCCAGCTGGGCGAACTGGCCGAAGAAGGCCCGCCGCATTCTTTCTCCCACCGACTCCGGCTGGCTCGGGTCTTTCCGGCTGAGAAAATTGTACAGCTCTGCGCTTCCCTCGACCCTCCCCTCCCCAATCTGGCTGCGAAAAGGAAGAACCGCGACCGTTGTAGGGGGATTCTCCAGGAGGGTTCTGGAAACGAAGATCTTCCCCTGGGGATCCAATTCATAGACCCGGTCCACGATGTTCTTGGTCCGGACCGGCGTGCAACTGCAAAGGAATCCCATGAGGACCAGGAGGGCTAAACTTTGGGAAAATTTCATGGGGGATATGAAGATGACCACGTTATAAAATATATCACGACCGGAGTAAAAATAGATCAGCCTTCGCGGCTGGTCAGAAATTTTTGAAGACCGGACCCTAGCCCATTTCCGGCTTCCGAGTCTTCTTCGGCATCGTTTCCAGGCTCAGCGGGTGGACCGTAACGGCAGCTGCGATGAGGATAAGCAAAACCTGCAGGGCCCAGTGGTGGAGAAGGATTAAGACCGAGTACGTCATGGTGGTCCATAAGAGGACCGGGGTTATCACTTTGGCCCGCAGCGGGAGGGTCCGGTGTTCCTGATAATTCCGGGTGTAGGAACCGAACCACCGGTTATGGATGAGCCACTGGTAAAGCCTGTCCGAGCTGCGGATGAAACAGGCCGCGGCGAAGAGAAGGAAAGGGGTTGTGGGCAGAAGAGGAAGAAAAATCCCCGCCGTCCCAAGCCCGACCGACAAAATACCGATTGTCATTAGCAGCCATCTGCTCAGGGTCTTGGGGGCCATGTTTAAGAGCTTAAAGAAGTGATTCCCGGCAGTATACGCCGCTAACGAGTGAAGGGCTGGGAGTCAAAAGAGCTTATAAGGCTGATACCTATGCGTCCGGTTAGCTATTTCATTACCTTATCCAGAATGGCAATTTCTAACCCCATCACCTTCTCGAAAATCCGATCATTCGTCAAGAAGCCAGTGGCACCATGGTGAATGGCGGTGGCCAGTTGAATGGCATCCGGGGTTTTGATCCTAGTTACCGCCCTTAGGTCAGAGGCTTTTCTGGCGATTTCCAGCGCGAAGGGGAAAAGGGTGAGATTCGGAAAAGTAGTCAAATAATATTCATAATCCCTCGCCACTTCCAACAGCTCTTCGACTTTCGGCTTAACCAGGATCTCCATCAAGGTAAGAAAGGAGGTAATCCCTTTATTATTTCCTTCCTCCAGTGAATGAAAAATGATTTCGGTTACAGGGGCATAACGGGGATGATCTTCAAGATGATAGATAAATATCGAAGTATCCAAGCCGACTACCGGATGACTTTTGAGAAATTCCAGGAGCCGCTTCATTCTTTTTCCCAGCTGCCCCTTTCTTTCCTCACATACTCGACGGCATCCACTCCTCGCCAGACTGACCGGTGAAGGCCCCGTAGATGTTTTGTGTAGCTTTTCGGTTTCGGTTTCAAAACCAGGCTGTCCTTTTCAACGTCTAGAATGAGCTGGTCCCCCGGCCCGATGGACAACTTCTTGCGTGCGGCCTTCGGGATGGCAATCTGATTTTTGCTGCTTAGCGTTACCACCGCTTTCATGTTTAATTACTCCGTTTTCAAAAACTATACTCCTTTTTATCATAAAGTAAAGAAAATGTCAACTCTTCTTTACTTCAATGCAACTTGGGGAGCAATTCGAAAAAATATAAATAGCGCCTTATCCTCCCACGAGGGGGGCGATGAGGGTGAGTTGGTCTTGATCTTTTAAAAGCGATTCTTTGGTGCCATGGGTGCCGTTGATGAGAACGAGGCCGACTTCCCAGTCCTGAATCTTCAATAGCTCAATAACTTGGGCAACAGAACTTTCCTGCGGAACCTCAAGGGTTTCTATCCGGGTTCCTTCCTCCAAGGTTTTCAGGGTACCGACGGTTTTAACGCGAATTCGCATGGACAAATCGGCCGAAGGACAGCAGAGGCATGAAGCCCCGCGCCTTTTCGCGAATGGGTGTATTTTTACCAAAGAGCAGATATAGCGTTTCTTAAAGCGAAAATATCCCGGATTTTTTGGCCTTTGCTCGAAGCTCGCTGCGAAAGGCCGAATGGTGTCTGTATTTTTCCTTAATGCGATCGATTAATTTCTGCCCTTCCATTGTCTGCCCGTTACTCCAGTAAACTTCCGCAACCGCAAGCAATAACTGGGCGGCTTTCCAGTAGCTTTTCCGGTGCTTGTTGCCGACAATCGCGTCAATTCGGTTCAAAATGATTTTTTCAGCTCGGCGGAAATATTCTTCCGCCTCGCTCTCCGGGAGAGGGATTTCCTTCAAAACCCCTTCCAGGTAGTTGCGGAAACGGGCCTCCGCTTTTGTTGGTTCTGGCCTTTCCTTCGGATCTTCCCCTTCATCCCAATCGCCATCATAATCATGATAAACAAATGGCCCGGGACTGGTTGCCTCTTTCCAAAGCTCAGATAAATTCGCTGCCAATTTTTTCCCGTGATCCCATTTGGAAAACAGAAAAAACGGCGTCCCCAGCGCACCCGGGTCTTCTCCTGAGCTCCATCCCAGAGATTTGGATTTCTCCATTTGGGCTTCGGCCTTTTCATAATCACCTTTTAATAGATAGATTTGCAGCTCTAAATTCCCGGGAATTTCTCGTTCAAAGAAGTCAGGTGATCGATGGAGATCCCATGCGCGCTCTCCCCCTCTCTTTTTCTGAACCATCTGGAACCGAACCAACGCTTCGTTCAGGATTTTGATCCGTTCTTCCAGATTTCGGGCATTGTCCAAAAGGTCCAATAGCCGTTCGAGGGACGGATCCGCAAAGAGCGCTTCTTTCAAAGAACGATCGATTAAATCCTTCCTGTTCAATTTGAGAGCCGCCGCATGAAGATAATCCGCGATCTTGGCCCGAATCAGAAGGCGATCGGGCAATCTCTCCAGCCCAAGAGAGGCCGCCCGGATCATTTCCTCATATTTTTTCTCCTTTTTCAAAGCTTCCAACCATTCTACAAAGGCGCTTGGAAATTTCCCTCCTTCTTCCATCGCCAGGGTTTCAAGCCCTTTTGCCCCCTGAAACAGACGAACTGCCTCCTTTAACAGATTGGTGGACAAAGCGCTCACTTTTTGTTTCTTGAGAAACTCCCTCCATTGTTGCCCGAAATCCTCCAGTTGGGAGAGTTCTTCGGTGGATACGTTCATTAATCCATGTATATTTATATCCCTGGCATCGAAGGAAAGCCCGGATAGGGCATCCCATATGGCTTGAGGGCGTTCAGAGGGGATTTCCGTGAGGTAAATACAGCGCAGATATTTCAACGCGGCCTCATCAATATCGGTTTCAATCATTTCATCCTGATCATACCCGGAGAATTTACCCTCTTCCATTCCTCCGCGGTAGATTTCCAGGAGAGATTCAAAGGCCTTGCGTGCGATCTCATAGTTTCCCGCTTCATAGAATTCTTGGATGCGGCCGAACAGGTCGTCAACCTCGCCAACCCAGCTGTCATCTCCCCAGGCCCTCTCCTCCCCATATTCGTTATCCCATCCCCATCCAGTCGTAAATTCATATTTGGCGACGCGTTTTCCGAAAGCTTCGATCTCGTTAAGCAGCAAATCGTCGTCCTCTTTGGTCTTCTGCCCTTTTTTCTTTCTTTCCTTTTTTTCCGGAAGAACGAATCCATCCAGGAATTGGATGCGCTCCCGCGGAGACATGGCTATCCCCTGAGCCAAGATGATCTCTTTTATTTCTTCATGGGTGTGTTTTTCGAGTCGGGTCTTTAAAGCCGATATGAATTCCTTTAAGGTGAGCTTTTTCATAGACCTGTCCTGCAATTTTGAGGTTGTTTCCTTGATAATTCAGAAAAACTTTTTCATTGCAAATTTAACCGATTCAATCCAGATAGTCAACGGCAGCTACATAGCGTTTCTCATCAGCAGCATGTTTTTGACGTTCTCGAGAGTAAGAAGCTTCACGTCTTGGGTCCGTTCGAGGAAGGGGGCTACATCCTTCACTGCCTGATCCCAGTGAATTTCGGTTCAGGCCAGGTCGGGTCCGCTAAGTACCAGACCAGATCAAACAAATCGCGTACCTTTGTGTAACGGCTAAGCGATCTTGCCATTTCATAGCAATAAGATGACCTATTTGACCACTAAATGCAATAAATGTATTCTAAGGCGGGCAGGAGCAAGGATTTGTCATGGACCTGAGAACGATTCGAAAAGCCCAAAATCTCAAGGCCCGTGGTTTTGAGTTGCTGATGAAACTTCAGGAGATACAAAAGATAACATACCTTTTGTCCGAAAAGTAGGATGATAAAGATATAGCAGCTGTGTTCTATTTGGAAAATAAAGGTTCACCCATAAAGGTACAATCTAAGATAGCTTTGATGGTAAAGGGGTCGAGTAGACTACGGGCGCCGTAGGGTCTCTCAACCACCGGTCTCCCGTAGCCCCTCTCCGAACCGAGCATGCGCCTTTCGTTACGCACTCGGCTCTCCAGAGACCATAGCGGAATCGGGCCGCCACACCCACCTTAATGCCAGTGAATGCCCTTGACGGTCACCCCATTGATGCCCCGGCGTTCTCTTGCCCTCGTTTGTGGCAACCGTTCGCCAGGCAAACCGCGGGGTCTTCCCAACTCCACTGATAGAGTTTTCTCTGCACGTTGAGTAACCAGACCTTATCGGTCTTTGCATCTGTGTCCACAGACTCCTCCGGCTTCAAAAACCTATCGGCCTCCTGTCCCCCTTCGCCTTCGTGGACGGCTTTCCCGCCCCCAGACTACTACGAGGACTCCGCCCCGTACGTGCCCTTCCCCGGTCTCCACGGATAGCCTGCTCTCCGTAACAGGCAGACACGCACGGTTCCCATGTTCCCGTTCTCAACCCTTGGATGATTAGGTGCCTGCTTTACCTCTGGCGGCTCTGGAGAGATAGGAATGAAGGAGTAGCCTGCTCCCAGGTACGGGTTTGTTCGCACCTTCCAGGCGGGACAGTAAAACCCACCCGAATCACGCCGCATTCCTCCCGCGCCATCACACTACCAAGGGAGGTCTTTCATAAATACAGAGGCTTCCATCACAGATTCGTTGTCTCACCCTACATCCTGTGGTAGCCCGACCTTACGGTGATGGCCGTAATCCGGTACATTTCGGGCCGCTCTGCTTATGATAACCCCAGCCGTTGGAACCCGGCAGAGCTTCGCGGCCCCCTTCCGCCCGATCTCCTCCATCGGTACAGGACACATCATGTGCCGGTCGAGAACGAGCGAGTACTGCGCTCTAAAAAAAAAGCGCACCACATTCATGGCGCACTTACCAGTTGAAAGTGAGTATAACCGATCATCAGGAGCAGCGGCGGCCCTTTTCGCGCCGCCCGGTGCACTTGAAAATGAGGCTAAACCATCGCAAGTCTCGAATGAAACAGCATCAGCTCGAGCTACTTGAATTCCCAGGTCACCTTGTGGTCCACGATGGATGCGCTCAGACCCTCCCCAGGCGGAGGTAGTACCTTTGAGGTGTATGGCGCCGTGCCGGATATTCCTTTGTATTTACCGGTGCCACCTATCAGGGTGTGCATCATGGTTCCACTGTCGAACGTGGTGAATACCTTGTCGCCATCACTATCGGTTTCGGTGCAGGCGCCGTTGGCTTTCCTCTTGCCGCCCAGGGTCTGGCTGTAAAGGATGCAGCGCACTGACATGTTATCGAAGAATTTCTGCCCATCGGTATTCCGCGTGATTCCAACAATCTCCCCCAGGGCTTCAGACCCGACCTCACCCATATTGAGGCTTGTCAAGGAACGGCCGGTATAATACGTCACGTAACTCGCAGTGCCTTGTTTCGGAATCTGAAGTTGTTGCGCCGAGACGCCTTGATTGAGAAATAGCAGCATAAAGACTGCAAGGGTCAACTTTAGTAGAATTTTCATATTCATTCTCCCTTTTTTTTCAAAACTGTAAGGTTTGAAATTTCGATTGATTTTAAGGAAAAGGCACTTTTCGAGAGACAGAGAAGAAAGCCCCCAAAGGGAGATTGAATCCCCTTGGAGGCTTCATATTGGGACCTTCTGGAAAACCCATTTCATAAATCCCCCAGAAGTTCACGGGCAGGTTGTTAGGTTAGATAATCATTTAAGGATAAGACGTTAATGGGGCCAAGGTATCAAAATCCCTCATTTGGGTCAACAGGAAAATTGCATAGTACGTGCCAAACTCCGCTGTTTGGCTTCCATTTTTCCTGCACCAGATATGCGAAAAATATCTGCACTTTTAGGAAAAGTCAAGAGGCGGGAAAAACCCCGGTTGGAATGGCCGGGGTTTTTTCTGCTGACTCAAGTAAAAATAGGCTTGTTTTATGCGTGTTCAGGCGTGCCCGATTTTCTTGGCTGCTTCCTCTAAGCCCAAGGAAATGAGCTTCTCTTTCTTGGGAATTCCACTCTCGTCCCACTCGCGCGCTTCGTAATACTCTTTGCGCATATCCAAAAAGAGCTTCCGCCCCTCGCTGATCGGCTTTCCCGGGCGCAGATTCTCCAGAATCCTCGGAGCCACCACGTCCCTCTCCGCGTTGACGCCCATGAGGATGTTGTAAGCCCGCTTCAAGTTGTAGAGGCGGTCTCCCAGTTCCATCAAATCCTTGCTGGTCAGGTCCCAGCCGGCCAGGCCTTTCAGCCACTTGCAGAGGGTCTCATGGGAGACCCGGGCGAAGAAGAGGAACTTGCAGAGCCCCAGGGCATTGAAGACGGCCATGTAATTCTGCATCAGGGCGGTCATCCTGCCCTTCCCTTCTCCGGAAGTCCCGTCCATGGCTTTCGTATAGCCCATCTCCGGAAAGGGAACTCCTCCTTCCACCTGGTGGGAGAAGCCTTCGAGATGGCAGGCGCCGCGGTTGGAGGTGGCCCAGCTCAAAGCCAGGCTCACCGTTGGGGTAGGGTTGGACAGGGAGACTTCCACCCCCTTGGAATGAAGAGCAAAGTGCTCTGTCTCTTTTCCCAACGCTTGGGATGCTTTTTCCACCCCATCGGCAAAAATGGCCCCGATCCCCTGACGCCTGGCGATCTTCTCCATGAGGGCGCCGACCGCCTGGGCGTTTCCCCATTGCAGATCCAAACCGTCATTTTCCTTGAGGTAGCCCCGAAGGTAGGATTCAATGGCAAAAGCCACGGCGATTCCCGTGGACATGCTGTCCAGCCCCAGGTCATTGCACAAAAAATTCAAGTGAATCAAAGATTTCAAGTCGTCATTCAGAACCAGGGAGCCGAAGGCGCCCAGGGTTTCATACTCCGGTCCATGGCCCACAACGCCCGCATAGGGTCCCTCCGGACCCTTCACCTCTTTTCCGCACCGGATGGGGCAGGAGTAGCAGCCGTAATGTTTTTCCAGGTACTTGGAAACCAAGGCCGGGCCGGCGATCTTCTTGGCCTTGTCCCAGTGGGCCTGGGAAAAATTTTTGATCGGCAGGACCCCTGCCGCTTCCTTGGATTCAATAACCGAGGCCGTGCCGAATTTGCTCAGCCCTTCCACGAATTTCAGGTTGGGGAGAAATTCTTTCGTGGCTTCTTGCAGAATCCTCTGATCGGCGATGAATGGCTTTTTATCCCCTCTCACCACCACCGCCTTCAAATTCTTAGACCCCATTACCGCCCCGGGGCCGCTCCGCCCCATGATCCGGGCCTCAGCGCCGCCGGTTATGATGCCTGCCATGCAACTAAGGGTTTCTCCCGAAGGCCCGATGGCCGCCACCCTGGCATGGGGATCCGTCTGTTCGGTGAGCCTCGCGGTCGTTTCAAAAGTTCCTTTCCCCCAGAGCGAGACGGCGCTTCGCAGTTCAGCTCCCCGGGAGGTCACCCAGAGATAGGAGGGTTCTTTGGCCCTGCCGGTAATGATCAGCCCGTCGAACTCGGTAAATTTCAGCTCCGGCCCCCAATACCCGCCGGCGTTGGCTTCTCCCCAAATCCGCAGGGGCGACTTGGTACAGATGGAAACGCGGCACCCGCAGGGCACGGGGATTCCGGTGAAGAGGCCGGTCATGAAGATCAGGGGACTTTGCGGGTGAAAGGGATCGAGGGAAGAATCGAAGCGGTTCAAAAGAATGGAGGCGGCCAGTCCGCTTCCGCCGAAGTATTTGCGCAGGGCCTCTTCCCCATATTCAATTACCTTCGATTGCCCGGAGGAAAGATCGACTTCCAGAATTCGATAGGAAATTCCAGCCACGGTGAGCTTCCTTTTAAAACAAAAACATGCACCACAGAGCCATTAAGATTATTTAGAAAGGCAAAAAAGCAAAAGATTATCAGCCACAGAGGTCACAGAGATCACAGAGTTTAAAGACTTCTTGGCAAGAAGGCAAAAAGGAAATTTTTTTGTTATTATACCATTCTCTGTGTTCTCTGTGTTCTCTGTGTTCTCTGTGTTCTCTGTGTCCTCTGTGTCCTCTGTGTCCTCTGTGGCAAAAAAATAGTGAGATTTCAGATCCCCGGGTAGGGCTTTGCGGATGCTGTCCAGATCGGAAGGGGAGCAGGGAATTTATCCTCCGGACAGGATGGGCATGATGGCCACGCAGTCCTCATTGCGAATCAGGCTATCCAGATGACCCACTTTCTGGTTGATGAGGATAATGATATTCGTTTCCGGAAAAGAGGCGAGTAAAATCTCCCTCAAAGCTACGGGCTTCTCCAAACTCATCTCTTTTGCCCGGGCGCCGACGATGTCTGCCAGGTAGCCGAAAAACTTGAGCTCAGCCAACTTGCCCCATGATCTCCTTGGAAACTCCCTTTAATCCCAAACTTTCTAAGGTCTCTTCCAAAGGGATTCCATTCTGATCCCAGCCCCGAAGTTCATAATACCACGAGAGCATCTGCTCATACTTTTCCCTGTCCACCTTGATCCCCTTCATCTTTCCACCCGAATGGGGCTCCTCAAACCAGCGATCGGGGGGATAGTCCCACTTCCGGCCGAATGAAGGGACCTCCCTTATCCAAAAGGCCCGGATCAAGTTATAGATCCGGTCGCCAAGCCGGTAAACATCCTCCCAGCTCTTTTTCTCTCCGGTAATCGCTTCAAAGTATTCAGGGTACCAATCGAGGCCAAAACTGACCTCCACCCAGGGAAGCCGGCACACGGTTGCCGATTCAAAGAATCCCCCGCGGATTCTCTGGAACTCGATCAGCTTCTCGACTTTCGGTTTGTTATAGGAGAATCGATCGTTGGCGATCTCCCAGGAGATGATCCAGGCATCCTTATGGTGGCCTCCAATCGGGGAGGTCCCAAAGGCGAGGGCCATACCAGGGCAAGCTTGACAATTGTAAGCGGAGATCTCCAGTCCCTTCACCTGCATGGCCCACTTTTGAGAGCCCTTCCCGATGGTCTCAGAGGCCGCCTTGACGCCGTGAGAAAAGAGCTTCCCAAGCCCCTCTCCCTTGCCAATCTCCAGGGTCAGCTTCTGAGCGGCTTCAAAATCCCCCCATTTTATCTTTTCGGTTATGAATCCTCTCTCCGAAGCCTCCATGAGAAAGCCGATACAGCTCCCCAGGGAAATCGCATCTAAACCCCATTCATCGGCCATCCGATTCAACAGCGCCACCTTGGGCAGACTCCCCAGGCCGATGTTCGGTCCGAGCATGGCCACGTTTTCATAGTCGAGTTCCGCCTCTTGACCGCTCGAATCCTTGATAATATGCCCACACTGCATGTTGCACAGGGGACAACCCTTACGCCCTGCATGCAGTTTTTCAACCACATAGCCGTCCATTTCCTTGGAAAACTCAAAGACGCCTTCCCTATAGTTATAGGTGGGAAGGCACGCATTTTCATTGGCCCATTCAAAGGCCTGCATGGTTCCCTGTTTCATCCAGAAGTCGTAGCTCTTCTTGGCCTTGATCTCTGCATATCCCTTTTTACCCATCTCCTGCAGCTTGTTATCGTCGAAGTTGCCGACACTCCCGGTCCCCTTTATCACGACGGCCTTCAGTTTCTTGGACCCCATCACCGCGCCCATCCCGGGCCGTCCTCCGGATCTTCCTCTCTGAGACATAACGGTTGAAAAACGGACCAGGTTCTCTCCGGCAGGCCCGGTGAGGAGGATTCCCGAATTTTTCCCGTGTTTCTTCTCCAGGAGGTCTTGCGCCTCAAAGGTGTTCTTGCCCCACAGCTCGGGAGCCTCGACGATCTTGACCTTCTCATCCTCGATCAAAAGGTAACAGGGCTTCTCCGATTTTCCCTCAACCACCACGACATCGTACCCCGCCTTTTTCAGGTGAACGGAGGCCATCGTTCCAATATTTCCGTCTCCGTACCCTCCCGTAAGCGGGCTCTTCGAGGCAATCACCATTTTTCCTGAACTCGGAATCGACTGCCCGGTTAAGGGACCCGTGGCGAAGACGAGCTTGTTCTGCTCGGAAAGGGGGTCAGCATGTTTGACTTCATCCCACAAGAGTTTGACTGCAAACCCCCGCCCCCCTAGAAAATCTCTTTTCGTGGAATCGGAGATCTCCTCCTTCGAAACCTTTCCACTAGAAAGGTTCACTCTTAGCAATTTTCCAGCGTACCCTTTCATCGCTCAGTCTCCTTTTCTCTTACCGCGATTTTCCAGAACGAAGGGATTCAGAAGAAGGTTGTTTTATCCGGGGTTTAGCCTATGAGTTATAAAGCCAAGTTCTAATTTTTCGGCTGAACTCAGGCATCCGACCCTCACTTGGTTTTATTCTGCTTTCCACCGGGACTCTGTCGAACCAGCAATACGACTCCAGCTTTTCCCGCAGTATCCAGGTAAGAAAACCCACTCCCATCTTCCCGTCTTCCGCTGCTGAGAACCTTAAGTCCCAGCTTCTTGAGTCCAGCTTCCGAATCGTCGACGTGATCTACCACAAAACCAAGGTGATAGACCCCTTCTCCTTTTTTTTCCAAAAAATCCTTATAAAGACTCTTCCCTTCGCCCGGCTGGATCAATTGAATCTGGATGGGGCCGATCTGAACCAGTTTGATTTTTACATTATGGAAACCAACCTCATCCGGGACGTTGAGCTTGATATATTCTTTCAGAGGCGGGTAATCTTCAAAAGGGCCAACACCGATTGAAGCGTAGAACTGGACCGCCTCCTCAATATTTCTCACCACAATCGCAATGTGATGAAGCTTGGAAAAAGGTGATTTCGTATTTCTATTGCCCTCTATCATTTCCTTCCTCCTTTGGGAACCCATTAAATATTTCCTTTACATCCCGAGGTAGGCTTTGCGGATGCTGTCGCTCTTCAGAAGGTCCGCTCCCGTGCCTTCCTGGACAATGGAGCCGGTCTGTAGAACATAGGCCCGGTCGGCAAGCTCCAGGGCGTCCTTTACCTTTTGTTCCACGAGAAGAATGGTGGTTCCGTTTGAGCTGATCCGCTTGAGGATCTCGATCACCTTTACGGACAGGGAAGGCATCAGCCCCAAAGAGGGTTCATCGAGCATCATGAGCTTGGGTTTAGACATGAGGCCCCGGGCGATGGCCAGCATCTGCTGTTCTCCGCCCGACAAGGTTTCTCCCCGCTGGTCTTTTCTTTCCTGGAGAATGGAAAAGAGGGTATAGATTTCCTCCAGACTTTTTTGGACCTCTGATTTAGAATCCCGGGTGTGCGCCCCCACCAGCAGGTTGTCCAAAACCGACAGTTTGGCAAATACTTTCCTGCCTTCGGGAATATGGGAAATCCCGGCAGAGGTAATAGCATACGGGGGCAAGGTATCGATCCTTTTCCCCAGGAAAATAATTTCCCCGCTCAGGGGGCGAAGGAGCCCGGAAATGGTCTTCAAAATGGTCGATTTCCCGGCGCCATTGGAGCCGACGATGGATACCATCTGTCCTTCTTCCACCTTGAAAGAGACCTCGCGGATAACCGGCACCCCTAAGTAGCTTACGCTGATCTTCTTCACCTCAAGCATGGTAAGCCCCCCCCAGATACGCCTCGATGACCCGAGGGTTCTTGACGATCTTTTCCGGAGTGTCTTCCGCGATTTTCTTGCCGGAGTCGAAAACCACCACCTTTTCGGAGATGGACATGATCACTTCCATGACGTGCTCGACCACGATCAGGGTGATTCCCCGGTCGCGGATCTTCTTAATCAACTCGATGGCCTCGATCGTCTCCGTGGCATTGAGACCCGCCATGGCTTCATCCAGCATGAGGAGATGCGGTTTGGTGGCTAATGCCTTGGAAATTTCCAGGCGCTTGTGGTCGGCAATGGTCAGGTTGCCCACCAAAGAGTCTTTCTTTTCGTAAAGTCCCGTGAACTTCAGGATCTCCATCGTCTCCCGATAGGCCTCGGCCGAATTCGCCGTGCGGCAGAAGGCCCCGACGATGACGTTTTCCCAAGTCGTCATTTCCCGGAATACCTGGACGATTTGAAAGGTCCGGGTTAAACCAAGCCGGCAGATCCGGTTCGGACGCATTCCCGTTATGGGATGGCCGTCGAATTGAACCGCCCCGTTTTGCGGAGTGAGATAACCCGTCAGGCAGTTAAAAAAAGTGGTCTTGCCCGCGCCATTGGGCCCGATGAGTCCGATAATCTCTCCTTTGCGAACGGAAAGACTGACGTCGTCCACCGCGGCCAGACTGCCAAATTTCATGGTCAGGTTTTTCACATTGAGAATTTCCATACTATGATTTTCCTGTCTTGCGAAGGAATCCAACCAGCCCCTGGGGCTGATAAACGGAAATGAATAGGATCAAGGCTCCGAAAACGATCAGATCCATCCCTTTGCCGGTTCCGCCCAGCAGAATGCGGCTGTATTCCGAGAGGGGGATCAAAATGGCCGCCCCCAGGATCGGACCGATCACGGTCCCGGCCCCTCCGAGGACGGTAATCAAGACCATCTTGATGGAGATGTCCAAGGAGAGAACGGAGGGCGGATCGATGAAGAGAATATACTGGGCGTAAAAAGAGCCGCAGATGGCCGTCAGGAAAGCGCTGATCATCATGGCCATCACTTTATATTTCGAGGTGTCGATTCCCAGGCCTTCGGCGGCTTCGTGGCTCTGTTTGATCGCGCGCAGGTAAAACCCCAGACGCGAGCGGTTGATCTTGTAGGCCAGGAGGAGAACGGCTACAAAGAGGATGAAAGCGATATAGAAATAGGGCATTTTGGTTTTGTACCACATGAAGTTGACCAAGCCCTCCGGCAGAACGGGGGCGGGAAGGCCAATGGCTCCCTCCACGAAATCCCAGTTGGCAAAGAGGCGCTCGGCAATCTCGGCCACGGCAAAAGTGGAGATGGCGAAATAATGTCCTTTGAGACGAAAGACAGGATAGCCAATGAGTAGGGCGACAATGACCGCAACTCCTCCGCCGATCAGCATTCCAACCCAGGGGCTTAAATCAAATCTCTTCAATAAAACCAGGGCGGCGTACGCTCCGATGCCGAAGAAAGTGGCATGCCCAAAGGAGACCTGGCCGGCGAATCCCCCGATCACATTCCAGGCCTGGCTTAAGGTGGCAAAGAGCATGAACATGATCAAAACGTGGTGAAAGTGGATGTTGCTTGTAGTAAAAGGAAGACAAAACAGCACGAGCAGAGTGATGAGAACCCAGGGTTTTTTTAATAGGGCAAGAGCGCTTGTTTCCATATCCTACCACCCGAAAAGGCCTTTGGGCCGGATAGAGATGATCACCAAATACATCGCGAAGACGATGGTGTATTTGAAAACCGGGGAGACGAAAACCCCGCCGGCGGTCTCCACTACCCCGATGAGGATTCCGGCATAGAAGGCTCCGGTAATATTTCCAAACCCCCCCAGGGCCACGGTGACGAAGGCCAGAATTCCAAAAAGGCTCCCCACGCTCGGAAAGACATAATAAAAGTTCATCAGCAGGGCCCCGGCGACTCCCACGCAGGCCCCCCCCAGGCCGAAGGTCAAAGCATAGACCCGGTCGATATTAATGCCCATCAGCAAGGCCGTGTCCCGGTCTAAGGCCGCCGCTCGAATGGCCCGGCCGGTTTTCGTCCGAAAGATCAAATAATAAACAAGATAGGTGATTAGGGCGCTCCCGCAAGCCGCAATCAGCTCCGGGAGGCTTACATTGAGGTTGAAGATGCTCAAGGTCTTATCGCCTAAAATGGCCCCCTGGACCTGCCGGAAATCCGGGGTCCAGAAGAATTGAGCCAGGTTTTTAATAAGGATGGAAAGGCCGAAAGTCGCCAGGAGGGCCGTCAATCCGGGAGCATTGAGAACCTTTTTGATGATGAAGTAGTACGTGCCTACCCCGATGGCAAAGAGGAGAGCAACCGTAACCGGCAGGGACCAGAGGGGATCAATGGCCCAAAGAGAGAACATCCAGAAGGAAAAGAACATGGCCAGCATGAGGAATTCCCCGTGGGCGAAGTTGAGGATATCCATTACGCCCCAAATCAGGGTCAACCCTACGGCAATCAGGGCAAAGATCAGGCCCATGAGCAAACCGCTGATGAGGATCTGCAAAAGAATTTCGATATCCATTGTTCCGTATCTCCACAAATTGCGAGGACTCAAGTCTTTTTTCAGACTCAAGTCCTCGCGGCATTCATACCGGAAAAGTCTTCCGAAGGGACCTCTTGGTTATCTCTTATCCCAGGGCTTGAAGGGCCACACCAAATCGGTAGCCGCCATTTCGCCGGGCCAGACAACGCGATACTGTCCATTCAGAACCTGAGAGATGTGGGAAATGATCTTGATGTTCTGCCCCTGCTCGTTGAACTTTACTCCATCGCCCGGCAGGGTGGGGGTTTTGAGATCCGTGGCCCGCAGAGCCTGGACGACTTTTTCGGGATCCGTGGATTGGGCCCGGTTGAAGGCATCGGCAATGACCAGTACCGACGTGAATCCTTCAATGGTAACCCCATCAAAATCCACACCGGAACGCTTCTTGTACATTTCGTTGATCTTTGCCAAAACCGGCTTCTTGGTAATGAAGTCCGGGCTGAAGGTGCACTGCCCCATGTAAAATTCGGCGTCCTTCTTCATATTCTGGACGAACGAGGGGTCGTGATATCCCCCGCAGTAGGCGAGATTGGCCATGAATTCCACTTTCTGTTCCTTAAAGGTCTTGGCAAACAGCATCATATCTCCCAGCAGAGAAGCCTGAAGGATGACATCCGGTTTTGCCGCCTTTATCTTCAAAACTTCGCTCTTTACGTCTGTAGACTTGAAGGTGTACGGGACATCGGCCACGATTTTGTAGCCCCGTTTTTCGGCCTGTTTTGTTGCTTCCCCGCGGGCATGCACCCCAAATTCGGTGTTTTCATAGACAATAGCCACCCGTTCCACTTTCTTCCCTTTCGCCTTCATTTGATCCAGGAAGTCAAAGAAGGCGATCGAATCCTCCGCATCCGTGGGGGCGATCCGGAAGAAATACTTCAAACCACGCTCGGTCAGTGCTGCGGAGGAGGACTCGGCGCAGACGAAGGGAATTTTGAACCGCTCGGCCACGAAACTCGCCGATTTGGAAACGCTGGACTGATAGGCCCCCAGGAGCAAGGGAACCTTTTCCTGGGTGATCAGGCGCTCGGCCTCGGTCTTGCCGATTTCCGGGGAAGCCTGGCTGTCCCCCCAGATGACCTGGAGTTTGGCTCCTTTCAAATTTGGGATCCCCTGCGTCCGGGCAAAGGGAATGTCGAAGTCATACTTGTTGTTGATCACATCGATTGCCGTTTCGATGGCGTGCTTGGATCGAAGCCCGGAAGAAGCAATGGCCCCCGTGAGAGGATAGATCGACCCGATGCGAATGACATCCTGCGCCTCGGCCAGGACGGTTCCCAAAAACAGAACCATCACCAAAGCAAAGACCGAAAAATACCCCTGCTTTTTCATCTTCTTTTCCTCCTCCTTTTATTTTTTTGCGGCAATGCGGAATCCCAAAGGCAGCAAAGAATGCTGGGACCCGGCATATTTATTCGCTTCAAGAAAATTCTTAGGCTCAAAATACCCTGTTCTTCATTTTATTTCAACGGGAAAAAGAAAACTGATATTGGGCATAATAGCCGATGGGGGGATTGGGGGCGGATGGGGGTGGTATTTCAATTGACCATCGGTATGGGGCCATTTATACTGATTCTGTCTCGAATTTTTCAGTCCCGCGGATTCAACCAAACCAGGAGGAGATTTCCATGATCCATCCAGAACGGATCCGGAAATTGAACGACCGGCCCCTTCAAAAGGGGCGGTTCGTGCTTTACTGGATGCAGGCGTCCCAGCGTGCCGAGTACAACCACGCTCTGGAATATGCCAGCCGGCAGGCCACCGAGCAGAAACTTCCGTTAGTCACCCTCTTTGTCCTCACCGAAGGATTTCCGGAAGCCAACCTCAGGCATTACACTTTTATGCTGGAGGGCTTGAAGGAGGTAAAATCGCGCTTGGAAGAGCGGGGGATTCACTTCGTTGCCCTCAAAGGGACACCGGATAAAGAAGTGGCGAAGGTGTCCCGCCAGGCCTCCTTGGTGGTAACCGATTGCGGATATCTGCGGGTCCAAAAGGAGTGGCGCAATGAGGTTTCCGAAAACGCGACTTGTCCGGTCGTCCAGGTGGAAACCGATGTGGTGGTGCCGGTGGAAGAGGCCTACCCGAAAGAAGCCTACTCCGCAGCCGTGCTCAGGCCCAAAATCAACTCTCAACTGCGGAAGTATCTGGCTCCTCTGGCGGAGATCTCGGTGAAACAAACCCTCCGGAGTCTGGATTTTGCAGGCCTGGACCTTGAGAAATCCATTCCCCCAATCCTCACTTCTCTTTCCATCGACCGGACCGTCCCACCGGTGAACCATTTCCGGGGTGGAACGGCGGAGGCGAAAAGGCTGCTGGAAGACTTCATCGCCCATAAATTGAAGGACTATGGGGAACTTAGGAGCGACCCTTCCCTGGCGTGCGTTTCCCACATGAGCCCCTATCTTCATCTCGGCCAGATCTCTCCTCTCTACATCGCTCTTCAGATTCAAGAGGCCGGAAAAGTTTCTTCAAAGACGCGGGAGGTCTACCTGGAAGAGCTGATCGTGCGGCGGGAACTGGCCATGAACTTCGCCCATTACAACCCGGCGTACGATTCCTTCCGGGCAATCCCCGACTGGGCGAAAAGAACGCTGAAAGGCCACCAGAAGGACAAGCGGGAGTACATTTATTCTCAGGATGAACTGGAAGAAGCCCGAACGCACGACCTCTACTGGAACGCCGCCCAGAAGGAAATGGTCATTACCGGGAAGATGCACAACTACATGCGCATGTACTGGGGGAAGAAAATTCTGGAATGGAGCCTGAGCCCCGAAGAGGCCTTCCGCATCGCCCTCTACTTGAATAACAAATACGAGCTGGACGGACGGGACCCCAACAGCTTCACCGGCGTGGCCTGGTGCTTCGGCAAGCACGACCGGCCCTGGGGGGAGCGGAAGATCTTCGGTCAGGTGCGCTACATGAACGATGCGGGTTTACGGCGGAAATTTAAGATCGAGGATTACGTGAAAAAAATAGCGTCTCTGTAGGGGCGACCCGTCACGCGTTTCGCGTGATCGCCCCTATAAGGCTGCAAAATCATGATAAAGCAAAAGGGGTTAAGTGAAACACATCGCTTTGAAGCCGCGGATCTCTCATCTCTTCTGTGCCCTTTTTCTTAGCCTTCCTTTCATCCTATTCTTCCCTGCCTCCTGTTTGGCCCAGGACGAGGTGTTGAGATGGATCGGCGGGGATTTAGGAAAAGCCAAACCGTCTTTGAACTACCAGTTTCTTGGTTACTCAACAGAGGAAGTCGCCGCCCAGGGCAAGGACTTCAAGCTGAACGAGCATCGGCTGTTTACTCAGGTGCCCTTCTTGCAGAGCTCCGAAAGGGATTCCTCGGTATACCTCAACCTCCGGGCCCAGGACGTGGGAACGGCCGCGATCATGCCCGACACCAAAGAATCCTTTCCCGATGAGCTCTGGGATATACGCTTGGGAGGGCAATACCGGCAGCGGTTTGAGAACGGATGGATCGGGGGGGCTGCCCTGGGTTTCGGGTCCGCCAGTGATAAACCCTTTGCCAGCTGGGACGAGATTTTCCTCGACGTCAACCTCTTCACCCGCATCCCCGACGGGGGTCGCAACGCCTGGCTCCTCTTCTTGAATTATTCCAAGACCCGGGAATTTCTGCCCAATGTCCCGCTTCCAGGGGTTGGGTACTGGTACGAACCCAATGACCAGGCTCGCCTGGTGGTAGGTATCCCCTTTGCTTTCCTCAACTTGAGGCCGATAAAAGAGGTTTCTTTCTCATTCTCCTACTTTATCGTCCGGTCGGTCCGGGCCAGGGTTACCTACAGTCCCCTCGGGTTCCTGCGACTATACGGCAACTTCGAATGGAGAAACGAGAGCTACTACCGGGCGGAACGACAGGACGATAAGGACCGGCTTTTCTACTATGAAAAGCAAATCTCCGCCGGGATCCAGGCTTCTTTGAATCGATATTTTTCTCTTGATTTATCGGGAGGATACGCCTTCGACCGGGTCTACTTCGAGGGAAGGGACTACGAAGACCGAGACCAGAACCGGGTGAGCATCGGCAACGGACCCTTCGTGGCTCTGAGGGCAGGAGCAAGATTTTGACTCCCGCCCGATTCTTATGACTAAAGATTTTCTATGATTACCCTCCCCCTCGACGGGGGAGGGCCAGGGAGGGGGTGAACTTTGCTTACGCGCCCCATGAGGGGAGATATGTATTCCGATGTGGCAAAATCCCCCCCTTAATGCCTTGAAGAGCTATCCTATTTCGTCCTGAAATTCTTGAGTTGAGTACTCTCAATCAGCCGATCCAAGGTTTTTGCTGTAAAAACTTTACCCCTGGTTGCCAGGATCATTTTCTTCATATCTTCTCGCCGTACTCCGAAACCTCGCCCGCCGATACAAGCAACAACCTCATATTTCGGGTTGGTTTGAGCCCGTCCGGCGATACTCAATTCTCCGAGATGCTGAATTCTGGTTACCTTATCCCTCGCGGTTCCATCGTCTTCCGTTATCTTGGCCTCGATAATTACTTGCGGGTTGAATTCGCTTGGGATAATGAAATCCGGCGTTTGATCGAATCCTTCGATGCGCTCCGCACGTCTCGTTTTCCGATAACTGATTCCGGCGTTGGCGAGCACGTCCTCTATGGCTGATTCAAGGCTGTCGCCGACTAATTCGCTGACGGAATCCCGATGACCCGCGAATGGTCTCCCGAGAAATCGCTCATACAAAAGCATGGCATATGGGGCACCCATTCCGGCAAGGTGTTTGATGCTTTCTATACCCCGCTTCGTATCAGCCTTATCAAGGCGGTGCAATTGGTCGTCCTCAACATCCGGAACACCTTCTATGAGTAAATGGCATGCTGTCTCCACTAATGCCCGGAGCCTTTGTTCCGTGAAGCCGGTGACTTTCAACGGTTTTTCGGGAGCCATCCTCACTTTACGGTCAATTGATCGTACGAATCCTTGCGGTACATCCACACCGGTCCTCCGGGTGGTAACGTATCCCCATTCCGGCGGGGTGAACCCGAGCATTGTGCGCAATACGACAATCGAAATCGGTTCGGATAGGGTAACCGCGAATACATTTGCGTCCTCAAGCTGGGAAAAGCTCTTGGTTGTCGCTTTCAGAGCTTCATAGCCGCGCTCGAAGATCGGGTATCCGACGAAGCCTGGCCCTTTTGGCATTACCAGGAATTCTGATTCCAGACACGAAAACACAGCATCAACATATTGCTCCGGGTCTTTCAGTATTTCCTCGCTGGAAACCTCAAAAGGATACGTCGGCATACTCGGCTCCATATTTTTCAGCTTTATCGCGGACGGCGAATAAAGGTCCATAAGATTTTGCAGAATTGTCAGCCTTGATGTGTTTTTTTATTTCCCGCCACTCACCGAAATTCTGAAGCCAACTGGCAACCGTACCGATTCGATCCCGGATATCTGTTCTCTTGTCCCATCCTTTGCGAAGATGCCATATTGCCAACCGAATGAGATGCCCATAGGTGATACACCGAGTGTCTCCCAGCGTAAGCTTGATATCGCCTGCTCGAAGCTTAGCTAAATCATCCTCAACAAGCCGTACGACACCCTGAATTGAATCGGCTAACCACTTCCTGGGCAAAGTGCCCGTCGATCTGCAGACGAAAACGGTATCTATGATAGATGAACCAGTCCCGTTAATGTGAATGGAAGCGCCCATCTCCCCCGGACAAGGTAACGAAGCGGAGCATGTCAATCCCGCATCGAGAATTGCGACGGCAACAGGATAATAAGCTTCCAGGCTATTATGATGATAGGTGAAGACCAGGGGAGCCCCTGGTTTAAGGGCGGTCGCCATTCGTTGGAATACGGAAGAAAGCCCTTCGGCGAAGTGGTCAAGACCTCTCCCCATGTCCTCATTGCCGGTTAATTCCTTGGGAGTCCGAGTTGACCTTTCTTTGAATAACTCAAGTGATCCACCCACTAATCGGCGGAGCCACACATAGCAAAAGTCCATCAATTCCGCATACTGGACGTTACCAAAGTAGGGAGGATCTGTGAGAACTGCATCCAGAGAGGATGGGGGCAGATCCACGCTGGCGGCGTCCTCGCATTGAATATTTACGATGCGCCCTAGCTTTTGCTCGTCTCCATTTAATTGATCTCCAATCCATTCATCTACGATCGGAACGATTTCCTTTCTCCCTTGATGATATCTAATCTCAAATGGGGCGTCGCAATATGCCTTAGCTTTACGGAATTTCTCAATAATATTCGCCCAACCGCCACTTCCTATACAACTTCCCCCATCAGGCCCCACGATTCCTAATAAGTTCGACTCGCATTCGACGAGGCCCACAGGGAAACCGTGCACGGAAAAGATATCAAGTGACTTTAATGCCATCGTGTCATAGCGACATAGCATATTCTGATAGCGCAGCAAATCGGAGAGGTTGGTGGCAAGCGCGTTCCGTATCCGCTCAATCGCTATTCGGGAGATTATCCGGGCTGAGAGCTCCAATCCCAGCAGTTGGCGGGGATTGAACATTTCTTGATAGTGCCTGTACCCCCAACGATGAAGACGGTTCGTTTCATCGCCAGATGGGATTTCGTCATCTGGGACATGGTTGGATCGTGTTCTCGACCATCGATTATCAGCCTCTGCCACTCTTTCCAAGTCATGAGAATCAGGGGACTTGAAAAACCTGCCGGTATGACCTTTCCTACAGGATGGACAGTAATACTCGATGGCAAAAAGACGATGCTGGGGAGGGCCTTGCTTAGGATCGGGGAAAGAGTTAATCGTTCCACAATTGGCGCATTTGCATTGGTTTCGTCTCGCCGGCCCGTCAAGTATCAGCATGTTCTTACAATGATCACACGGCCCAGGATTTCTCCTGTCGGCTGTTTCCGTCAATTTGCCGCAAGATGGACAAACAAAAACGTTTTTAGGATGCCGCGAGTCACCTGCGACCAAGTAACCTGGAAAGAGGTCAACATTTTTGCGGCATTTTTGACATTGAATCGTCTTCACCCAAAGGAAGTACTTCACATGCGCCTTTTCTGACCCGCAGAAAATACAGCGCGTCCGATAAAGACCCCCGATCTTTTCCTCAAGGTCTTCTCGTAAGGAACTGGCTGCATCGTTATAGGCTTTGAGGTCGAGATGTTCTATTTCTTCTTTCACAACCCAGTATGACATCGGATTGATATCAATCCCAATGACGTCGCACCCGAGTCGATTCGCCTCTAGAACCGGTGTTCCACCTCCCATAAATGGGTCAGCGATTTTCAACCCCGGAAACTGGTTTGCCTGGTAAAAAGCTTCTTGCAGAGGTTTCTTGGAAAATTCGGATAGGAGCAGCCCCCGAAACAATGTGCCGGGCCTTCGAGCAAACCATTTATGAACAGCAATTACGGGGCGATAATTCTGCTGAATTTGCTTTTCCCGCAGGGCAAGATCAGCGATAAATGGTATGTCAAAATCCCGTTCAATCATTCATTACATCCCATAGCAATTGGGAATATAGTTGATGAGGCAGAGAGGTCACCATAACCGCCAGCCTAGCCCCCGAGCCAAGCGAAGGCGTCGGCTGTTCGAATGAGTCGATTCCGTTGTCATCTCTCCCAAGGCATAGCCTCCCAATTAAGGAATTCATAGACAGCTTCTTCCGCTATGCTGTAACCCTTGCCTTTACTGTTTACCCGCTTGAACCGAACACCTGCATCCTTGAAAAGTTGCTCCGTTATGCTCAGGAGCGGGTCAATTCCACTTTCCTCGTCGTGATCGTATGCGCTTTCAAAGATAGCTGATAATTCCTTCGCCTTTGCATTCGATCTCTCTTTTTCTTGGGCTATATTGTGGATTACCTGCAACATACCTGCAACGACAACGCAAAGCCGATGAGTGCGACCGTAAGGAACGAGTCGCTTTAGCATCTCCACCCATACATTGTAATTTTTCGATCCCACTACGGTTTTTATCATTTTATGGACCTTTCAGGCCTTACGAGGCATAAGCGGGCGCGAAGCGTCCGCGCCATCTATTGATTATATGGTTTGCGCATTACACCTCTAATCCCTGGTTCTGTCGGCATAATTCGATGCTTAAAAATCTGTCGAAAACCATTGTAAAACAAAACCTTATCCTCCACAAGAGGTATCTTCTAAGTTCTCATTGCAATTCAGACACTATGGACATCTGTGGTTGGAGTGGAGGGACGGTTTCGGGGGGTGCCAAGAGGTTTTGCCATACGGAGCATGGGCGTGGGCTACGCTAT
>Ga0315285_10001161_pt1 | contig 27523 bp, 25 predicted proteins | sample YL17G09_36_MG_FD_203698 | JGI IMG/M metagenome (GOLD analysis project Ga0315285, IMG submission 203698) | Sediment microbial communities from Yellowstone Lake, YNP, Wyoming, USA - YL17G09_36 | ecosystem: Environmental > Aquatic > Freshwater > Lake > Sediment | place: USA: Wyoming | collected... | reverse complement strand
CCTGCATGGTCCTTCTGACTGCGTTCCTCCTCCAGGCCTCCTGGGGAAGAAAATCTCTGGTGCCTCTCGGCCTCGGGATGATCATGTCAGAGAGTGCATATCGCAAAATGCCCTTATACTTTGTGTAGATAGCAGAGAGACTGAAATGAGACGTGCAATTGGCTGGGCATTGGTGGCCGCGGGCTTAATCCTCGTCGCCATCTCCACCTACCAGGCCGCCTTGGCAGGCAACGCCGGCTACGGCCGCGTGCTGCTCATCGGAACGATACCTTTCGTCTTCGGCTCCAGCCCGGAGATGGCAATGTTGTCTATGCTTCTGGCTTTCGGCCTGATGGCCTTCTCCTTCTTGCTCTTCAGGGGATGGTGATGCTCTCCGCCTTCTTCCTGGCCTCCCTGGGGTTGAGCCTGATATTCCTCGGGATGTGGATACTCCACTTGCCTGCCCAAGGAAAGATCTATGCTGAAGGCTCGCGTCAAAAGAGTGCAGAGGCAGAAGAGAAGAGAACTGGGGTGAAAGGGGGGGCGGTAGTGATGATCGGGCCGATTCCCATCGTAGTGGGATCTGATGGGAGGACCGCGCTCCTGCTGATGCTGATGGCTATTGGAGTGATGCTCTTCTGGTTTATAATGGTGGGATCATCCTAGAGATCCAGGCCCTGAACCTATCATCTCAGCTTCTCTTCCACCTCGCCGTCGCGACCCGGCGGACCCAGGTACTGCACTGGACTTAAAATTATGTTGGAGGTGGCTGCAGCGCTGCCTTTTCCCATCATGTTTATAGCTATGACCGTTATCCGGCTCACATCGATGTCCATATAGTTGACTTTGGAAGAGGCTGGCTCGAGGGGGCCGTCAAATCTAATGTCTCTGGATACCTTGCTGTTCAGGGCCACTATGCCCTTCCCCTGCCAGGAGGAGCCATTCATGGAAACCTCCTCTTTCTGCTCATTTTTCACGAGGGGAAAAGACGGCCGACTTGCTGGAGCTATGGAGTAGGCAGGTGACTTGAAGAGATGATGAAAATCCTTCAGCTTATCAAGAGAAGAGCCGTTATATTTATCATTAGAAGAGTTATCGACGACAACAGCGCCGCCCGAGCCGCAGAAATAGGCGCAAAAAATTAGTGCTAATCCTGCCAGGATGACAAAGCAGCCGGCAGGAGTTAGCATCGGTCTCATTTTGAAGCCTTTTGGCTGGATATCTTCACTGCTGGTTGGTGATTATCCTCACGCTGTTGGTTGCAGAGACTGCCCCTGCATTCCCAGCGAATCGGAATCCTCCAATGCCGCCAACCACTCCTGCTCCAATGGCAGTTGCACTCCTTGATCCTACGTTTATCTCCTCAATGTTGTATTTTGTGCAGCAGTCTTGACAGGGGCAGGCTGGATTGAGGGCCTGGCAGCATTCACAGTCGCCGGAATCCTGGTTCTTCTTGATCTCCAGCTCGTTTGATGCTTGAACCGCCGCGGCATTAGCTGCGATCCTGGGGCCGAAAATGCCGCCTCCAACAAAGGCTCCAACGGCCAATGCGGCATCATTTCCCACAGTCACGGAATCGAAGTTGGTATCCCCTGCGCTGGGCAGCTTGAAGGCGCTTCCATCTGTCTCGAATATCCCATCTCCCAGGATATCCACCTTGTCGGTGCCCATGGAGGCACCTGCCGCCATGGCCGGCGCCGCCAGGGCTAGGGCCACGACCACCACGAAGAGTATTGCTACTTTTTTAATAGTCTCACCCCACTATAGATTAGGTTTATTCTAAATTTCACCCGATTATATTTATACGTTTTGGTGTTTTTTTGAAGGAGAATTAAGAATATATTGGATATTTTCGGCGTAAAATTTGGCATTGTATATCTCAGGAAGAGAATACCATCGAAATATGCGAGAAGGATTGTAGCCCGTGACGGGGAGCAAAATTGTTAAGATACGGGTGGAGATATTAAAGAAATTGATGGCCCTGGATGCCGGATCAAAGGCTTTTCGATCCTAAAGAAGAAGAGAATAAATAGTATTCTTAAAAATAAATTATCCTTCTTTCAAGAAGCATAGCAGATGCCCGCAATATCGAGGAGATATCGCTGCTCAGACTAGCCTCTCCTCGATCTCCTCTTGCGACGAGGATATGCCCTGGTATTGCACGGGATTGAGGATTATATTCGAGGTGGCCACCGCATTGCCCCCTTTCACCATATTCATGGCAATTACGGTTATCCGGCTCACATCGATCTCCATAGAGTTCAGGCGCGACATCGTGGGAGCCAGAGGATCATTGAAGACCAGATCTCGTTGCTTGTTGTTGTTTATGGCCACCAGGCCTTGGAGATTATCATCGGTTTCGCCCTGCGAGCCTATATTCGCGAATGTGGAGAAGGACGGCAAGGGCGGAAGCTCGGACCAGGCTTTGTTGGCGTTTGGGCCGGGATCCTTGAACATCCGGTGAAAGTCCCGGACCTTCTCGAGCGTCGTGCAGTTGCTGCACTCCGCCAAACATGCCTGCGCGATCAAACAGAATAAAAGAAAGGCTACCCCCACCGGCGCGAGGCCAGTGGGTGCTAGTATCTTCACCATCTCTCCCCCCCAGGCCTTGGACCCGAGGTTACTGCTGGTTGGTCACTATCTTTACGTTATTGGTCGCCGTAGCGAAGCCGAAGGCCATTGCCTCCCGATCTCCTACCGTGATTTGCTCAATGTTCATCTTCTTGCAGCAGTCCTGGCATCCAATGATGTCCTTGATCCCCGATGCTGACATGGCTTCTTCCGCCGGAGCATTGCCCCAGCCGGCCAGCGGATTGCAGCACTTGCAGTCGCCTGAATCCTGGTTCTTCTTGATCTCTAGGTTATTCACAGCCACCGCCGGAGGATCCATGCCCCAGATCATTCCAAAGGCCAGGGCCTTGTCGTCTCCAACCACTAGGTTATCCACGCTGGTGTCCTGGTCGACCGGGAACTTGAAGGAGCTCCCCTCCGTCTCGAAGATTCCATCCCCTAGGACGTCCACGGCACCATCGCCGCCAAAGGCGCTCTCCGCCAGAGCCGGAGCGACGAACAAAGCGGCGATGGCCAACACCATTAATAGTCCTGTATTCGTTATAGTCTCACCCCTTACATCCGTTAATATAGTCATTAGTTCACATTGCTTATACTTATATTTTTTGGTAAGAGATACAATCTCCGCTATGTTCGGCCTTGTAATTGCACGAGCATATTTCTAGGCCGGATATTCGATATCCATGAGACCTAGATACCCAATAAAAAGATGCTTTTGGACGGCTGCTAGAGATTCATTGGCGACTTAGCTCCGGCCAAAAGGCCTTTAGCATAAGCGTTCCACCGCCAGATAAAAATGATCTTAGTAATAATATTTTATTATAGAGCGATATAAAAAAGGTTACACTGTATTGGCGCTGGAAAGCAACAAGAATCTTCCCGGTCAAATCCAACAGTAAGGAGAGAATCCTCTCTCCACCCCTTCTTTGCTACTCTTCTTATTCCCGCTAAATAATAGGATGACCTAGTAATAAAACCTTTCTATGAAAATAGGAGTTTGCCAATCTTCATTGTAGCCAGATCGAGGATGGGAACTGTTGCAGGTTGAGGGTGCAGGTTCATCTTTCGCTGGAATTCAGTCTGAGATTGCCAGGTACCGCTATTGATCACTGCCACGCCCTTGTATCTAGTGATGCCCACAGTGTGAACATGGCCGCTGTGAAGCACAGCCGGCGGCCGGTGGATCACATAATGATCCTCGTGCTCGGGAGCTATAGCCACTCTGCTTCCGTAAACCGGAGACAGGTGCCGCCTTTTCAGCAGCTCGACCATGGCCTTCTCGGGTGCCGAGTAGGAGAGGCCGGGCAGCCTCATCACCAGGTCGTCCAGGCTCCGGCCATGGTAAATAAGAAGAGATACGCCTCCCAGCGTGGTCCAGGCCGGATTGCCTACAAAGTGTATGTCCCCCTTGAACATCTTCTGAATATTTTCGGGCAGAGCAGGCTGAGGCTCTGCCTGTCTTACTATATCGTGGTTTCCGGGAGAGAGGATAATGCTAATCCCCGCTCTTATGCCGCTAAGGCAATCGGCCGCCGCCTGATACTGCTCATAGATATCCTTTATGGCCAGGTCGCTCTCATGGCCGGGGTAGATGCCTATCCCATCAGCCAAGTCCCCTGCAATTGAAATGTACTTGACCTGGGAGGCCAGGCCCGTAGGATCGTCGATCTCTCCATTCAGCCAGCAGACGAACCTCTGCCAGGCCTCCTCGAGGAAGAACTTGCTCCCCACGTGAAGATCGGAGGTCAGAACCGCACAGCCTTCCCCTCTTTCCAGGGGCTTGGTCTGCATGGCAATGTCGGGCCAAATAAATGATTTGACGAATATCCTGCCGTTGCCGTCGCATATTCCAGTTATTCCCAGAACCTCGTCAGGCAGGATGCAATTCGACTGGAGGTAGATCTCCGAGTCCTTCTGGACCACTGCGACGATCATCCCTGTGGGATCCTCAACCTCTATCACCCTATGGCCCTTGGCTGTGGTCCTGACGTCCATGACCATTCCCACCAGGGAGACCTCTCTTCCTGCCGTGCTTCTTCCCAGGCTCTCGATAGGCCGGGGGCTTAGCCTGCGAACAAGCATCTCCCTCAGCTTGGCGTATCTATCTCGAAAGTAGCGCACAAAGTCGTCATACTCTCCGATACAGGTGGACTTGCCGGTTATATCAGAGTCGAGCTCCACCCCCGGCCGGCCAGGCCTAACGAGGCATGAATCCTGCATTCTAGGATCGGCAGAGATATTGTCGTGTCCCGAGGATGCCACAGCCAAAAGGCCTGAGAGGTGAGATGCCCTGACCACCGCGAGGGAGCCGTCCAGGCTGCCTATGATACTTCTGACCAGATCCTCCCTGGCTCCCGGATAGGATTCTATCAGCTCCAGCGCCTCCGGCTCCAGCTGATAGCCCTGCTCCGCGAACCTCTGCACGATCTCCAGCATCGAAAACAGTATAAGAGCGTACCAGCTGATAAAGCTGCTCGATGAAGATCAGAGAACGGCTTGAGAATCTACACCTACCGGGATTTGTAAATGACATAATCTTCGTGGTGGTGGTGGTAGGTGCCATATCCATCATCTCCCAGCTTGCTTTGGGACTGTGGACCCCTATGGTGGCAGTGGAGTCTGGCAGCATGGTGCCCAACCTCAACGTGGGAGACATCATAGTTGTACAGGGAGCCTCAAGAACCAATGTGTTGAGCTGGGAGGATGCAGAGAAGGCCGGCTACAAGGCCTTCAACCTGCCCGGCGACGTGGTGCTTTATCGGCCATATGGAAAGGAGAGCTTCAACCTCCTAGATCAGGCTCTGATGCTCCTCGGCTTTTCTCGTTCCGCAGACAAAGCCACCCCCATCATCCATCGCGCCCTGCGCTTTGTCGAGACTGGAGAGCCCATGTGGGATGGCGGACCTAAAGCGCCCTTCGGAGGGTACATCACCAAAGGAGATCATAATGGACCTATTGATCAGGAGGCGGGCCGGATCTTGGGGCCAGCCAACATCTCTTACCTGCAATCACATCAAGACCAGATAAAGGAAGTAGGAGATGGGATATTCCTGGATAGAGGAACCGGACTCATCCTGTACCAAACCAACAATGGATCCTTTGTGGGAGAAGGGATATCCTATCTGACTCCGGTGAAGAAGGAGTGGGTGATCGGCGTGGCACGGGTGAAGATACCCCTGGTGGGATACATCAGGCTGCTGCCAAATTACATAGCCGACCAGATGCGAAGGCTCACCGGCTAACCTTGCGGGCCACCACCGCCCAGTGGTCGAGGTAGTAGGGAAGAAGATCCTTTATCTCCAGTATCTCGAGGCCATGCAGTCCTTCCACCTCCCGCCGGGCCACCTGCTCCGGCAGGCCCCTTACGTCGATGGAGCGGGTCTTAATCATCAGGAGAAGCGTTCCACCTGGCTTCAAATATCGCTCGCAGTTCAGGGAGGCGATCTCAGCCTGGTTTCTCTGGGCCACGTCCTGATATACTACTTCAACTGGCTCCAGGAGCGTGCAGTAGCTCTCCGGCTGGGAGGCATCGGCCAGAATGGGGATTACATTCTTCCGCGCCTCACAGAGCAGCAGGAGTTCGCGCATGGCGCGAGCCGAAAACTCCACCGCATATACCAGGCCGTCGCGCAGGATGTCGCTACAGTGGCTGACAGTCGTGCCCGTGGCCGCTCCCAGATATAGCATCTTGGCAGAGGCGGCAAGATCGATCTCCTGCAGCCCCTTCAAGAGCAATGCTGCCAGCTTGGACCGATGGGGATTCCATAGCCGGTAGCCCTGCCAGATCCGCTCCCCGTAGACGGGTGTGGGGACCAGCGCTTTCGTGGCCAGTCGTCGCTTCCCGTCGACGGCCAAGAGGTAGATCCCTGGCAGGATCTCTTGAGGAGGCATTTCACAGCTCTTTGCCAAGAGATGTCGTTGTGAGCTTGACGTGCTTCACCCCTTTCAGAGACATCATCCTCTCCGCGGCCTTTTTCACCGCCTGCCCCTCGCCCCGCAGGACAACTACCTCCAGGCAGTTATCAATATCTAGATGGACGTGGAGGCTGGACTGGATTATCCCCCCGAACGCGTGCTGAATCTCAGTGAGGTTATCTACCAGTCCCCTCTGAGAATGGGAGTATACCAGGGTGATGACGCCCACGCGTTCGCCCTGCACATCGCTCATCCACTCGTAATGAACGATGTAGTTTCTTATGGCATCCCTTATGCCCTCTGAACGGGAAGAATAGCCGCGCTGCAAGATGATCTCATCGAATCTATTCAAGAGCTTCTCAGGGAGAGAAACGCCAATTCTCATCAGTTCTTGTTCCATATATTATCCGGACTTTATTTCAATGTTATATAGTAATAAATCTAATGCTGAAAAGTAAGATCCCAGTGCCGCCCGGAAAGGCCAGGAGCCAGCATAGAATAGAACCATAAAGAATTTGTCTGTCGCCTGCAGAGCACCCTATATGCTCGATATCGCGCTGATAGGAGACAAGACCTTCCTCTTCGAAAAGCTGTTTGCTGAAGCGGGAGTCACCTATCAATTCTTGCAGCCCGGCGCACTCGGCAGTCCCTTCTTGCCAACGTACAGGATGGTGATAATCCCCACAGGCTTCGCCAACCCGCAGTACTCTGCCGCCCTGCCGGCACTGCAAAGGCATAAGCCGGGGATAGAGAAGTTTCTGAAAGGTGGGGGAGTTCTCACAGTCTTTGGGCCGCTCGTTGCAGAGCATGATTACGATTGGCTGCCCCTCGAGCTCAAGTATGTCTGCCAGTATGGCCCGCAGAGAGTAGCCCCCTCGGACGAGGATTGCTCTTGCTTGCTCTCCACCTCCACGCCGGAATGCGACGGCTATTTGATCCCTGGAAAAGGATTCGATGCTGTCATGGAGGACTCTCAAGGAAGGGCCATTCTGGTGGCGGGCAGCTATGGAGAAGGCCTGATCGTGGCCACCTCAGCTCATGAGTTTCCAGCAGACGGATACATAAGGTGGGCGCTTTCCAGGAGCAAGCCCTCCAGGCTGTAGCCATGTCGGAAGAAGCATTTCCCAGGAGGAGCAAGCTCAGAGAAGAGGTCGAGGCCCTACTGAGAGAGAGGGGAATTTTGATTGAGAGGAGGATTTCCGTAGTGGATATGGAAAGCGGAAAAGCATATCACTTCGATAGCTATCCGGAGGCCATGGAGTTCCTTGCCGGCAAGGCCGGCAGATGGTATATAACCACGCCGGGCATCGTATTCGGCAAGAGATAGTCGATTTCTATCGTCTCATCGCTTCCATATCTTTCGCGCAGGCCAATAGGAGGCCTCCATGAATCGCAGTCAGCCGAAAGCGGATCAAGATATGTTCTAGGAAAAGCCTTTCGCTATTTATATAAAATCGCCTTACTCCCTGATGAGATGGAAAAAATTAAGCGCCCTGCAAAAAAACATTTTATGCTTGTTATATTTTTCATTCAATCTATGTGCATGGTTAGTAGGCCCTTCAGGTCAGCCCCCTTCAGGACACTCTAATGACCCCCTCTCGCGCCAATAAATGGGATGCGGCAAGGGGAAAGGAGAGAGCATGGTTTACAGGGAGGAGATGCTGGGCCAACCCTACTCCAAAAACTTATCTATTCCAATTAGACGTTCTGCATCGCTTCGATCTATGCTGGATGCGGAGATGACCTTCTCCCGGACCTCAATGGGGGCTTTGACCCTGAGGGCCAGGGCCAGACAATCGCTCGGCCGGGCGTCGATCTCGCTCTGCTTGGAATCGCCAAGGACGGAGAGCCTGGCATAATATATTCCCCCCTCCAGCTCGTCGATCAATACTCTGGTAATGCTGGCGCCAACGCTCTCCAGGACGGAGATAAAGAGGTCATGAGTCATGGGCCGTGCAGAGAGCTCCCCCATGAGGGCATGGTAAATGGATATGGCCTCTGCCAGGCCCACGAATATGGGGACCAGCCTGGCCTGCTCATCCTCCAGGAGGACAACAGGAGCGGGATGCGATCCCGTATGCTCGGCGATATAAACCCCTTTGACCCGAACTGGAACGGGCGTCTCCATGCCCTCACCTTTTCCGCTCATATTATAAAGCTCCAACGATCTTAATTTTTCCAAGACCAATCTTCACCCGGAGGCCCTCGATCTCCCAGTCCTTGATCAGGTCGCCCCGCACCTCCAAGCCCAGCCCAAGCTCGAACTCTGCGGCTCTGGTCTCGCGGGCAATATATTCCTTATGGCGTAAGGCCAGATCCAGGATGGGCTTGCTCTCTATATCCACCACCGCCCTGATCTGCTCCTCCACCTTGAGGTCAAGCTCCTTGCGCATATCCTGGATCCTTCGGATTATCTCCCGGGCGTAGCCCTCCGCCTCCAGATCCGGGGTCAGAGATACATCCACATAAACCGAACCCCTGGAGAACTCTGCTGCAAAGAGATTCAGAGGAGGGATCTCCTCGAACTCCACCATCTCTCTAGTGACGGCGAAGCTCTTTCCTTCCCAGCTCAGCATGGCCTCTCCCGCCTCCAGCAGGCTCTTGACCAGGAAGGGATCGGCCATCTTCAGGGCCTCTACAACCTTCTTGGCATCTCCCTTGAAGGCCGGCCCGATCTTTTTGTGGACGGGATGGATCTTGAGCGTCATCCTTGGCTTCTCCCCTGGGGAGAGAACCACGATGCCCTTGGAGTTGATCTGTCCTTTGAGCACCTCTGCCAGGTCCCCCAGCTCTATGGCCTCCTGGGAGGGGGCGATGATGACCTCAGAGACCGGCCAGCGTAGCTTGCGTCCTGCCTTTTGCCTGGCGTTGGAGGCTGCCTCAGAGATCTCTCTCGTAAGCGACATGCTCCTCTCCAGATTCTTGTCGATGAGATCTTTTTTGGCAGCAGGCCAGCTGCACATGTGGACCGACTCCGGGGCCGCCGGATCAAGCCCTCTAACCAGGTTCTGAAAGATGGACTCGGAGAGGAAGGGGGCTGTAGGAGCCATGAGCTTGCAGAGGGTTGCCAGGACATCGTAGATGGTGGCATAGGCGGCCAGCTTGTCGGGATCGTCCTGCTCGATCCAGGTCCTGGGGCGGACCAGCTGGATGTACCACCTGGACAGATCCTCCAGGATGAAGTCGGAGATGGCCCTAGCCATGCGGTGCAGCTGGTACTGCTCCATATAACCAGTCACCTCCTCGGCCAGGCTGTTCGTCCGGGATAATATCCAGCGGTCCTCGGGACGGAGGTGCCCTGCACATCTGCCCAGGTCGGCCTTTGAGGCATCGAAGCCATCCAGGATCATGTAGGGCAGGGCAAAGCGATAGGCGTTCCAGAAGATGTTCAGCATTCTGTACACATTCTCGACTGCGTCCCAGGAGAAGTGCAGGTCTTCCCAGGGGGCGTTGGCCCCCAGCACGTAGAGCCGGAGGGTGTCGGCGCCATATTTCATGAGCACCTCCTCGGGCTGGACCACGTTGCCTATGCTCTTGGACATCTTCCGCCCCTGCTCGTCCAGAGTGAAGCCGTGCATCAGCACGCTCTTGTAGGGGGCCTTTCCGAAGGATACCATGCTCGCTCCCAGCTGGGAGTAGAACCATCCTCTGGTCTGGTCGTGGCCCTCAGTGATGAAGTCTGCAGGCCACCACTCATTTAGTTCCAACTCATTTCGGGGATAGCCAAGCGTTGCCCAGGAGGCCACAGCGCTGTCGAACCACACGTCGAAGACATCCGGAGAACGCCTCATCTCTCCGCCGCAGGAGCAGTCCAGAAGGACGCTATCTACCGCCGGTCGGTGCAGATCCGGCAGTTGCATGCCGCTCCGCTGGCTCAGCTCCTCTGCCGTTCCCATCACCTCCATCTTGCCGCAGGCAGAGCAGGTCCAGATGGGAAGCGGTATCCCCCAGTACCTCTGCCGGGAGATACACCAGTCACGGGCGTTGCTTATCCAGTCGGAGAACCTGGCGGACCCGGCCCAGTCCGGGTACCAGGCTACCTTGCTCACCTCCTCAAGCATCTTCGCTCTCAAGTCAGATATCCTCAGAAACCACTGGCTAGTGGCGATGAAGAGGATGGGAGTCTTGCAGCGCCAGCAGTGGCCGTACCTGTGGGTCAGCCGGCCAGAAGCCAGCAGGAGCCTTCTCTCTTCCAGGTCCAGGAGGATCTCCCCGTCCGCCTCCTTGACATACTTCCCCTGATACTTGGGGCCGGCCTCTGAGGTGTACCTCCCGTCCTCTCCCACAGGGCAGAATACTTCCAGCCCTTTCTCCAGCCCCAGCTCGAAGTCCTCCAGGCCGTGGCCGGGAGCGATGTGCACGCAGCCGGTGTTCTCTGCGGTGACGAAGTCTGCGGTGTAGACTCGATGAGAGATCGTCTTCTGCCTGGGAACCAAATCGGCCAGGGGATGATCGTACTCGAGATCTTTCATCTCCTCTGCTGCAATGGTCTGCAGCACCTCATAGTCCCTGTACCGCCCACTTTTCAGCACCTGCTCCACCAGGTCCGAGGCCATGATGAGGATCTCTGATCCTCCCTCCTTCCAGGCCCGGACCTTGGAGTACAGGAACTCCGGGTTGACGGCTACAGCCACGTTGGCGGGTATGGTCCAGGGTGTAGTCGTCCAGATCACGATGTAGGTGCCGTCCTCTCCCTGTACGGGAAACTTGACGTAGATGGAGTAGTCGGTCTCGTCCCAGTACTCCACTTCAGAGTCTGCGATGGCTGTTTGACAGCGCGGGCACCAGTTCACCACCCTCAGACCGCGCTCCAGAAGATGGTGCTGGTGGGCCTTCTTCAGAGTCCACCAGGCAGCCTCGATGTACTCGTTCTTGATGGTCATGTAGGGGTCTTCCCAGTCCAGCCAAGCCCCCAGTGCCTGGAACTGAGAGGTCATGTCGTCTTTCTGCTTTAAGGCGAACTCCTTGCACTTCTGGATGAATCTGTCCACGCCATAGGCCTCAATATCCCTCTTGCTCTTGAAGCCCAAAGCCTCCTCTACCTTGACCTCGATGGGAAGGCCGTGCATATCCCAGCCTGCCCGGTCCTTAATGTGGAAACCGCACATAGATCTGTAGCGGAGAACGGCGTCTTTGATCACCTTGTTCCAGGCCGTCCCCAGATGGATCCGGCCCGTGGTGTAGGGCGGCCCATCCACGAAGAAGAACTTCTTGCCGCCGACCCTCATCTGGCGGACCTTGCGATAAGTTCCCTGCTTCTCCCAACGCTCTCTGACCTGGTCCTCTATCTCATGCGCATTGTACTGACCTGGCACCTCAGTGATCATTACAGTCCTCCAAAAAACGATTGCCACCATGGCCAATGATCTATTTAGCCTTTATGACCTCTCCCGCAGCTTGCGCCCATGTCCGGGGAGTTCTCATGCCTGGCTCGAAAAGATTGAACAATCAAAAAATTCTGTAGATAAGGCCGAGATATTTTATGGCTATCTTGGCCGGACAATATTTTCCTGTCTTGAGCCAATAATAGGTTGTTTCAATAAGACCTATTCCCGCTTGGTGCCTATCAATATGGAAAAAGGGATCGAAAGCCTCAATTTTCTGATGTGGCTGTGTCCGAAATGATCAATGACAGCTCATTCGGGTCCCCTGGGAGCGGTAATATTACTGCAATAACGCACGAGAGATCTTCCGGAAGGATTCGAAGTATAATTGCTCAACACCTGTGGCAGGGGGTTCTGCGTATCGAGTTGAGCAGCAGCATTTTTTTCGATCTTTCGAACTGGCATCATTTCCATGTCCCTAGCGTATATCCCCACAAACCAGATAACGATTTCTCCCCATCCTGTCCAGGCATCATCGAGGGTGGTTTCTGGAGGGGCGCTTCTAACGGGGCCCGCCGGCACCGGGTGGGATGTGCAAATTGATCTATCAATCCTTTTCGCCGTGTAGTGTTCCCCGCGACCGCTGGAGGGGTACCGCCCGCGTTCTCACGCGGAAGCTAAGGGCATCGGGGCGACTCACGAAAAAGCATAATAGCAGCAGTTTTAGGCGAGAAGCACCGAGGACAGCCAGACCCAGGCACCGGCAACCTCTTCTAGAGCGCCAAAATTTTTTAGAGGAATCTTGATATATTGACAGCTCAAATTCCAAAATAAGAGGGGTCGCCATCAAAGAGGAAATCTGGATTGAGAAGTACCGGCCGGAGAGGCTGGATGACGTGGTGGGCCAGGACGAGATCGTCAAGCGCCTCAAGTCTTATGTGAGGACTAAGAATCTTCCCCATCTCCTCTTCTCCGGCCCCCCCGGCGTGGGCAAGACTGCAGCTGCCATCTCCATCGTCAAAGAGATCTTCGGGGAGACCTGGAGGAACAACTTCATCGAGCTTAACGCCAGCGATGAGAGGGGGATCGACATCATCCGGCACAAGGTAAAGGACTTCGCCCGCATGGCTCCCCTGGGCGAAGCTGAATTTAAAGTCATCTTCCTGGATGAGGCCGATGCTCTCACCAATGACGCCCAGAGCGCACTGCGGAGGACTATGGAACGCTACAGCGCCACCACCAGGTTCATGCTCTCCTGCAACTACTCCTCAAAGATCATAGAGCCCATCCAGTCCAGGTGTGCCGTCTACAGGTTCAAGCCGCTCTCCCCGGAGGCCGTGGCCAAGAGAATAGGCTACATAGCAAAGCAGGAGGGGCTTGAGATCGCCGATGGAGGCATGAAGGCCATCGAGTATGTGGCAGGCGGAGACATGCGCCGGGCCATAAATGCCCTGCAGGCGGCGGCGCTTCTGGGCGAGAAGGTGGATGAAGACACCATCTACCGCATCACCTCTACTGCCAGGCCGGAGGAGATCAAAGAGTTCATAACCACGGCTCTCGCGGGGGACTTTGTGGCTGCCAGGGGCATGCTTGACGACCTGCTGCTCTCTAAAGGTCTTTCAGGAGAGGATGTCGTAGTCCAGATCCACCGGGCCATGATGGACCTGGAGATGCCCGACCGCGAGAAGGTCAGGCTGATAGATAGGATAGGGGAGATAGACTTCAGAATGACGGAGGGGGCCAACGAGAGGATCCAGCTGGAGGCCTTGCTGGCCTATTTCGCCCTCTTCGGGCAGAAATGATTCTTCCGCTTGACCGAAATCCTCCAGATGGCATGATCCGTTCTCTACACACGCTTCATCTGTCACCGGAATCATGAAGGCGTGGGGGGATTGGGCTAATGCCTCAGTCAAAACCGACTTTTGACGAAGTACTGAAGGGCGAGGATTGGCGTTGTTGCTCTTCAGCCTAGAAACGAAGTATCCACCAATCTCCTTATTGCTAGCAAAGATCCGGCATCAGTAAAAGCCAGGATCGATGAGCAACAAATCATTTCTGGCTTCGGAACACATTCTGAGATAAAAGATAATAAAATATAAAATTTATGGTAATTTTATGCTATCGACACTGGCTAACGATGACCAGGGCCTTATGGGGGCACCCACGTCCTCCGGCTCGTGGTAGGTGAATATCCTCTCGTCTCCCAAAACCTCTTTCTGCAATTTTATAACTATCTTCTTGGTGGTGATCGTATAGCCCTCGTGCACGCCCGGCATAAATTCCAGCTTGGTCGGAATTTGCATCGGCTTCTCCGAGGTTATCACCAGATACTTTGTTCCAGCTAGCTCCTTATCCAGCTCTTCACTCGTAGGAGCCCTTTCAATCCGGTTGGCAATATCCTGCAGGAACATCATCGTGGAGTTGTTGAGCTCGCTGAAATTCGTGGAGCCCTCGGTGAAGTTAAGGACTGTTCCATTCTCGTCGTGAAGGGAGTAAAGTATCCCAGACTCGCATACATCGCCCATAGCGGGCAATGGCCATACCAGCATCGCCAACGATGCCACCAAATAGAGCGCTTTGATCATTATTCTCACCTTAAAAGAATAAAAGTAAAAAAATCTAATTGAGCTCATCTTTTGCCAGCTACGACCTAGCTTCAGGATCCTTCTGTCCCTCTACTCCTTTTTCTCCCGCCTTTCTCTCTGTCGCCTTGGTTGGGCTGGGCATCTGGAAGGGTGCCTCGGCGTTCTTTATCTTCAGGGCATACATGTACTCCTTGTACTCTGTGCTTCCGCTAGGGCCTGTGGCCGTCCCCTCGAAGACGTAGACCGGCTCGGTCTCATCCTGTTGCTTATCCGGCTCTGCCTCATAGTAGGCCAAGTACATCTTGTCGACAGTGGCTGTCTCTACATCAGCTATCTCCGAGGTCATGCCCCGCTCCTGGAGCTTCTTATAGGCATCCTCAGGGCTCATAAGCTCATAGGTCTTCTCGCTGGCAGCCATAGTCCTCAGCCGTCCCGGTGCCGTGACGGAGGAGGCTGCTATCTTTGCCCCGATGTTTCTGGAGACCTTGGTGTAACCCAGCGGATTGCCTTCGTCTCCCTCTATCACGCAAATGGTAGAACCTGCACCCTCTACAGGCAGACCATCGATATCTCGAGTGTACTTGGCTATGGCTGTGACCTTCTCAACTTTCTCGACCTGCCCTTCGGCATTCAATGTATGTTTGGTGATGTAGGACGTCCCTGCATATTTATACCCCGGAGGCAAGAGATCGTTCTCGGCTGCATAAGCGTCGGCCTTCTGCTTCAACACCGACTCTGAGGGCAGGGGAGCCTTGCGATCGGCAGTTAAGCTCGGAACATTGAGCATTACAGTCTCTGCAGCGGATTTCTTGTTCACAGATACGTAGCTATCGGCAGTTGCCAGGGAGAATGCAGTTCCCACGTCTACAACTTGATCGAGAGCCTGTAGCTTAGCTGTGTCCAAGCCAGCCGCTGTGGTCTTGGCTGCTCCGGTCATAGTCATAGGGGCTGCCTGGACCTTGAGTCGTCCTAATGCTGTTGAGGGAACTTGGATCTTTGATATAGCTTCCCTTGATATCTTCAGCCTTGCCGTCGCCAGGTTCTTTGCGGATTCAGCAGTCACCCCCGGGACGCTCATGCTGTAGATGGCCAACTTATCCGGCACAGTGGGAAGGCTGGCCTGGAGGGTAAAGGTAGGATTCGTTCCAAATCCTTCCTTCACAGGAAGCTCCATGGTCAGGAGGCTCGTATCGGTGCAGAATCCGCTGTTCTGGTTGATAGCGGCAAAGACGCCTAGAAGGGCTGCAAAGCCCAGGACCAAATAAGCATACCTACTTATCTTCATCTTGATCACCTCTACTTCGTGCACTGGTAATAGCCCCACACAGATCCGGATCCCGAATCAGGGCCCATGCCGCCATGATTCCATAGTTTATCATTTCCGGTAGCTGTAGTGCATAGCACTCTTGCTACGCATCCAGAGTACTGATTCTCGAGGTGCTGAGTGAACCAGGCGTCTCTGAAGGTGTATCCAGAGATCAGAAGCTGAGCCATGCGGTCTCCGGCGTTGCAGGCGTTGACCGTGGTCTTGTGGCTGCACATCCCGTGGCCGCCCTTGGCCAAGGCCTTGAAGGCCCAATCGGCAATGTGTGAGTCGTCCAGGACTGAGCAGGAATGGGCAAGTATCCACTCGACATTCCAGTCTCCCCAGATGGCGTCGTCATAGCTCACGCATGTGTCGTCCGGAGCGAAGAGACACAAACAACCTGGGGACCCATGGCCTTCCCAGAAAGCAACGTCCACGGCGTCGGCATAGGTCTTGTCCCCTCCGCCCTTGGTCGCGTCCTTCCAGTCATTCTCCCAGGCGTCGCCGTTCCCCCAGAGAAACTTCTGGGACCATCCGTCCGCCTTCATCCTGTTCGCGAAGTTGGTGGCTGAGTTGTAGTTGATCCCCAGCCCGCCCGTGGAGTCGTACGATACTCCAAAACTATATGCGAGCGCATCCGTAGTGACCATAATAAAGAGTATCATGGCCACCAGAAATCCTGTTCTTATTGTAATTCCCCCAAATACCGGTTATTATACTCTTTAAATTACTTGTAGATAATCCTTGTGCACACTTATCGAAATTTTCGAAAACAAGTCTAATATTTTTTTATTTTATGCTCTGTTGAATTAGTTCTCTGTTGCCTCCCATATCCCATCGGCTAATCCCATATTCCTCAGCAAAGGGTCTTTCATTCGCATGGAATCGAGGGACTAACTTGAACTGACTCTTAATGAAGTGCCAAAGGAAGTATCTAATCCCGTATAATATGTGGCTAGATCTCTCCGAGAATTCTCCACCAGAGTCTTGAGTGAATCGCAACATCTTTGCCCCAGGATTGTCTTTCTGCCGCCAGACCGTGCGGGGCTGCTCGATGGCAGACGCCAGAAGCACCGAGAGGCTATTGCCCTGGCTGCTCCAGCGCCGGCCCATATGGGCAGCTGGGATCTGCGGCCAGCCAGTCGCCAGCCACGGCATAGGCGGTGTACCGGCAGCCGCCGCAGATGGAGTTGTAGCTGCAGATGCCGCAAGCTCCCAACAGCCTGTCTCTTCGCCGAATATAGGCCAGCAGCTCATTTTTTGTCCAGATCTCCTCGAGATCTTCCCGGAGGATGTTTCCCAGACTGACGGCCGCAGGAACACAGGGCAGAAGGTCGCCGCCTGCTGATAGGCCGGCATAGGTCAGACCGGCGGAACAGCCTCCAAATCCAGGAGCAAATTCCTTGATCAGACCAGAAAGCCTGGTGCCGAACTTCTCGTGCCACATCTTGCTGTAGCCGGACAGGGCTTCGCTGACTGTGAAAACCTGGCCTCCCGAGCGCTCATAGCCCAGCCGGCCGTAATAAGTCATGCCCCTGCAGTAGCACTGTATTCCCTGGCCGCAAAGGGCACTGTGGTAGAACTTCTGGTAGATGTAGTCCAAGGCCGCTCTTCTCTCCGCCATTGAGACGTCGATGCCAATCACATCTCTGCCTCTGCCGGCTGCAATGAGCCTGTTGAGATAGAACCTGCTCACCCCAAGCTTCTCAGCCAGCTCGACTGTTCCCTGGAGCTCAGGAAAGTTCCTGGCGTGCAAAGTCATAGTGGCACAGACTTCATCGAAGTCCGCCTCTACGCAATTTTCGATGGCCTGGATGGCAGCATCAAAGCAACCTTCGGAGTTTCTCAGAAAATCATGAGTCTCTTTAGTGCATCCATCCAGACCCAGCTCCACCCGCCTGATACCCGCCTTCTGGAGCTTCTGGACGGTCTCCTTGTTCATCAATGTCCCATTTGAGGCTATGGTGCAGAGCATTCCCGCATCGTTGGCGCGCTCGATGGCAGCAAATATATCCGGGCGGACCAGCGGCTCTCCTCCCGAAAAGGTGAGGATGGAGATTCCCGCGTCTCCAAGCCTGTCGATAGCCCTGAAGGCATCTTCCGTTGAGAGCTCTGAATCTTTCCCGCATCCTGAGTCCTGGTGGCAGTGAAGACAGCTCAAGTTGCAGCGGTTGGTGTAGTTCCAGACCACTACGACAGGAACCGCTGTCGGCTGAGGAGTTTGAAGGCCGAAGTGGCCTATGCCCCGAACAACGTTTAACATGCTTCTTCGCAGCATATTATCGGAGAATAGCCTCTTCACGTCCTCCTTGTCGAGGGAGGTATTTTCGAAGACCTTGCCAATGAGAGGCGAAATTATCTTATAGGCCATAGAGCAGCTGGGACAGGCGGGTCTGCAACCATCCACGAAGGCATCGAATATGGAGTAAAGCACAGGATGCCTGCAGCTCTTACATTCTCTGGACAGCTTATTAGCTACCCCTCTCCAGAGGGGGTTCAATGCCAAAGCAAGCTCTGATCTTTTTCTTCTGGATCCTATTTTCACTGGCAATCGGCTCGCGAATGTGGTCTAGCTTAATGCTATAAAAATCAATGCAGCTCCGCAGACACTCAAAAGAAATATGTGAAAGGATGGCGATCTGTTAGATTTTATTATATATAATTTATTTTGATAGATTAATTTTTGTCATTGTTCTTTCCACAAATATTTAAAAGAGATCCATCTTCATATGGGAATTTGCTGAGAAACTCTTCAGCCGTGACTCTTGTCCTTCTAATAGTCTAATCATGGAAGGCTAACCTCTTGGAAAATGCCGCAATTGATATATATTAAACTGGGCGGTCTTTGGAAGAGGCAAGATAAAGGCCCGAAACTCTCCGCAAGGCCGCTGTCGCCTCGGGCAATGAGGGAGGCTCCTTACAGCATGGATAGTGGAGAAACAGAAAACGGGTGCACAAGGAAGAGGGACGAATCCTTCCCGGCAGATGACGCCCTGCTGGCTGAGGTAGCTCGGCGTGAAAAAGTAGAAGGAGAGCTGTTGAGGGAGAGGCAGAGGTTTCGAGTTCTCGCCGAAAATGCTCCCTTTGGAATGATATTGATCGATGCAGGGGACAATTTTTCCTATATCAATCCCAAATTCAAGGATCTATTTGGCTACGATGAAAGAGACATTCCCCATGGCAGGGAATGGTTCAGAAGAGCATATCCCGACCTGGACTACAGAAAGGAAGTGATCTCCGCCTGGCGCAACGACTTGCTGGGCTTCTCAATAGGCGAAAAGAGGCCTCGCATCTTTGCGGTTAGGTGCAAGGATGGAGGAGTCAAGATAGTCAAATTCGTGGCCGTCAGGCTGGAAAATGGCGAAGATTTGCTGACCTGTGAGGATATCACAGAGCCTAAGAAGGTAGAGGATGAGCTGAGGGCCGCGCATGAGCGGCTCTCCGCCATCATAGACTTCTTACCCGATGCTACATTTGTAATAGATCGTGATAAGAAGGTCATCGCCTGGAACAGAGCCATGGAAGAGATGACCGGCCTCTGCAAAGAGCAGATCATCGGGAAGAGCGATTATGCTTATGCTCTACCCTTCTATGGAGAGCCCAGGCCCATTCTCATTGATCTCATCGATAAGAGCGATACAGAGATCGAATCAAAGTACCTTAGCCTGGAAAGAATGGGCAGAACCATCTGCGCTGAGGCATTTGTTCCCTCGCTATTCCGAGGCCGCGGTGCCTATGCTTGGAGCAAAGCCTCATTGCTCTATGATGGCCAGGGCAGCTTGATAGGTGCCATAGAGACCATACGCGATATCACAGAGCGCAAACTGGCAGAGGAGGAGCTGAAGAGGGCAAAGGAAGCGGCAGAAGCCGCAGCCCGCGCCAAATCCGAGTTCTTGGCCATGTTGAGCCATGAGATCAGAACTCCCTTGAATGCCATCATAGGCATGACCAGCCTTCTCATCGCTGATCATGGGATTTCGCCCGCCATCTTGGACAGCATTGAGACGATCCGCGATAGCGGCGATGCTCTCTTGGCCATTATAAACGATATACTCGATTTCTCCAAGATGGAAAAGGAGATATTGAGGCTTGAATGCCAGCCCTTCGATCTTCAGAGCTGCATTGAGGAATCTATAGGTCAAGTAATCCTGAAGGCCAGGGAGAAAGGGCTGCAAGTGAGCTACTCTAAGAGCGACCTCGCTCCTTCCACCCTTATGGGGGATTCTTCCCGGGTACGCCAGATCTTAATTAATCTCCTGAGCAATGCCATTAAGTTCACCGATAAGGGGGAGGTTGTGGTAACTGTGGAGGCCATGCCGCTATCCGGTGACAGTCAGGAGATCCTAATTTCCGTCAAAGATACAGGCATCGGCATTCCAAGAGATCGTTTCGACATGCTGTTTAGGCCTTTCAGCCAGGCGGACATGTCTTCCAAACGCAGATATGGCGGCACAGGTCTCGGACTGGCCATCAGCAGGAAGCTAGTCGATCTGATGGGGGGAAGGATCTGGGCGGAAAGCGAACCCGACCGCGGTTCAATTTTTCATTTCACCATCCCCCTACATACGACTTTAGATAGAACTGATGATGCCCTCCCTCTGGCGACCCAGCGCGAGCCAAGCATTGAGGCGTCCCCAGGGGAGAATTTTCGCATATTGCTGGCGGAAGATAATCCCGTCAACCAGAAGGTTGCATTGAAGATGCTCAAAACGTTGGGATTCAGCGCAGACGCGGTGACGTATGGATGGGAGGTGCTAGAAGCTCTGGAACGGAAGCATTACGATGTAGTGCTTATGGATATCCAGATGCCGGAGATGGATGGATTTGAGACTGCTCAAAGGATTCGCCAAAGGTGGCCGGAGAAGCCTAGGATCATAGCCGTTACAGCCTATGCACTGGAAGGCGATCGGGAGCGGTGTTTGGCTGCGGGAATGGATGAGTATTTGCGCAAGCCTGTGAAGCTCGATGAGCTGTGGTCGGCCATCGAACCTTGCTTCAAGCCCATGAGACTGCTCGATTATTGACGCCGGGGTGACTTCAATGCGGTATGAGATCTGAAAGATCTTGGTCCATCCGGGCTAGCTGACTCTGACTTTAAATTCCAACATTTGATCTCCAACCAGTTGGCTGGTTCACACCCTTTTCCGGAAGGACTGGGTCACTCGGGCAACGCGCAGACGATTTTTTACTACTGCTACTTTATCCCGGGCTAAGATACTGTCCAGCTCCCTGCGCCTTTCATGACTGTTTCCAGCCAATCCTTCCAGGCCAATCCTTCTGATGAAATACTTTCGCCCTGGCCGGATTGATTATTTATATGAGCCTGTTCATAATCATAATGCATAGGATCCGAAGATTGCACGGAGCCCTACGCGCTTCTGGGCATAGGTGCGATCTTCTCTATTTCCTATTTTGGCGCCAATTGATGTGATATCTGTCCAGGCAATATCCGATACAAATGCAGACGCTTCTTAGCATATCTCTTTTCTTAGATAGCGGGCAACAGGTAGGTTCATGGGAGCCTAAACATCCGGCCTCAAAATCGGTCTTATGGGCATTCAAGATCTTAACCAATCAAGTGCTGGCCCAATGCTGTAGTATTCTTCAGCAGGCCAACCGTATACACGGCCACTGGAATCCGGTTTTGGAAATTGTTCGGGCAATGTTTGATTCCAGCTGGAATCTATCGCATGGACGGGTCTCCATGTGGTGCTGAATGAGATTGGCTGTGCTTGCGTGGCTCCGCCTATGGACCTGCGCATCAGGGAATCATTCTGTCCGAATATGCCTGTGATCCAGGCGTTATAGTCAGGAACTGCCTGGTTATATGCTGTGGGATCTCCCCCCTGAGCCTGACAATACTTTTGTGCCATGTTCCATCCGCGATTGAGGCCGTCCAGAACACCCTTCTGGTAGTCAGTTAGTGCTGGGGACGTGGGGATGAGCGCCAACATTAATAAGGCTAATATTATTCTTCGCATCTTCATCTCCTATTTATTCGCATTGGAGGACCTAACAAAAATAGGTTTGGGTGAGATGTCCGGATGATGGCCTCTAATAAAGCCGCCGAGAGGTTTGACAGAAGAAGAGAGGGAGCCGCAGGCCTCACCGAAGAGATGCTTCTGGAGGCATCGAGCTAGACTGGAGGTGCCTGCTTCTATCGGCGGAATATCAGGAAGTGTGGCTTGAGGATATATTAAAGAGTGCTATATTGACCTATTAGATGGGGATGAGGACCTCAGTTCACAAGACAAAGTGGAGCTTTCACGGATATAAGCGACTCCATATTTCAGAAATTATACGAAATAAATGTATAAAATGACCGCATTATTCCAGCATACATCTCAAGCCCTCCAACCCACGCTCATAACCTGGATGCTCATCATCTCCGGATTCTTGATCTATGGACCGATTCATTTTTCTTCTAGAAAATCCATTTATTAGATGTATGATTGGCAGGTTCTGCATAACTTGCTATCAGATGGTAGCTCGATATGAAAACGGAAAAGTCCTCTGCCGATCCCGAGGAGTCATTCAGCAGCCTAATTTCTGCGAGGATCACACAATTTGCGAAGACATCCGTATCATAGAACCAAAGGGTAAGATCAAGCCGCTATAGGTTCCTCCCGGCGCTTCATACGACTTTTAGATCAAGAGAACGTCTCCAGTGTGATACCAAGACGGCTGAAGGATCTGGGCGTGAGGGATACTTGTGAGTGGAGCTCGAGGTCCTAGATGTCTATCCTGAATGCCGTTGGAGAACAACCCTTGGGTTGAGCTGGCGGAAGGCAATCGGATCCCGTCTTTCTATCTTATGCGGCAGCCAGGACTTCACGACATCAGAAAATACGCATAAGACACGCTTGCCTTGAGCCGGCGCAGAGCAAAGAAGAAATCAAATTTTTAATCAGAGGTCAAGGCCATCCTGCCCAGGAAAAAAATAAGAGCCCCGCGCCCGGGGCTCGATCCGCTCTATAGAGCTATAGAGTCCAGTATCTGCTCCGCCTCATCGCGAAGGGCATCCATGACATAAGGTATTCCCGAGATATAGGCAGCCTCTTCGGTGAGGGACATGAGGTCGTCTCTGGAGATGGTGGACAGCCGGAAGTTCCTTGAGCCGGCCATGAGCTGCTGCAGCCCAGTCCTGAATCTCTGGCCGTAGGTGTAGAGGGCCATTGCCCCCAAGGGTATGTCTTTGATCTCATTGCCGTACCTGGCCTTGAGCTCTTCATAGGCCACGAAGATCTCTTCGACCTTATTGCCGTACTTGGAGACATTCTTGGGCAGATCGCCCTTATCCAGCCAGGTCTGAATGTTCTTGCCCACCATGCCCGGGATCATGAGGGCACGGCCCATGCAAACCGCCTTGAAGTAAGGAGTTCCCATGGCCAGAACCTTGTAAACGCCGTCCTCGGTGGAGAATCCCCCCGCCATGGCCAGGTCCGGCACACGCATGCCCTTTTTGGTGAGCTTATTGGCAAACTCAATGGCAAGGCATTGCAGATAGATGGTGGGTATTCCCCATTCGTTCATCATCGGCCAGGGGCTCATGCCTGTTCCTCCCGGTGCTCCGTCGATAGTCAGCAGATCGAGCTTTGCCTCTGCTCCGTAGCGCAGGGCCATGGCCAGCTCCACCATGCTATAAGCACCAGTCTTCAGAGTGATCCTGGAGAATCCCATGTCCCTGAGCCTGTCGATCTCCGCCATGAAGCCGTCATAGGTGACGAAGCCCAAGCGGGAGTGCCTCTCGAACTCCTTTATGGCACCGTCCTTGAAGGCAGCCTGCATCTCAGGGCGGGACGGGTCTGGGGAGACGATATATCCTCTTCGCTGCAGCTCTAAGGCGCGCTCCAGGCTCTTCACCTTGATCTCGCCGCCGATGCATTTAGCTCCCTGCCCCCACTTCAGCTCGATAGTGTCCAGGTTGTGCTTGGAGGAGACGTACTCCGCCACGCCCAGACGGGTGTCCTCCACATTCATCTGCACCAGGATCTCTCCGAAGCCGTTGTAGAACTTCTTGTAGGTGTTTATACTGCGGTCCATCTCAGGAGATGACTGGATCTTGCCCTTGCCGTCCAGCTTCAGCTCGGGGTCTATTCCGCAGACGTTCTCGCCGCACACCAGAGTGATTCCAGTTATGGCTGCGCCTATGGCGATGTGCTCCCAGTTCTTCCTGGCGATCTCTGTTGATCCCAGAGCCCCGGTGAAGATGGGCACCTGCATCTTGACCTTCTTTGACCAGCCGTACTCTGTCTGGGTGTCCACATCCGGGAAGACGGCAGTGTCAGGCCCGGGCTCGACGCCCTCAGGCAGGCCCTCCGCCCCTACGGCATAGCCCTGAATGCTGAGATGAGAGTAGTCAATCGGATAGTTCTTGTCGGCTCCTGCAGTTATCTCCCCGAAAGGACCGGGGTAGAGGACCTCGCGCCCCCGGAAGGAGGACAGCCAGATCTCACACCCGCCTCTGCAGCCATCGAGACAGTCAGAGCATATGCCGGACATGGGAACCACGCTTCGGGAGCGGTTGAAAGTTCCCGTAGCAGCGCTGGCATTCGGTTGTCTGAGATTCATTTTACTACCTCACTTTATTTTTATTTAATTCAAATTTTTATTGCATGGAGCCGGCTCCCCACCTCCGCCCGGGAAGACAGCCAAGCAGGAGGACGAGCTCCTCGCCCTCCCTGCCAGTGAAGGTCCCTCCCGCTCGCAGCGGCCGGCATCCGGATCGCTGCTACAGGCATTGATAGAGAGGTTATATAAAGGACGGTTGCCGAAGAAGGCGCGCCAACATCGATGCCCAGATGGGCTCAACCTGGCAAGATCATTGCCCTTCGGGAGCAGAGGGGCAAAACCTCATGTGGGCCCCAGGGCCAGATCAAGGCTGGAGAGATGACGCGCCGCCTGAAGGCAACTCATCCCTTCACCGACCGAGTGCTTCCGCTCTATTGGTATAAAAAGCCTTTCGAGAAGCTATTTATTACTCGAGAGGATAGGCTCTTCCGGCTAGGAAGATTGAGGTCTCTGATGATAGCGATAGTGGATTACGGCATGGGCAACCTGTTCAGCATCTACAATGCCACAATGCACGTAGGAGGCTCTCCACAGGTCATCCAAGAGCCTGCAGCTCTGAGAGAGGCGGACGGAATAATAGTTCCGGGAGTGGGAGCCTTTGGAAAGTGCATGGAGCATCTGGCGCGATTCCGAGAAGGCCTCTTCCAGGCCCTCGAGCAGGGAACGCCTCTCTTGGGGATCTGCATCGGCCTGCAAGTGCTCTTCGAGGAGAGCGAGGAGAGCCCCGGTGCCAGTGGTTTGGGCTGGATCAAGGGGAGAGTGGTGAGGCTCCCTGAAGGAGTGATGATTCCTCAGATGGGATGGAACGGCCTTTTTATCAGGCGCCAGGTCGATATTCTGGATGGAATCGAACTGGGGGATATGTTCTACTTTGTGCACTCCTATCACTGTGTGCCCGAGGATGAATCCCTGGTTGCAGCCACCACGGAGCACGGAGCTGATGTCACCGCCGTCGTGGCCAGGGACAACCTCTGCGCCACCCAGTTCCACCCCGAGAAGTCGGGAGAAAAGGGGCTGAGAATACTGGAGAACTTTGTGAGGTCCACGCGATGTTAGCCACGAGGATCATACCCTGTCTGGACTGCGACCTGGGAGTGCCGGGGGGGAGAGTGGTCAAAGGCATCGAGTTCAAGCAGATCAGGTATGCGGGGATTCCCTGGGAGCTGGCAGAGAAGTACTACCATGACGGCGCCGACGAGATAGTCTTCTTGGACATCACCGCCTCCCACGAGCGGAGGGAGACCATGGTGGAGGTCATAAAAAAGACCTCGGAGTCGGTCTTCGTGCCCCTGGCGGTGGGAGGAGGCATTAAGAATGTTGAAGAGGCAAGAGCTGCCTTCAACGCCGGAGCGGACAAGGTCGCAGTGAACACTGCCGCCCTGCAGCGTCCTGAGCTCATCAGTGAGATCGCCGAAAGATACGGAAGCCAGGCCTGTGTGGTGGCCATAGACGCCAAGCGCAGGTTTGGCGATGGCGCTGGTAAAGAGTTGGTGATCACGCCCGAGGGACAATGCTGGTTCGAGTGCTCCTTCTATGGAGGCAGGAAGTTCACTGGCCTCGATGCCATTGCCTGGGCGCGCAAAGCGGAACAGTTGGGAGCAGGCGAGATCCTCCTGACCAGCATGGACAGAGATGGAACTTACGATGGCTTCGATATCCCCCTTACCGGGGCGGTTGCCGGCATGCTCAGGATACCTGTGATCGCCTCTGGCGGCTGCGCCAGCCCCGATCACATGCGGGAGGTCTTCCATAAGACCAAGGCGGCTGCGGCCCTCGCAGCAAGCATCTTTCACTTCGATGAGTGGACGGTGGAGGAGATTAAGAGGTATCTGAAGCAAAATGGGATCAATGTCAGAATTTGAAGCCCTGTCCAGCGCCAGATTTATACCGATGAGCATACTGCAAGCTCCGGAGATGGGGCAGGTGGAGCTAACCAGGGCACCCAGCGATAAGACGCTGGAGATAAAGTCGGTAGGAGGGGGCTATAGCTGGGAGAATAGATTCGACTCCCTGGGGATAAGGAAGGGCAGAATGGTGCGCAAGATAGCGTGCCAGCCTTTTGGCGGACCGGTGGTAATAGAGGTAGACGGCGCCAAGATCTCCATGGGAAGGGGAATCGCTTCAAAAATAGAGGTGGAGGTAGTTGTTCAGTCTCCCTCCGGGAAATAGCAGCATCAGGTCGAGATGAGCTGCTTTAGCCTCTGGATGCTCTCCATGGCCTGCGCAGATTCGTGGAGCTTCTGCTCCTCGAAATATTTTATTATCTCATCTATATCGGCACGCAGAGAGTAGACCTTCATGGGCCTGCCCTTTCCTTCCCTCTTGATCTCCCTCTCATCGATCCAGTGATTGTCGCGCAGGGTGCGCATGGCAATGCTGACCTCGGGCTGTCTGAGATCTGAGCCCATCTCGATCTCCCGGGAAGAAGCCTCATCCACATTGGCTAGAAAAGTTATCAGCGTGGCTACGCTCCTCGGAACGCCCAATGAGCGCAGGGTTTCGACAAACTCCATATCTTTGTCGTCAAGAATCTTCACTGTGGACTCTTTCATGCTGGTCACCATAATTTTTAATTTACAAATACTTTATCATATAAATAATTTGTTTTGAAAGGCAAGGACATTTAAATTTACTTAATTAATTTAATACATAAAATAATAAATTAGAGGAGACGCGAGTAAATGCCCTTCTAAAATAATCGATCGCTGATTTTGAGATTCTATTTAGGCGAAATTATCAATCCTAATTATTGCATTTAATAGGATTGTATTCGACGTAAGAATTATCAAGTTTAAAAAAACCATTATAATATAATTCCCTAAAGCTGGAGGAGGCCTGAGATGCCCGGCATTCTCCGCCTTGAATTCTGCGGCGAAAAATTGGCGACTGCGAGCTGCTTGCTTCCAATAGAGATATCTTCTCTGCCGCACTAAATCCATGGCCATGATCTCCGTCGAGGTCAGAAGAGAGGACCTCATGGCCCTTAGGGTAGAGGTAAAGAGCCTGCCGGGAACGCTATTTGCCGGAGCCAGCCCCCTCCTCAAGCCCTTCATGAAGAAGCTGGAAGAGCTTCTGCCGCCGGAGAAGACGGGACATGGAAGCGCTTACGTCCTATCCCATCTGCCTGCCCACATAGAGCATGTGCACGCCGAGGAGGACGAGATAGTGGTGAAGGGCGGCCAGAAGAGCTTGACCATATCCCGAGAGGAGCTGACTGCCCTGATGGACGAGAAATATCCCTCCACGGATCACGGCAGATTGAATCTTCCCGG
>Ga0315285_10001160_pt1 | contig 27533 bp, 18 predicted proteins | sample YL17G09_36_MG_FD_203698 | JGI IMG/M metagenome (GOLD analysis project Ga0315285, IMG submission 203698) | Sediment microbial communities from Yellowstone Lake, YNP, Wyoming, USA - YL17G09_36 | ecosystem: Environmental > Aquatic > Freshwater > Lake > Sediment | place: USA: Wyoming | collected... | reverse complement strand
CCTCGACCTCTGGAATAACGCCGACCCCGGCCTTCCCGAAGTTGAAGACGCCACAAATTCGAAAAGCTTTTAGCGGATGTCGCGAGACAGAAGGGCGGCGCCTTCCGCGTCAAGGCATTCCTTGACGATTACTTCGCCAGAGGAATCATTCCGGCTTCGCTCATCCGTTGGGAAATGACCGGGTCGGACGATGAAATGAAGATTCTTCTGAGCGAGGACGGCAGGAAACCTCAAAAGTGATAAAAATCGGCCAGATTCCTCCGCGTCATTTGACTTTTATCGAGTCTCCGCATTTATTTCCCTGAGCGAGGGGGCGGTTCCTCATCTTATCAAGAGTTCCTATGAAACCAGTCTCCGCTGGAATTCATTTACTTGTTGCGGGCGACATCCAAAACCTTGCGGATGTCCCACTCGGTTCAGCCCATCCTGCCTTTTAGTCTTGTCGCCTGCCGGCGGCTCATGATGAAAGGCTCTTCAACTCCCGTGAGATAGACCCTGAAAGAATAATTGAACCACTCCTCGACGCGCTCGACGGCCTCCAGGTTGACGATCGCCGAACGATGGATGCGGGCGAATGATTGCTCCGGAAGCCGGGCTTCCCATTCCCCCATGGTTTTGAGGGTGAGGCCCTTCTTTTTATCCGCCGTCAAGACTTCCGAATAATCTCCGGCCGCCGTGATGCTGATGATCGTGCCGACCCTGAGAAACTTGAAGCGGTTTCCCACCATCAGGAAAAGCCGGTCGTCGCAGGCCAGCTTCCGATCCTTGGCAGGGGTCGCCATTTCTCCGGAGGTCAGCCGGTCGAGAGCCTTAGCTAAGCGGTCGGGGTGGATCGGTTTGAGGAGATAGTCGAGAGCGTTGACTTCGAAAGCTCGGATGGCAAACTCATCGTGAGCGGTAACAAAAATGACGCGGGCATCGGTTTCGATTCTCTCCAGGAGATCGAAGCCGGATTCACCGGGCATCTGGATGTCCAGGAAAATGACATCCGGCTTCAGCTCTTCAACTCGCCGCACGGCAGACGAGACGTCATCGGCTTCGCCGACAACCTCGATTTGGGCGTGGCGGCTGAGCAGGGACTTTAGGTCCGCCCTGGCCAGCCGCTCGTCATCGATGATCAAAGCTTTCAGGGGATTCATGGATGCCATGATTGGATAAACCTCCAATCCTCAATTCTATGAGAACCCAGCCGTCTTTTTCAACAACCTCCAAATTGTGGCGGCCGGGATAGGCGTTGGCCAATCTGGCCCGAATGTTGGCCAGCCCGGTCCCCGTTCCTCGGAGGTCAGATTGTTCTGCCTTGGCCGGGTCGAGCCATCGGCCCGTGTTGCCCACCCGGACGTGAAGATCTCCGTCCGCCACGAAGGCTTCGACGGAAACCCGCAGAGGCAGAGGGCTTGTTTTCATGCCGTATTTCACCGCGTTCTCGACCAGGGGATGGACGAGGAAGCTTAGCACCGGATAATCCTCGGCTCCCGGACCAACTTCGATCTTCACCTCCAGCTTGTCCTCGTAGCGTTTTTTCTGGATGGAAAAATAGTGGCGCACGGCGGTCAGTTCATCCCGAAGCGGGACATCGGCATAGCTTTTGCTGATGAGGGAATATCTCAAGAATTCAGACAGGTCGGCGATCATGTCGCCGGCCTTCGCCTCGTCCTCGTCGATGAGCGCCCGGATCGCGTTCAGGGCGTTAAACAGGAAGTGTGGATTAACCTGGTGTCGGAGCATCTGGAGCTGGGCCTGCTGGGCCAGGGCCCCGGCTTTTTCAGCCCGCATTTCCTGCGATTTCCACTCCGACCTCAGGCTGAATCCGAGGTAGAGCCCGGACCAACAGAGCAGGAGCATGCTTGCGCTGACGAAATTCATCAGGATGAAGCTCGGCCACTGGCTCATGATCCGTGAAAATCCGATATAAGAAGAGGTCAAAGCTATGACAGGGATCATCCAGACTAGGGCACCGACGAAAGATGTCAAGGCCGCCGAGAGCGCGAGCTTCACCAGGGAGCTCATTGCTTCGATGTGCCGACGGTACCAATAGCCCATCAGGCAACCGACAAGAAATCCTATCAGAAGGGAGACAAAAAAACGGACGAAACCCCCAGCCTGGCTTCGAAGACGATTGCTCATTAGAAAAAAAGTGCAAATACCATAGGCCGACCAGAATGCGATATTGAGAGCCCAGATGAGCCTGGGAGAGGAACCTGTCCGGCGTTTCCTCATCATGGCTGTTCTCGAATTTCAAGGATGGCGTGGACAGAGGCATCCTTTTCAAAAACTTCGAACCGGTGGCGACCGGGTGCGATATCCCGGAGCCTCTTTCGAATATGGTCGAGGCCGCCGCCGATAGGGGAAGCCTGTCTCGAGGGATCGGGTTCGACCCATCGTCCCGAATTGATAACTTCGAGCCGGAGGACGCCGCTCAACAGGGCGGTCTTGACCTGAATCCGGAGAGGAGCGGGGCTTGTTTCAAGGCCGAAGCGGACCGCATTTTCCGCCAGCGGATGGAGGAGAAAACTTGGGAATGGACAGTCCTCAGTAGCGCTGTCGATATCGAATGTCGCCACGAGCTTCTCCTCGTATCTCCGCTGCTCTACGGCCAGATAGCGACGGATGGCATCCACCTCGCTCTTCAGCGGGACCTGCGGATGATTCCGGCTGACGAGCGAATAGCGCAGGAATTCGGCGAGATCGGTGACGAATGCCTGTGCGGCCGCTTTGTCTTCCCCGATCAGAGCGCGGATAGAGCTCAACGAATTAAACAGGAAATGGGGATTCATCCGGTACCGGAGCATCTGAAGCTGGGCCGTCTCAGCCAGAGCTTCGGCACGGTTTGACCTCTCTCTCTGCCTGTTCCATTCCTGCCAGAATTTTATCCCGAAGTAGAGAGCCATCCAGCCGATATAGGCGACCATCAACGAGAAGACCATCGCCAAGTGCTCTACGAGCGCATTGGCTCTGAGCCAGGTTTTATTCCCGGCCCAGCCGGACGAATTGAGGAGATTCACCGTCCAGAGCAGAAGATTGGCGCCGACGAAGGAAATAGCCAGCGTAATCGCCAGAGGCCTTCCGAGCGAATGGGGGCGATAGTCGAATTTTCGAAAAATAGCGCGGAGGAGGAGCGTCAGGATAAACCCGCCGACCGTGCAGGTTGTATCCATGACAAAAGCAGATCTGGTCCATCCCTCGATGGCCGTCGAAGTCAGGAGCTGGCTGGTCCAGTAGGCCAGCCAGCCGGAAATCTGAAAGAGCCAAAAGAGCGACGGCCTTTTGTTTTTAAGCGTCAGCATGGATATCTCTCAAGAAGCGAACTCTCTTCATAGTGTATTTTATCATGAATGGGCGGGAGATTCCTCTCCGGCCGGCTGTGGTTCGGAACCATCCCCTCGCATTTCATGGCCCCTAGAGGTAGCGCGGATACGGGCTTAAAACCTCCTTCCCCAATCTACTCCCGGGGAACTGAAAAAGAAAGCGAATTCCCGCGAGCGGCTAGGGACGCGGATAAAAGGTCATTCCATACGTTGATGAATTCGACGGCAGTGGATAGGAAAGGGGAGCAAGCGTTCGACTGTGGGGAATACTCTCGGGGCAGCCGATCTTTGCCTTTGAGCAATCCAACAGGCAGCCCGCGAGCTCATTCTCCGGTCGGTGCTGTCTCCTTCTTCGCCATCATCGTCACTTCTGGGTCAGTTGGAAGGCGATTACATACATCAGTTTCGAGACCTTCTCGATCAGCTCGCCGCTGACCTTGTCCACGGAATCGCTTGTCTGGTGGAGGTCTTGGGTGACCGCCGAGATGGGCAGGAGCCAGGGGATTTTTGCTTCGTGAAAAGAGGCGTGGTCGGAGCTTCCGAAACCGAGGCCCGATTCGGTCGCTTCCCGGAGATAGAGGTCCAAGCCGATGTATCGGTCGGCTTCGCGGATGAGATCGGCCAATCCCGAGCCGGCCGAGAATGAGATCGGCATGAAGTTGACCGGCTTGACGAGCTTTAGGAAATCGGGCCCAACGGCAAAATTCATCATCCGGCCGGCAAAGCCAAGGCTTTTCTCGTCATAAGGCCGGCTGATCATGTCCATGTTGAGATAAGCGACGATCCGGGCCTTGGGATAAGGCGAGTTCTGGACGAAGTAGCGGGAGCCAAGCAGCCCTTTTTCCTCGCCTCCCCAGAGGCAGAAGACGATCGTCCGTTTAGGCTTTATGACGTTGGCGGAGAAGGCGCGGGCAAGGTTGAGGACTCCAACCGAGCCCGAACCGTTGTCGTCGGCCCCATTGTAAATATAATCTTCCCATCGGCCCGTGTGGTCGAGGTGGGCGCCGACGACGACGATCTCGTCCTTGAGCGCCGGGTCAGAGCCTTCGATCGCCCCGACGACGTTGATGCCTCGGATAAACTGAGACTTGACCGTCGACTCAATCGTAAGCCTGGTTCCGGGAAGCTCCAGCGAGGCCGGCTTCCAGGTGCTCTCGATTTTTCTCTTGAGATCCTCGAGGGTCTGTCCAGAGGCTTCGAGCAGGGCTTCGGCCGTCTGGCGAGTGATTGTGATCAAGGGCGCCGCGCTTCCCGCTATCGGGTTGGCGACGCCGGGGAGTATCGTCCGTCGATAGGGTTTGTTGATGATCGGTCGCTCGTCGTTGATTCCCTTGGGAGGAAGCTGGTTCCTGAACCAGGCGGCATCCTGGCTCATTCCGCCGGCGCTTCCCGGAGTGGTCACTTGGAGAATGGCAGCGGGCCGACGCTTCCTGATTTCCGAAACCTTGTTGAACCGGTCGCCGGGCTGCGTGATGACGATCCCTCCGGCCTGCCTCGCGGGAAAGTACTTGTCCTTGAGGGCCTTGTTGAGCTGGAAGGGCGAGTCGGGATTATCCCGGCCGGGGGCATCGCTGAGGATCAGAACGATCTTGCCCTTTACGTCAAGGTTCTTGAAGTCGTCGTAGCCGATGTCCTTCTCGCTGATGCCGTATCCCGCGAAGACCACGGGGGAGGAGATCGTTTCACCCGTCGTCGGAAGCCCTTGATAATCCTTTCCGGATTGGAACGGCTGCGTGCGGACGATATCGCCTTTCCGGACCTCGAGGCTCATCCGGCTTGAAGTCTCGGTGATTTCCTGGAGGGCGAATTCCTGGAGGAAGCCCTTATCAGGCGGCGCCGGCGGCGTCGCTCCGCTCAAGAATTGGGCCAGGGTGAATGTGCGCGGCGGGATATCGCCCAGGGGCTTGATTTTCCACAAGCCCAGGAGCGAAGCCGCGTACTCGGCCGCGAGCTGAAAGCCCCTCGTTCCCGTCTCTCGTCCTTCCAGAAGGTCGGACGCGATGAAGGACAACATGGCCAGCGAATCCTTGGCGGCGATGGTTTCGAAACCGGTCTTCATCGATTCTGGAACGGGCTCGGGTTTTTCGATGCGGACAAGGTTTTTAGCGAAGTCTTCAGGTTTGGCCTGCGGAGTTTGAGCCGGCGACGCCTGGGCCCCAATCAGCAAAAAGGCCAGAATGATGACAACCAATATCAAGACGAATTTTTTCATGGGCGATACCTCCTGTCTATGCCGTTATTAGATATCATACGGCCAGAGCGACCGATTAGTTGCATGAAATTCCTCTGGCCGGGGCATTTTTCTCATCCTTTTACGTATTTTTTATACACATCGGCGACGTAAGGCTTCACCTTAAAGAGCGATTCGACCGCGTATCGCGCCTCGCCTTTCTTCAGCTCTTCGAAAATATTCATTCTTACGACTTCTTCGTAATTGTGAAAGTAATAGATGAAGATATCGCCCGAGCCGAGGTCGCAGACATTGGAATATACGGTCGGAGTCTGGAATTCCATGTGGGTTGCCGATAATACAGAACGAATCATATCCACGGAAACCCTATCGGCGCCGGCCGACAAGATTTGTTCTGCGACTTTATAGCGGATGCAGGGATACTGACCCGGCTCGTAGTTGGAAGAGATAAAGTTCGTCGATATTTGATAGTCCCTGGTTCTCTCGATAAACCGAAGGCCGTCCTTGCTCCATTCGATCACGGTGGAAGCGCCGGATTTGTCGGCCACGAGGAACTTAACCCTGTTGAGAGTGAAAAGATTATAGCCTTTAAATACCCCAACGGCTTCGTCCACAGTGGCACATTTCGCCAGGATACCGTCGGGAACTCCGGTCTGGAACCAGCCCGACCATTCCTCCCACTTCGGTAGACCGGGATCCGCTTTCCATCCCGCATCTTCGTTCAAGGCATTGACCGCGATGAACAGTCCCTTCTCGTTGAGTCCGCCCTCGGCAATCTTATAGTTCTTATCGAAGCCGAAGCAAAACCTTCCGTATCGGCCTTCTGAGGCCGGAATCATCCAGATCTTTGGGACATAATTACTATAATCCAGGTTAAAGCCGGCAAGGACAGACGTCCCCCTTACCTTAATGACCGTGGTGCAATCGAACGCGGGGCTGATAGCCAAAAGAAATAGTGCCGCGGCCGCCATAATAACTTTCATCTTCACTCTATTTCTCTTTCGTTTGTTCCCATCCATTGTCATTCATTCGATATGGAAATAGAAACAAGCATTCGCTGAAAGGCCGGCCGAATCGATGAGAGGTCGGTTTTTCCGCCTAAAAAAGCCTCAAGCCTTCACCACCACCTTGAACCGACAGTCCTTGCCGCCCTGCAGGATCGACTCGAGGACCTCGACCTTGAGGACGGTCTTGCCGGAGGACCGCTCGAATGCCTCCTTGACATAGCCGGCCGAACAGTTGCAGTAGCTTTTGGACATTCCCGGGGCGCCCGATTCGACGATCGGACACATGCAAAAGCCCTCCTGCATGCTCAACCCGTAGGGATTCTGTTTGGTGCCCCACCGATAAAAAACAGTGATCGTTTCTTTTTCGCGCCGGACTTCGAAGCCGTTTTTTTCAAGATTCTTGAGATAGGCTTCCCCCTGCTCGGGCGTTGGCTTTCGCTCATCGGCGACGCCGAAAGCGTTGATGAAACAGGACCGCCCGCAGGCGTTGAGAAGCTTGATTTTCGTCTCCTCGTCGAGCATCTCGTCCATGTGATCCATCATCGCCTTGAACTTCATCGCCGCTTCTTCCATTTTTCTCCAGTCCGGGCTCTTGGCCCCGTCCCGGATGCGCCGCGTCAAGTCCTCGGTCAAAGTGACGGCCTGCCCCTCCGGATTTCCGCGATTTTCGCCGAATCCCAGCGCCGCGCCGCAGCAGCCAAGGCCGGCCCAAAGAGATCGTTTTAAGAACTGTTTCCGATCCATGGTCTCGTCTCCTGGTCAATCCGAATTATTTGATTTTCTTCGCTTTTTGGGCGCGGTCCGTCCCCGTCTCGAGCCCCGTGATCCGGCCCGCCTCATCTTTAACGAAGTGGAATTCCCGGTGGAGAAACCGCATGAAATAGTCGGTTTCCGACTCTGGACGGATTTCAACTCTCGTTCCCCAGCCCGTCCGTTCGATCATGAGATGCGGCCCCTGGGTGGTGACGGTGTAAAGGACATTCGGGTCGGCATTCGACTGATAGACGCCGACGCAGGCTTCCAGGGCCGCGCGATCGATCGGCACTTCCTTTCTCAATTTATAGAAAAGCGGCGGGACGGGACGCAGAGAACCGTTTGGCCTTGAAAAAATCGACTCGTCGACGTCGACGTCCTGCCGGATCTCCGAAACCTGCATTTTAAGGCGGAGGGAATCCCGGCCGCCGTCTTTCCCGAAGAAGACGAGGAACGGCCGTTTCACTTTTCCGAAGTCCCGGTAATCCTCGAAGAAGAGATCTCCGGCTCGAAGCAACAATCCCGTCGCTTTGTCGAAGGCAAGCTCCGAACCGAAGCCTTCCCCCGAAACGGCCGCAAGGACCACGGCGTCCCTCTCGCCGATTCTCTCCGATCCCTTGACCGTCATCTTAGGGAAAAGCCGTTCGAGCTTGAGCGGCGCCTGGATGTCGAGGAGAAGGACAAACTCGAGCCGCTCCTCCGGAGGCAAGACCGCGTCTCCCTCGGTGTCCTGAATCCAGGCTTGTCCGCCGTCAAAGCCGTAGCTCACCCGGTCTCCATAGGCGAAGACCTGGTGATAATGCCACTTTCCCGAGGCCGTGGCGATCGTTTCGAACGGGACCGGTCCGCTGACTCCCCGGACGAGAATTCCTTTTCTTTTTTCCGTCCCGATCTTCGTCAGCTCGGATCCGCCGCTGGCCTGGATGAACCGTTTGACGATATCGTCGGCCGCAACGGGATGGCTCGGGAGGCCGGATGATCCCTGAAAGGAAGACGGTCGCGCCGGAGAAGTCAACAGAAGGAGGACGACGCTGGCGGCGATTGGCATTCCGTTCATGGCAACTCCTTTCCCGGCGCGGCCACAGCGACCTTGATGAGGCGCGGCGTTTGAAGCTCATCGCCGCGGAGAGGGAAGAGGCAGAAGATCCCCCCGCCGGTGAAGCAGATCCTCTTGAATCGGTAGTCGATGGATAAGTCGAAGTCTTCGCTCGCCAACACCGTGTCGCAGACGAACTTTCCATCCGGAGAGTAGACCTGAAAGATGTGACGACAATTCTCCAGGCATTCGCTTTTTTTGAAAACCAGGATATTTCCCTCCGCATCCACCAGGATCTCCTTGTAGAGGGGCAGATATTCACCGAAAATGTGGTCGATCGAAGCGGATTCGACTTTCGCGACGATATCCCGGTATTGGGGGCTCTTCTCGTAGTTGGGTTCGGACTTCATGCCCCGGACCATCCGGCGATGATAGTCGCGGATATATTGTTTGGTCACCGGGATCGGAGTCAGGTTCAGGTCGAGGGAGCGCACTTTATGACCTTCCGGCGAATATTCGTCGAGCCGAGGGATTATCGTATTGCCGACGAGAAGGTTTCCTTGGGCCGAGCGGGCGATGAGGAAGCCTCCTCGAGTCCTTTCTCCGGAGGAGACGGCTCCTTGACCAACCCGGATAGAATCCATCGGCGTCGTCCAGCGGGCTATCTCCTTTTCCGTCCCGGAGACCGCATCCAGGATCAAGACGAGATAAGTCATTTGCGTCGTCTCCGTTCCAGGAGCGACGGAAACCCAGGACTGGTAGGCAATTTTGTTGTCTTTGAGCGCCGTGACGAAAGAGGTCGAGAACCGGGTTTTTAGAAGCTTATGAAACGTCCCGTCCAGGTTGAACAGGCTGATGCGTCGGTTCGTGGCGTATTCTCCGGTGACGAGGAATCGGCTGTCTAGGATGGATAGGTCCATGGGGGAATTGAAATCCCCAGGGCCTTGTCCCTTTTGGCCGAATTTCTTGACCAGCCGGCCGGCGCCGTCGAACTTGAGAATGCGGTTTTCTATCGTGTTGGCCACGAAAACCGCACCATCGGGCGCTACGGCCATGTCTTGGCGGTCGTCGAAGAAGAAGCTCCCCCAATCCACAGATTTCCCGAAGGACGGGTCGGGCTTGATGACGACGCGGCCCGTTTTGTAGAGGTCTAGGAGGCGAGAGGGAGCCGCAGAGGCCGGAAGGGCGAGGAGAAACAGCAGTGCAGCGGCCACAGGTTTCTTATTACGGAGGAACGACTTCATGCCCTGCCGCCGCGGCCTGCCGTCACTTCTTTTTTTCATGCCACTTGGAGCGGTCGGGATCGCCGGGCTTTTGAGGTTTCTTCGGCGGATTCTTTTTCAGCTCTTCGAGGAGAAATGCAACCGCCTTCTCCACGCTCGGATCCTGGCCTTGGGCGACAAGCTCCGGCAGGTCCCAGACCTCGATGTCCGGCCGAATGCCCTCTCCCTCGACGGTCCACGCGCCCTCGGTGTCGACCACGCCGATGGTCGGTACGCCGATCGCCGTGCCGTCGACGAGCCCGGCGTTCCCGCTCTGGCCGACAAGCCCTCCCCAGGTGCGCGTGCCGATGAGCGTGCCGAGCTTGCGCTTCCGGAAATTGTAGGGAAAGGCGTCGCCGCCGGAGGAGCTGTAGTGGTTGATGAGCATGGCTTTCGGCCCGTCATGGGCGATGCTTGGATCCTGGAGCATCTCCAGGCCCCGCCGGGCCCAGTAGCTCGAAATCCGGCGGCCGAGCATATCGATCATGACGGCCGTGCCGTATCCGCCGCCGTTGTACCGCTCGTCGATGATCAGGGCGTCCTTGTTGTAAAACGCGTACATCCCTTTGAAGAACTCGCGGTTGCCGGCGACAGCCGTGTCGGGGACATGAAAATAGCCGATCCTGCCGCCGGACAATTTGTCGACAAGCGCCCTCCGGCTCTGGACCCAGTCGAGATAGAACAGGCTTTGCTCGCTGGCCACGGGCCGGATCCAGTATTCGCGGCCGCCCTCGGCGGCGGGCTTGCCGTTGACGACGATCGAAATCTTTTTCCCGGCCGTGTTCTCGAGAAGCCGATAGGGATTATCCTTGGTCGTCAGGTCCTGGCCGTTGAGGCGGATGAGATATTCGCCCTCTTTGACGTCGATTCCCTGCTCGGTAAGCGGCGATCGGGTGGCGGCGTTCCAGTTTTCGCCGTGATAGATTTTCTTAATGACATAGCGGCCGGCTTGGGCGTCGGCTTGGAGATCGGCGCCGAGCAGCCCCCCGTTGACGCGCTCGACGCGCGGGAAACTCCCCCAGTTGATGTAGCAGTGGCCGGCGTTCAGCTCGCCGACGAGCTCGCCCGAGATAAAGTCGAGGTCGGCCCGGTGGCTCAAGAAGGGCAGCCACTTTCCGTACTTCTCCCTCATTTTGGGCCAATCGATCCCGTGCATGTTTTTGACGTAGAACCAGTCGCGGTAGATCCGCCAGCCGTCGATGAAGATTTGAGACCATTCCTTCATCGGGTCGATCTTCATCGTCAGCCCGTCCAAATTCAGCCGGCCGTCGCCGGCCTTCTGGTTGGGCGCTATGTCGACGATGCCGTAGGTTGTCCCGGCCTGGTAAAGGAGCTTCTTTCCGTCCGCGGAGACCGCGGCGTTCTGAAGGCCGGTTAAGATCGTGATGTCTTTTTTATCCTCGAAGGTGAACTTATGGACTTCGCCGGCCCGGAAGTAGATGAGGCCGCCCTCGACCGCTGCCAGGCCGCCGTAATTCCCGCGCCCCGGCGGAAGGGCGATGATCCTGGCGTTAATGCCGTCGAAATCGATTTTGAGAGCCGCGGGCTTTGGTTTTTCCTCTTTGGCCGGTTCTTTCGGAGCGGATTTTTCAGCAGGCTTGACTTCGGGCTTGGCCTCGCCTTCGGCTTTCTTTTCAGGTTCCTCTTTCTTGACCTCCTCCTGGTCGTTCTTGTCCTTGAGCAGGGGGGGTGCGGCTTTGGTCAGGGATATGACATAGAGGAGCGCCGCGTCGTTGAGGATGTAATCGTACTCGAAGCTCGAAAACGTCTGGGCAAAATCCCGCTGGGAGATGAAGAAGAGGTAATTTCCGCACCTGGAGAAGGCGGGCGCGTAGCAGTTGAATATTTCATCCGTGATCCGATGGGCTTTTCCCGTCTCGAGGGAATAGGCCCAGATCGCGGATTGGATGTTTTCTCCATCCTTCGAATAGGTCAGCCACTTCGAGTCGGAAGACCAGGCGTAGTCGGTCAATTCGAAGCGGCGGGCCTTGTCGACGACGGAAACGGCCTTGGACTTGATGTCGATGATCTGGAGGAGGAGGTTCCGGTCCGCAAAAGCGAGTTTTGTGCTGTCCGGAGACCAGACGGGCTGAAACTTCCAGGCAGTGCTGCCGGTCGTCAGCTGGATGGTTTTATGGCCCTCTACCGCGTCGACCAGATAGATCTCGTACTCGCCGGTTTTATCCGAGCAATAGGCGATGTACCGCCCGTCCGGAGACCAGGCCGGGTAGACTTCGCGCACGCCCTGGGAGTTTGTCAGGTTGTAAGTAATCCCCTCCGTGGCCGGGACGGTGAAAATGTCGCCTCGGGCTTCGAAGACGCCTCTCTTGCCTTTGGGCGAGATGTCCAGGCCACCGATCGTATCGCTCACATTCTTAAAATAGGGAATGGTGTTGGGATTGTCGAAACGGATGTTGATGACGAGCCTTTCGGACTTCTGCGTGTCGAGGTTGAGTTTGTAGATGTGGCCGTCATTCTCGTAGGCGACGAGACCGCCCTCGCCCGACGGCCAGAGGACATCGTACTCGGGGTGGTCGGTGACCTTGGCGACCTTTCCGTTTTTGAGGTCACAGGCGAATATATTCTGGACGAGGTCGCGGTCGGAGACGAAATAGACTTTATCCTTGTGCCAGATCGGATGGAGGTCTGAGCCTTCGAAATCCGTCAGCCGCCTGGATTTATTGTTGATGAGATCGTAGATCCAGATGTCCTGCTGCCGGCCGCCCTTGTAGCGCTTCCAGGTCCGGAACTCCCGGGAAATGGGTGTATAGACGATTTCCCGGGCCGTCGGGGAGAACGTGCCGCCGCCCGCTTCGGGGATCTGGAGGGGCGTCTCCAGTCCGCCGTCGAGGTCGACCAGAAAATATTTCCCCATTCGCTCGCCGTAGGGCGTCCGGTTGGCGTGGACGAGAATCTTTCGGCTATCGGGCGTCCAATCAAGAGGATAGTTGTCGAAGCCGCCGCGAGGGGGCAGAGCCCCGACGTCATTGTAGTAGGTCAACTGCCGCGGCGTTCCGCCCGTCGAGGGGATGACGAAGATCTGCCGGCTTCCCGAATACTCCCCCGAGAAGGCGATCCAGCGGCCGTCGGGCGAGATCTTCGGAAAAATTTCGAGCCCCAGATGCGAAGTCAGTCGCTTGGCTTCTCCACCGGCGGCCGGGACCGACCAGATGTCGCCGGCGTAGACGAAGACGATCAGGTCCCGGTTGATGTCCGGCATACGAAGAAGCTTTGTGTCGTCGGCGGCGATCAGCGCCGAGCAGAATCCCAGAGCGATCATGGCTAGAAAGGCGATCTTTTTCATAAGGGCCTCCGTGGAGATGTTCATCGGTTGCCGATTGTCCGGGCGGCGTCCCGCTGAGACACCAGGCTATCGTTTGCGAGCGGAAGAAGGCAAAGCCTGTTCGACGAGCGGTCAACAGACTCGATAAGCGTCCGGAACGAGGCCGAATCGGCCCTTTATCTTTTCTGCGGCTCCGGCGATCTGACCCAAAAAAAGGAAGTCGTCCGGGAGCTCGATTTCGTGGCCGTGTCTTCAGCAAGAAGGTTCAGCAGATACCGGCCCGGCTCAATCTCGGGAACATTGAATTTTAATAAAAGGATTTCGGCCGCCTCTTATTTTGTGCTGTTCAGAAGACTGATCGTCAAGGCGATTTTCCATTATTTCGTTCTATGAACGGTCGATGGAGTCGATAAGGGATCTTGAAAGACAATCGCGGAAAAGGATTTTCCTATAAGGCCATCTCGAAATGAGAGACCGCCAAACGGTCGATATTCCTCCAAAATTCCTCGCGATTCATTCCCAGTCCCGCCGCCAGTTGGCTTTCGAGCGCTTGTTGGCCCCATCTCCGTCCCAGAAGATCGCGCAACGCCTCTCGGCGCGTCTCCATCAAATAGCGGGTGATCCAGTATCCCCGCACATAGTGATACACTAAGCCGTCTTCATTTTCCCGCCGCAGTCGCCCGTATCCCTTCGGGATTCCCGTCCTCGACGGCGCAACAAGAGCCCGAAGGGTTTCGCTCTGGATCGTCGGTTTTCCCATCATCCGGTCCACGGTCACCATGGCCAGTCCCTCGTTCAACCACGCCGGCAGCTTGAGATGAGCCATGAAGGCGTGAGTCAATTCGTGACAGGCGATTTGCCGAATTTTCTCGTGTGTGTCTGCTCTTGGGACGAATATCCGCCTGCCCATATGTCCTTCGGCCGCTTCGATCAGCCGCGGCGGTTTCACGCCGATCGCGCGTCGACTTCCGTACCGCTGAGCCCAGCCCCCGGCATAGCGCCAGATCTTTTTTACCCGGGGCATCCAGAATGGCATGGTCCCCACCAGGAGAATCCGCCATGGCCACGGCGCCGAGTGAAACAGGAAGCGCTTCCATGAATCCATGACATAGACCCGGCAATCCTTCGGCGTCTCAAGTCCCCACAAGTTCCGGATGACCTCGAGGCTGCGGACGCAGGCGTCTCCGATAATCTCGGCCGCTTCTCTTTCCTCCGCCGGATAGTATAAGTTCAGCCCGTCTATCGATTTCGTTTCCATGTCGATTCTCCTTTTTTTCGCTTTCGCCGCTAAATCCCCATTTGGCTCTTGTTTCTCAAATCTCCGAGGATTTCCGGCGGATGGGATTTTCGATGACACCCCTCTATTTTAAGGATTTCGCGCCCGAGGCCAAAGAAAAATCGACGAGCAGCGCGGGGCGGCCGTGAACGAGCGCACGAATATTTCCGCGTCTTCGAAAAAAAATATCTCCACCACCAAAATTCTGGATCATGAATAACCTAGATACATGAATAGCCTAGATAGATGTTTCTGTTCATCCTGTCAATAATCGAAGGGGTCGCTCGACGGCGCCTCACATATTCCAACGGTACGACAACTTGAGCATGAAAATATTATCGCCGGGCGCCGTCAACAGGTCGCTCAGGTCGCGCTGCAACCGCAGTTCGCCGGGATGGGCGTAATCGGCGCGGTTTTGAGTCCAGACGAAATAGAGGAGCGAGCCGGGTAGATATTCCCAGCGGAGGACGACCGTGCCGCGGAGCGATTTCATGTTGAAATCAGGATTGGCGAGAGAGAAGGCCGCCGCAGGACCGTCGCCGTCGGGGTCCACGGTATAGAGACCTTCGGCGAAGGCAATCGTCGAACCGGCCTCTCCGAAGAGGTTATAGGCATAAGCTCTCGACTTGGCCAATTCCTTGAACCGGCCGTACTTGCCCACGCCGATGAAAGGCTGGAGGTAGGCCTGGAGCGAAAGCTTGGGCGTAAACGTCCAATCCAGCCGAAACTCGGCGGCGATGATTTTCTGGTCGATGTGGCCGTAAATATAACGCCGGCCGAAGGTCGACACCATCAAAGCATCCGGCACCCTCGTGATCCACTGGGTCTCGGTCGTGCTGATGCTGTACTGCGGACCGATCGACAGGCTCAGGTTGGGGCGCGGCTTCCAGTTTATGGAAAGCTGCACGCTCCGGCCCCGGCCGTCCTTGGGCGTCTCGGAAACCGATCCAGCGCCCTGCAGGACGATCGCCCTGCGGCTGTCGGTCGATAGAATATATTCGGCCCTCCAGCTCGCCGGTCGAACAGCCATCGGACCGCCGCGGGTCAACTCGTTGCTCAGCCTGTCGGGAGCGAGTGTGAATTGTAGGACGGCGTTCCAGAAATTCCGGAATACGGCCTGGCCGAGGATGATTTCAGCCTCCTGGATCTTATTCCAGCCGAAGTCATAACATTGGACGGCTCCCAGAGCGACGAGGGCGTACTGAAAGATTCTTCCGGGTTTGGTCCACTGGTAGGCGGGGAGTAAGGAGAAGTTGATGAGGTCCGAGCCCCGGGATTGAAAGCCGGCGTCGTTGAGATCGAAACCCGGAGAGAGGGCGCCGGCGGCAAGGAGAAAGATGAAGTTTCCGCGTTGCTTGGCGAATTGGAGACGGCCGCCCCAGCCCGAGAGCGATGTCGCCGCGGGATCGACTTCGACGTGGGCGGCATCGGGCCGCTGAAAAAAGTGAGTAGAGGTATACTGCAGCCGAAGGATGTCCTCGAGACTACCCTCGACCCGCGTCCCGCCGAGCCAGCCGCCGGCGACATAGGTCCTCTTTTTATCGAGGAAACTCCAGCCGTCCATGGCCAGGCTAAACGCGTTTTCATTAAGGATGCCGTTTAGAACCTGGCTGTCCGTGTCCCGGATGACGCCCGTGGCCATAAATCCGACGCCGTGCCGGCCTCCGTTTATATCTTTTTGCGCGCGCAGGATGCCCAAATAGGAAAACGGCTCGACCTCTTCCTGGATTCGCGTGCCGGACTGGTCAATCGTGGCAAATTCTCGGGCGGTCAGGGCGTTGATGAAACCGATGTTCCAACCGCTCAGTTTTCCGGTGAGCTTGGCCGCGCCGAGGATGGTCGACCGGTCGGGAAAGTTTACGTAGCCGCTGTTCGTAACATAGCCCTGCGGCGCCCGGCCGATGCGGCGGCTGTAGAAGAACTGGGGATTAGGCCAATACATATCGGCATTCATATAGATACCGCCCCGACCGAAGTTGTCAAAGGTCGACGCGCTTTCAATGAAGAAAGGACGCTTTTCCTGATAAAACGTCTCGTAGGCCGACAAGTTGATGACGGCCGGGTCGACCTCGACTTGACCGAAGTCCGGGTTGACCGATGCGTCAAGCGTCAGATTGCCCTTGAGCCCGAACTTGAGGTCGAGACCGGCGTTGCCCAGCCATTGGCTTCCCGTCTCGAAGGGATTGCCCGTCTCGGCCGGACGGAACCGGCTCTGGCCCGTGATGTATGGCATGAACTCGAGATGCGTCCCGGGGCTGATGCCGCCTATGCCTTCGAGCCGGGCGAATCGCGAAACGAAGGCGGCTTCGTTCTTGGGCACCCAGGAGAAGCTGGCCGTTTCGTTTTTGCGCATGATGATCCGCCGGAAGTTGACGCCCCAGACATATTCCTCCTTCTTCGGGAAACGGATTTGGTGGAAGGGAATCCTCATCTCCACGCTCCAGCCTTTGTCGTTGATCGCGGCCTTCCATTCCCACACACCGTCCCACGAGCTGTCGCTGGCGACATCATTGGACAAGGCCTGGTCCATGATCGAGCCGGCGGGATTGACCCCGAAGAGATATCCCGTCCGCTTGTCGTAATAGGGATCGACGGCGAATATAAACCAGTCCGAGTCCACCTGGGCGTCCCTGCGGCCGAGCCGGCTGATGATCTTGGTCGGCTCGGAATCATGGCAGAACGCCGCGACGTAGAGGCCTTGGTCGTCGTAGGCCACCCAGACGTCTGTTTTTTCCGTGGCCGGCTCGCCGTCTTTAGGATCGTTCTGGGTGAAACCGATGCTCGACGGCGTCTGCCATACTTTTTCGTCCAGGCGGCCGTCGATCACGATGGATTCTTCCGTCCGCACCGCCTTGACCAATTTTTGCTCGGGCGGATTGGACGGCGCTTTATTCTTGTTTTGAGCAGCCGGCAGGATCGGCAGCAACATCAGAATAAAAGGAAGAACGGCTTTTCTCATGTCCAATATCTCCTTATCGTCAAGATTGCCTGTCCTTATCGCTAAAGTTCGTTTCGTCTATGACCAAGTCCGGCGGCGATTTTATTCTTACTCGGCGGCCGGATAGAAGACTTCTATTCTCAGCCAATCTACTAGCGGGGAATCGGAAAGGAAATCAATTTTCCGCGAACGGCACTGGCCGGGGATAAAAGGTCGATCCAAACGTTGACGGCTCTAGGTAATGCCGATAGGGAAGGCTGTTCGCATTTAACAATAGGAAATATTCTCGCGGCCGCGAGTCTTCCGGTTCGAGCAGCGAGAGCGGCTGTTATCGATGGCGGCGTTCGATACCTCGCCGAGGCCTCCGGCCGTTCGTCAAAAAAAATGTGGCGACATGTCCGCTAGCGTATGCTGAACCTCTCATCGATTCACTCTACCGCTCGTCGAAAAGGGATGGCAGGGTGATTATCCTTGATGCTATGCTTTTCACGATTTCGAAATTGTAGACGAGAGTCGCCGAATTTGATTTCAATAGATTTTCCATAAAGGAGAGACAATGTCGACCACGAAAACCCGGCCCGCAAGGCTCCTGCTTTTTCTTTTTACCGCCGGAATTCTTGTTCCGGGGGCTTTGTCCTCCGGGCAAGATTGGGTGACCACCAGCGATGCTCACACCCAGTTCATCCTCGACAACATCGGACGTTTTGCTCCGGAGTCCTTCGGCCAGCTGGGTGGCAAGGGCTTGGACGAAATGATTTCCCAGCTCTCGGATGAGTTTGACAAGAAAGCCCTTCGGGCGCTGCAAGATCTCCTCGTCGAAATGGAAGCTCGGCGTAAACGCGAAACGCACCCCGCGGTGCGGCAAGACCTGGACATCCTGATCGATTTCCTGAAGCGCAACCTCGAAGAGTTCAACCTTAGCGACCAGCTGCTACTGCCCTATCAAGATCCGGTCGAGATGATATTTAGGGGCCTGAGAGCGCTTCTCGACGACCAGGTGGCCGAAGCGCGCCGGCCCGCGGCCCTGGTCCGTCTGCGGCGCTATACCGGCCTAGAAGCGGGTTGGACTCCGGTCCTGAAGCAGGCGGAGGAGAAATTGCGCAACGCCTTGAAAAAGCCAGGGCTGCTTGGGCCGTTCCGCGGGCAAGTGGAACTGGACTTGAAATTGGCGCCCCGGTATATCGAGGGGGTCGCGCGCTTGTTCGACAAATACAAGCTGACCGGCGTCGCCGAAGCCTTAGCCGCGCTGGAGAAACAAATTAAAGCGTGGGACGCCTTCGTGCGTCAAGAAATCCTGCCACGGGCGCGCCAAGACCATCGCCTCCCACCAGAGCTATACCGCCTCAAGTTGAAAGAAAACGGGATCGACATGCCGCTCGAGGAACTCGTCAACCGCAGCCAGGCGAACTTTAGAGAGATCCAAAACGAGATGCGCGCCATCGCCGCTCTGATCGCGGAAAAACGGGGTTGGCCGGAGCGCGACTACCGCCGGGTGATCCAAGAACTCAAGAAGGAGCAGCTGGCGCCGGAACAGGCGGTCGCCCGTTACCGTGAGCGTATCGAATTCATGGCCCGGATCGCCGCCAAGGAGAAGATCGTGACGTTCCCTTCGCGGGACCTGCGCATCCGCCTGGCCACCGAGGCCGAAAGCGCCTCGGTTTCGGGCCCATCCATGAAGCCGCCGCCGCTGCTGGGAAATACCGGCGAGATGGGGGAATTCATCATCGCTCTGGGAAGGGGCGGCGGCCAAAGTATGGACGACTTTACCCATGAAGCGGCGACCTGGACGCTGGCCGCGCATGAAGGACGGCCGGGGCACGAGCTGCAGATCAGCCGGGCCCTGGAGAACGGCATTTCCAAGGCGCGTGTGTTGTTCAGCCTGAACACGGCCAACCTGGAAGGCTGGGCTTTGTACATCGAAGCGGAGATGAAACCTTATTTGCCGCTCGAGGGCCAGCTCTTTTCGCTGCAGTTCCGGCTCATGCGGGCGGCGCGAGGGTTCCTCGATCCGGGAGTCCAGACGGGCGACATTCCGTCCGACATGGCGCTGCGGGTCCTGACCCGCGACGTCGTTCTCTCGGAGCCGGCGGCGCGGCTGGAACTCGAGCGCTATACGGACAAGTTGCCGGGCCAGGCGCCGGCTTATTTTTGCGGCTACACGCGGATGATGGAACTGCGGGCGGAAGTCGAGCGCCGACTTGGCGAGAAGTTCGATCCATTGAAATACCATGATTTCCTTATGGGAGTAGGTCCCGTGCCCATGGCCCTGGTTCGTCAAGCTTTGCTCGAGGACTTCGTCCCCGCCATGCTTCGGGAACGGAAATCCGGCTGAGTCGCTTCAATCTCCATAGGCGCGTTCACCGGCCGATGCAACGGCTTGCCGTAAAGGTCGATTCTTCGCCGAGGCCTCCGACCGCTCGTCGATAAAGGATTTATATCCTTGCCAGAAAACCCCAGGCTTTCAAGCCTGGGGATGAATGGCACCCGAAGCGAAGCGGAGGCCAGTCGTCTTTATGGCATGAAACTCCGGCCTTTAGGCCGGGGAGTTTTCATTTTATTTCGAAGGAGATTTATAGTGGACATGCCTTAATCCAAGATAGGGAGATCCGCTATGAATCGTCGTTTAAGAAAAACACTTCAAATCGCGTTTGTTGTCATCCCGATGATTGTCAATTTCGCCTTAGGAAACCAGGCCCAAAAGGCCCCGGGCGATGTTGTTGAATTCACGCCAGAACGATGGGACCTGGCCAACGCCCGGATCGTCGATCACCTCGACCGCAAAGCCTTGATCGGGACGGCCTTCCTCAAGGACATCGAGTTCGAAGACGGCATCATCGAATGCGATATCGCCATGAAGGGCGGGGTCCGCTCTTATCCCGGCATTCTTTTCAGAGTCCAGACTCCGGAGGAATATGAACGGGTCTACCTCCGGCCTCACCGTTCCCCCCTCTATGACGACGCCGTCCAGTATGTCGCCGCTTTCCACGGCGTCGACAGTTGGCAATTTTATAACGGCCCCGGATTAACCTCCAGGGCCGTTATCCCGACGGATCGCTGGATCCATGTCAAGATCGACGTGCTTGGGACGCAGGCCCGTATTTTTCTGGACAATGCGCCGCAGCCCGTTTTAGTGATCGGAGACCTCATGCGCGGAAAGAGCCGCGGTGGCCTCGGCCTGACGGCCACGGCCGACGGAACGTCGTTTTTTTCAAACTTCTCTTTCCGACGGGACGGCTCCATGGCCTTTCCTCCGGCGCCGAAGGTCCATGTGCCGCCCGGTTGCGTCCCGGATTGGGAGATTTCCCAGCCGTTTAAAAAACGCCTTCTCGATTTCGACCGATATCCGGACTTGAAAGCGCTGGGTGTGACCCAATGGACGAAAGTTACGGCCCTGCCCAACGGAATTTTAGATATCTCGCGGACATTAGGAAGGCTGGGCGTCGAGCCCGACGGGATCCTGGCCCGGACCGTCATCCGCGCAGACAAAGAAGGTCCGAAGAAATTCTGGTTCGGCTATAGCGATGAAGCCGCCATCTTTCTCAATGGCCGGCTTGTCTTCTACGGAAACAGCGCCTACCGATTTCGCGACACGTCTTTCCTGGGGATTGTCGGACTCTACGATGCCGTCAGCCTGCCCCTTAAGAAAGGCCCGAACGAGGTTCTCTTCATCATCGGGGAAGCGAGCGGCGGCTGGGGACTGATTCTCCAGGATGCGACGGCTGTCCTCAAGGCGCCCGGAGTCGAAGAACTCTGGACGTCCGGCAGAGATTTTCTCATTCCCGAGTCGGCGGCCTATGACCCCGATACGGATGCTTTCTATGTCTCCAATTACGACGCCTACAATCCGAGCCAGGGCGCCGGTCGCCAACACATCTCGAAGCTGACGTCCGACGGCAAAGTCGCCGCGCTTCAGTGGGTCTCGGGTCTCAATAATCCGACAGGCTTGGCTGTCCGGAACCGGCGACTCTACGCCGTCGAGCGGGCCGGATTGGTCGAAATCGACATCTCTTCGGCCAAGATCCTCAACCGGATCGCTATTCCGGGAGCCGGATTTCTTAATGATATCGCCGTCGCCGAAAACGGGGACATCTTCATCTCCGATTCCAGGAAGAACTGCATCTACAAAGTTGCCGGCGGTCGAGCCGAGGAATGGCTGAGCAGCCCGTCCTTCTCCGCTTCTAACGGAGTCCACATCCTTAAAGGGAAGCTTATCGTAGGAACGAATGGCGATGGCTGCTTGAAGGCCGTGGATTTGGCGACGAAGGACGTCTCGGTTCTGGCCAACCTGGGAGTGGGCACGATCGACGGCATCGAATCGGACCGTGAAGGCAACCTGCTCGTGTCCCACAACGAAGGACGTCTCTTCCGCGTATCGCCCGACGGCCGGATAACGACAATCCTCGACACTACGGCGCTCCGGATGAATATCGCCGATTTCAGCTACGCAACGGGCAAGAACATGATCGTTTTCCCGACGTTCACCGACAGTCGGGTCGCCGCCTTCCGCCTGGGCCGATGAAACGCGTCTGAAAGACAGGCGAGGAAAAGGAAGGCTGGCGAAGATTCTCGTGTGCGGCGCCGGCATTTCGTAAAATGCTTCTAGTGGAATACGTGCCTTTGGATTGTCTCGGCCCGGAGGCCGGCACGACATTATCATCCAGCGGATTGTTGATGCCTTGACCTGCTTTTCTTCTCCTGAAATTCATTTCAGCGTGATATTTGTTATTTAGGTGTCGCCTTCCTTTTCCCTGTTCACCCTAAACTCCTTCTTTATTTTATATCCTTGCCAGAAAACCCCAGGCTTTCAAGCCTGGGGATGAATGGCACCCGAAGCGAAGCGGAGGCCAGTCGTCTTTATGGCATGAAACTCCGGCCTTTAGGCCGGGGAGTTTTCATTGATTTTCAGGAAAAGACGGGCTACGGCATACCCCATTAGGATGGAAATGATGATCTGGACTGCTTTGACGGCATACCAGAAGGCATGGGGATCACGGTGTTGGTTAAGCGTGGTTAAGACCTGAGACCAGATCACCGCGAAAAAAATGACAAGAAGATACATCACGCGCTGGTATTTGGCGATCCGGGATTCGTAATCGGTATGGATTTCGGGGACCTGGCCGCCGCTGGCCTTGGTCCGGAAGTAATACCATGCTCCGAACCTGCCGACGTGTTCCCACCCCGCGTCCTTGAACAATCCCAGGTACTCCTTGATGTCGGACTTCCTCAGGCTCTGAAAATCCATTCTATAGACCATGTCGGATGGGCCCCCCTTTTCGAAGCGATAGACGAAGCCCGGCGAGGTCAAGTGCCAGCCTTCCCGAGACATCTTTTCCAACCAGCGTTCTTCTTTGTCGTCATTCCAAGCCCAGTGGATTTTGAAGATTTTTTTGATGCTTTTTTCATTCATGTCATTTCTCCGGATTCACAGTTTTGAGTTTTTCCATGGCCAACCTCCCGATCTCTGCCAGCGCCACCAGGCGTTCGGATTCCAATAAAATCACGCTTTTCCCCAGTCCGGTCAATCCGTACACTTTCCGGCGCTCGCCCTCCGATTCCTGCTCTCCAACCCGCTCAATCAGCTTCTGCTTGACAAGATTGGTCAACGCTCCATAGAGAGTTCCGGGGCCGATTCTCACCAGCTTTTCGCTGATCGCTGCTACGTTTTGCATGATGCCGTATCCATGACGCGGCTCGATCAGAGAGACCAGGATGTAGTAGGTGGCTTCTGTCAGCGGCAGGAATTTCCTTGCTTTGTCATCGATTTCGCCCATAGCGTCTCCTTTGGTCCCAGGGGAACCGATGTCGTGTCCCTAGAACAACTGCTCGGCCCGACGATATAACGTATTTCGCTATAGCGCTTATCGCTATATCGTATAACGATATATTAATTTAAGCAGGAGAGAATGTCAAGAATTTTTTTGAATTATTTCGGGCCTTAAGAATCCTGATCCGACTGGCAAATTAATCAAAGATATCGGCTGGAGGTTCGAAAAGAGAACGGCCATAAAAAATTGAATATTTGGATGATCCTCTAGTCTTAGAATCGGGCCGGCCAATCATTATTGCATTATCTACGGCAAATTGAACGTCATTGCCGAAAAGACCCGGAATTTCTTATTTTTAGCGGAGATATCGACCGTTTATCGATTCCCGATTCCAATTTAAGGACAGACTCATATACAGTGAATTTGTCCATAGCCGTAAAAATGGCGGAATAAATTCATTCAAGAAAGGAGAAGCCTTCATGCAAAAACTCGCCACCTGGTTTTTAGCTCTGCTGTTGATCATTCCGATATGGAACTGCAAAAAATCCGGGCCGTCTTTTAGTGTGCCCGTCGAGTATCATAGGCTGGACAGCGGCCTCAAAATCGTCCTTTCGCCGGATCATACGGCGCCCATCGTGACCGTCGCCGTCTACTATAGCATCGGGCTCCGTATTGAGCCCAAAAACGGGACGGGATTTGCCCATCTTTTCGAACACATGATGTTCCAGGGATCAAAGAACCTGGGGAAAAATGAATTCCTCAGCCTGATTCAAGGTCAAGGGGGCGTCTTAAACGCCTCGACTCGTTTCGATTTCACCAACTTTTTTGAAATTCTTCCCTCGCCCAAACTGGAAACGGCTCTCTGGGCCGAAGCCGACCGGATGAAAGGATTGGTCATCACTCCGGAAAACCTCACGAATCAACAAGGAGTCGTCATCAATGAAGTCAAGGCGGCTGTCCACAACCAGCCCTACGGCGGCTTTCCCTGGCTGGACATGCCTCAGTACGCCAACGAGAACTGGTATAACGCCCACAATTTTTACGGTGACATCCAGGATATCGCCGCGGCCACCGTCGAAGAGGTTAAGGCCTTCTTCAAGTCATATTATGCGCCCAACAACGCCGTCCTGGTCGTCACCGGGGATTTCGTCCCTCAGGAGGCGCTGTCCATGATCGAAAAGTATTTCGGCGATGTCAAACCGACCGACCGTCCGGAATCCCCGGATATTACCGAACCCCGACAGGAGAAGGAAAAAATTTTCAGCAAGGACGATCCCCTGGCCAACAAGCCGGCTATCGCCATTTCCTACCATATGCCGGCGCGGTTTACGCCGGAATACTTTGCCATGGGGCTTCTCGATCAAATCCTGCTCCAGGGAGAGGATAGCCTTCTATTTCAAGCGTTGGTAAAAAAGGAAGGGCTGACAGGCAATGTCGGGGGCGGGATCAATCTTCTCGGCAACATGTTCAACTACAACGGTCCGATGCTCTGGACGGCGTATCTTTTCTACGACAGCCGTACGTCATCGGAGAAGATCTTGTCAGTCGTTGATTCGATCATGCAAGATGTTCGAAACAAGCCGATCGGGCCGGAGATCCTCGACATAGCTCTTGTCAAGATTCGCTCCGCTCTCTATGACATGATGGAAGGTTTCTATGGCTTTGGCCGGGCCGATCTTCTGGCCTGTTTTGCCCTGTTTGAAGATCGTCCCGCCGAGATCTACCTCCTGGAAGAGAAGCTCAGAGCCGTTACTCCAGAGCTTCTCTTGAAGACGGCCCAAGAATATTTGCGGCCCGCTAACCGGACGATCCTCACGATCAATCCTAAGGGGGCCGGCCAATGAGAGGGAAAGGAGAGAACATGCGGACGATAAAAACGATCATCGGATTGGGATTCATGGCGGCGGCCGTCTTCATGGCCGGCGGCCAAAAGCAGCTGCCTCCGGAAGGAGCGGCTCCGAAAGATTTTGTCCTGCCGCCCAAAGAAACGTTCGCGCTTGATAATGGGCTTTCGGCAACCCTTGTTCCGTATGGAACCCTTCCCAAGGTTGCGGTCCTTCTCGTCGTCAGAAGCGGCAATCTCAATGAATCGGAGAACGAAGTCTGGCTAGCCGACCTGGCCGGAACCCTAATGAAGGAAGGGACCAAAAGACGGACTGCCGAGGATATCGCCGCGGCCGCAGCCAAGATGGGCGGAGAAATAAACGTCGGCGTCGGCTTGGATCTCTCCACCGTGGGAGGCGATGTCCTGTCCGAGTTCGGTCCGGAACTCGTCCGCCTGATTGCGGACATCGTCCAGAATCCGCTTTTTCCGGAAACGGAGATCGAGAGGTTGAAAAATGATCTCCGGCGCCGCCTCAGTATCCAGATGAGCCAGCCCCAAACGCTCGCTCTGGCGAAATTCAGAAAGATTCTTTACGGAGATCATCCCTACGGCCGAGTCCTTTCGACTCCGGACGTCATTCAATCGTTCACCGTGGAAAAAGTTAGGAATTATTACCGGAAAAACTTCGGAGCCGGCCGTTCTCACATTTACGTCGCGGGGCGATTCGATAAAAAGGCCGTAAAAAAAGCGATCGAAGAGGCTCTCGGCGGCTGGGAACGCGGTCCTGACCCTTTGATCTTTCCGGCCCGGACCGAATCCCCACGGGCAGTCCATATCGTCGACCGTCCTGGTTCCCAACAGTCCATCCTGTACGTTGGACTGCCGGTTATCGATCCTTCCCATAAAGACTGGCAGGCCCTTCAGGTGACAAATGCGATTTTAGGCGGAGCAAGCTTTCTTTCCAGGATCACGATCAATATCCGTGAGGACAAAGGCTACACCTATACACCGTCCAGCCAGCTTTCCTGGCGGTACAGGGATGCCTATTGGCTCCAGTTCGCCAGTGTCGGCAACGAAGTCACGGCTCCGGCCCTCAAGGAAATTCTCTATGAAATCGATAGGCTCAGGAGAGAACCTCCTCCCCAAGAGGAGCTGAAGAGAATCCAGAACTTCATGACGGGAAATTTTGTCCTCCAGAATTCTTCTCGGCAGGGGATCGTCAACGGCCTGTCCTTTGTCAGCCTGCAGGGGCTTGACCCGAGTTATCTCAGCACCTGGGTGCAGAAGGTCCATGCGGTGACGCCGGCCGATGTCCAGATGATCGCCCAAACGTACTTTCTACCCGAAAAAATGACCATTGTCATCGTCGGAGATAAAAACAAGATCGAGGAGATATTGAAAGGATTCGGCCCGATCGTCGAATGACCATGACCTCCCGGCACGCTGCCCGGGAGGGTGTGTCCGATGATTCCGCCTTTAAGCTGGGAATCTCTCTTGGATATATTGGCGGAGCTTTTGGAAATGGGTGTGCGTTTCTTGATCGATACGCTGGGAGATTTGCCCATACTCCGGCTGGGGGCCTTTGACGACGTTATAAAATTGCCTTTCAATAAGGGTACGTTCATAATCCTGGGCGATCGATAGCGCCTGGCGTCTTCCGATCTCGCCGTTCTTAAATCGGCGGATCTCATCTTCGATTCCGGCTAGATACGTGTTCAAAAGGGCCGCGTTAAATTTGTCCAGGGTGTAATCCGCTTTTTTCTCCTTCGCCAGCTGCCGGAGCTCGTCCACAAGGCGAGCATGCTCCTCTTCGTCGCGTCTCAGGCCGTCCCACAACTCTGTGTCTTGAGGGAAAGCTGAAGCGCAGAGCGCATAGAAGCGGGCCATGGCCAGCTCGACAGCTTTCAGCCGGTCCATGATTTGAAGAAAGATTTGAAATTGATGATCGTCCATCGTCTTCGGTGTCTTCTTGAATCATACCGGGAAAAAGCCCTTTTGGCAAGGAGGTGGCCGGCCGGTATTGTGGACAAGCGGGAAAAAAAATATAATGATGATCTTCCAAGTCCCGCATGATGCCTGAATCGAAGACGCGCATTTTCATCCGTTGATCCACGGGCTTTGGAAAACTGGATTTTATATTCGAATCGAAAGGGAGGACGTCATTCCATGAACCGTCGCGAAGTCCTGGAAAAAATCGCCAAGCGTCTCCGCATTCATTCTTTGATGATGACCTGGAAGGCGGGATCGGGACATCCCTCGACCTGCCTGTCGATGGCAGAGCTGGCCGCCTGCTTGTTTTTTTATGAGATGAAGTTCAACCCCAAAGATCCCGAAGACTGGGCCAACGATGAGCTGGTCCTGTCCAAAGGGCACGCCGCTCCGATCCTGTGGGCGGCCTACGCGGAAGCCGGCATCATCCCTCTCAAAGACCTCATGGATTTGCGGAAAATCTCGAGCGTGCTGGAAGGCCATCCTACGCCCCGCATGAAATGGGTCAAGGCGGCGACGGGATCTCTGGGCCAGGGGCTTTCTGTCGGCGTCGGGATGGCGGCGGCCATGAAGCTGGGCAAGTCGCCGGGCCGCGTGTTTGTGATGATGGGCGACGGCGAATGTGCCGAGGGCGCGGTCTGGGAAGCGGCCAACGCGGCGTCTTATCTGAAGCTTAAAAACATTTGTGCCATTGTCGATGTCAACCGGCTGGGCCAATCCGATGCGACCATGCATCAGCATGACCTGGCCGCATATGCCCGGAAATTCCGGGCTTTCGGGTGGGATGCCCTTCAGGTCAACGGTCATAAAATCGAGGCCATCCTGGACGCATTCAAAAAGATCGGGAAAAAAGGTAAGCCGACCGTGATTCTGGCCAAGACGATCAAGGGCAAGGGCGTA
>Ga0315285_10001158_pt1 | contig 27536 bp, 25 predicted proteins | sample YL17G09_36_MG_FD_203698 | JGI IMG/M metagenome (GOLD analysis project Ga0315285, IMG submission 203698) | Sediment microbial communities from Yellowstone Lake, YNP, Wyoming, USA - YL17G09_36 | ecosystem: Environmental > Aquatic > Freshwater > Lake > Sediment | place: USA: Wyoming | collected... | reverse complement strand
CCTCGTCTTCGCTGCCTGGTCGGTGCAGGAACTATACGACCTGACCCGCGAGGCCTTCGACATCGCCGACCGCTACCGCAACCCCGTGCTCATCCTCGGGGACGCGGTGCTGGGCCAGATGATGGAACCGGTGGTCATCCCGGACTGCGTGGTGGACCCGGCCGCGCTGCCCCACAAGCCCTGGGCCACCGACGGAGCCAAGGGCCGGCCGCGAAATATCATCAACTCCCTCTACATCAACGCGCCGGACCTCGAACGGGTCAACCTCCGCCTCCAGGCCCGCTATGACCAGGCTGCGGCCCACGAAGTGCGCTGGGAAGGCGAGCGCTTGGAGGAGGCGGAGCTCGCGGTCGTGGCCTACGGCACCGCCGCCCGCGTCGCGGTCACTGCTATCAGCCAGGCGCGCGCGGCGGGCATCCGCATCGGTCTCTTCCGCCCTGTCAGCCTCTACCCGTTCCCGTCGCGGGAGATCGCCGCCCTCGCGGCTCGGGTGAGGGCCATCCTGGTGCTGGAGCTGAGCCTGGGTCAGATGGTGGAGGATGTGCAACTGGCGGTGGCCAGCCGATGCCCGGTGCGGTTCTTCGGCCGCACCGGCGGAGTGGTGGTCACACCGGCCGAGGCGCTCGCAGAGATCGAGCGCCTGGCGAAGGAGGAGCGATAGCAGTGGAGCCGGCCGCCGATCAGCAGACGGTCTTCGCCCGGCCGCGGGCGCTGGAGCCGGTGCGCATGCACTACTGCCCCGGCTGCACCCACGGGATCGCCCATCGGCTGGTCGCCGAGGCGCTGGATGAGTTCGATCTATTGGAGCGCGCAGTCGGTCTGGCGCCCGTTGGGTGCGCGGTCTTCGCCTACGACTACTTCGCCTGCGACATGGTCGAGGCCGCCCATGGCCGCGCGCCGGCCGTCGCCACCGGCATCAAGCGCGTCCGCCCTGATCTGTTCGTCTTCACCTACCAGGGCGACGGTGATCTCGCCTCCATCGGAATGGCCGAGACCATTCACGCCGCATCCAGGGGCGAGAACATCACGGTCATCTTCATCAACAACGCGGTCTACGGCATGACCGGCGGCCAGATGGCGCCGACTACCCTGCTGGGCCAGAAGACCAGCACCACCCCGCACGGCCGCGACCCCGGGCTCGCCGGCCACCCCATCCGGGTGTGCGAACTGCTGAGCGCGCTGGAGGGGCCGGCCTACCTGGCCCGGGTGACCGTCACCAGCCCTCGCCGGGTGCGAGAAGCGAAGCGGGCCATCCGCAAGGCCTTCCAGGCCCAGCTCCAGGGCCTCGGGTTTGCCATGGTGGAGGTGCTCTCGACCTGCCCCACCCGCTGGGGCCTGCCGCCCGACAAGGCAATCGCTTGGCTGGAAGACAGCATGATCCCCTACTACCCCCTCCGGGAGTTCGTAGTCGCCGAGCCCCTCCGGGAAGAGCCATGACCGCTGGCACCCTCCACCATGAGGTGCTGATCGCGGGATTCGGCGGCCAGGGCGTGGTCCTGGCCGGGCACTTGCTCGCCAGCGCCGCGCTCGCCGAGGGCCGCGAGGTCGTCTGGGCCCCGTCCTATGGCCCGGAGATGCGCGGGGGCGCGGTGCACTGCACCGTCATCATCTCGTCCGAGCGCATCGGATCCCCGGAGGTATCCCGCGCTGACTCCCTGCTCATCATGGACCGGGCCTCCCTGGGCCGCTTCGCCCACCGCGTCAAGCCCGGCGGCCTTTTGGTGCTCAACAGCACGCTCATCAGCGACCGGCCGACCGAGGATGAGTGCCGCGTGCTGCCCATCCCTGCCTCCGAGGCCGCGGAGGAACTGGGCGAGCTCAAAGTGGCCAACGTCGTGATGCTGGGAGCTTTCCTGAGTCAGTGCCCCGTCGTCTCCCCGGTGAGCCTGGAGGCAGCCATCCGGAACGAGGGACTTCGCGTGCTCGGCGACAACGCCGAGCCGCTGATCGCGGTCAACCTGGTGGCCCTGGCACGAGGCGCCGCCCTCGCGGGGGCCGCGCGCTAACACCTTCGAACCGTTGGTCAGGAGCTTGCGCCCGACCCTGCGCCCCCACGCCCTACTTCCGCCCCTTCCGTTCCAGGAACGCCTGCGCCTTCAGGATCAGCACGCATGACGCTGCGTGGGTGATCTGCCCTCGCAGCACCGCCCGCACCGCCTCCTCGAAGGGCATCCTGACCGGCCCCAGCCTCTCCTCCACCTGCGGAGCCCTTCGGGTAGAGGAAAGGTCCTGGGCAAGGAACAGGTGGTTCGGCGCGTGCACGATGGTGGTGAACGGGTTCACCACTCCCATGTAGACCCACTGGGAGGCGATCAGGTTGAGCTCCTCGGTCAGCTCCCGCAGCCCCGCCATCTCAGGCGTCTCGCCGGACTCGATCGCGCCGCCGACTGCCTCCAGCGTCTCCTCGCCGAGCGCGTACCTGAACTCCCGGACCAGGTGCACCTCGCCTGACTCCTCCATCGGCAAGACCGTGACTCCCGGCCGCATGGTGATCACGCCGAAGGTGCTCTCTTCCCCACCCCCGGTTCTCACCTTGTCCTCTCGCACCTTGATCCAGGGGTTCTCGTAGACCGGGCGGGAATGCAGAATGTCATAAGGTCCGACGTGCCGCGCGCCCGAGGGCGTAGTCATGACCGCCACCTCTGGCGCCGCGTCTTCGCCGGCTGGTACGGTCAGCCTGCAGACCGGCGGTGCTCCCGCGGGTCAACGGGTGGGCACGGCCCGGCCCGCCCGGGGCGGCCCAGCCTCCGTCCTGGGGGTGTGTGAAAAGCCGCGTTTCTGCGCAGGTGGGCTGTAGGGGCCGTTAGAACCTTCTGGGGGCGTGTGGTAAGGTTTTGGCGGAAAAGCGGGGGACCTGACCCCGGACAAAGGAGGCGTGCTGACATGGACGTGGTGCTGGTCACCAAGAACGGGATGGTAAAGCGAACATCAGTCGAGGAGTTCAGGCAGCAGGGCCGCGGTGGAGGCGGAGTCGGCGCCATGGGCCTGGGCGAGGGAGACAAGGTGATCGGGGCAGTCGGCCTCGGCGCCCAGAGTGTCATGATCGTGACCGCAGGCGGCCGAGCCATTCGCTTCGCGGCCGAGGAGCTTCGTGCCATGGGCCGGGGCGCCCAGGGAGTGCGCGGCATCCGCCTCGAGGAGGGCGACAAGGTCGTCGCCGTGGTGGCCGTTTAGCTGTCGCCGCATCACTGCACCGCGGAAGAGTCGTAGCTGGTGGTGGGGGTTACTCGCGCCGTGGCGCCAGCCTCAGGCTCGCGCCACGGCGCGGCCTGTTGCTGGTCCACCTATGACAGCCCTACCTCCCCAGCCGCGGCCTCACGTACTTCCAGTAGAGATGCCCCAGCAGGCCTGACCTGAGCCGCTTCCTCAGGTTTGCCGCCATCTCGCGCTGGCGCGCCGCCTCCCGCCAGCTCTGCGCTACACCCGCCGCCATGCTCGCCCGCTCCTGCGCCCACGCCTCCTGCTGGCGGGCGAGGCGCTGGCTCAGCTCGCCGAGCAGCCTCTCGGCCTCGTCCGATCCCGCGGCCTCGCGGAGGGCAGCCAGCAGCGCCTCCAGCTCGCCATCCTCCGGAGCGACCAGCGGCGCCGCCGCCGACCACCGGTCCACCAGGAGTTGCCGGTTTCGCCGCCACAGCTCCTGCCAGTCCGCCACCTTGGAGGCCACCGTGCCCTTGCTGTGGTGGGTGATCAGCACCCGCTCATCCACCAGCACTTTCCGGCCCTGCGCCCACATGGTGAAGCACAGATCAACATCCTCCGCACCGCCCAGGCGATACTCCACGGACCATCCACCGGCCTCCTCGAAGGCCGCGCGCGGCACCAGGTAGCACACCGCCGCCGGCGCCAACGAGAAGGGAAGCACTTCACGCACCAGCTCATGCGGCTCCGAGCGCACGGTGATAAAGCTGCCTCCGGCCGTCACCGCTGGCGCGACGATTCCCACCCCGTCGGCCAGGTTCGCGGCCTCAATCAGTCGCGGCAGCCATCCCGGCGGCACGACAGTGTCATTGTTGATGAAGACGAGGTACTCGCCCCTCGCCTCCTTCGCCCCCTGGTTCATGCCCCGGGCGAAGCCGACGTTCTCCGGGTTCAGGAGGCACCGGTCGGCCGCTTCCTGGACGTACTCGCGCGTCTCCTCCCGCGAGCCATTGTCCACAATGATCAGTTCATAAGGTGGGTCGGTATGTGTGCGCACGCTCTCGACGAAAGCACGCGTGTAGAGGGGCTGATCCCACGACAGGCTGATGATCGAGGTCAGCCGCCGCTGCTCGGCCCCGATCTTCTCGCGGCGTGGGTCGCCGGGCGCGAGCAGAGGCAGCAACCGCGTGTAGGCTGCCACCTGGGCTGCCCGCAGCCGCCTCTGGGCTTCCAGCCGCGGCTCGAGGGCGGCGCGATCAACCGCGAGGGTAAGCTGCTGCCGCGCCGCCAGCGCCTCCGACACGGCCTCGTCGAACTGCTGCGCGCGCTCCGGCCAGGTGGACCTCTCGCGGACCAGCCTCAGCCCATTCTCCCGCAGCCTGGCGGCGAGCTTCCGGTCCTCGAGCAAACGCCCGATGGCCTCGGCCAGCGCATCCGCGTCCCGCGGCGGCACCACCAGCGCGGTCTGCTCGTGCACCGCGTACTCCCGGCAGCCGCCATTGTCCGTGGTCACCAACGGCACGCCGCAGGCCAGCGCCTCCAGCCCCGGCATCCCGAACCCCTCCACATAGCTCCCCACCGCGAACACCCGCGCCCGGCAGTACTCCTCGGCCATCCGCTCCTGCGGCAGATCCCTCCCCTCGTACTTCTCCAGCCGGACCCCGAGCTTCCGGCACGCCTCCTCCACCTCCCGCGTGCCCTTCGACGGTCGTGCCGATCCGTAGGTCAGCACGTCGTAGCTCTTGCGCACCGCCACCGGTCGGAAGTGCTTCGGGTTGATGCCCGGCAGGATCACCGTCGGCCGGACGCCGATCTCCTCCGCGATCCGGTCCGCCGTCCAGTTTGAGTTCGCCAGCCTCAAGTCAACCGGATAGCGGTAGCTCTCTCGGCTTCCCGCCTTGTCGCAGAGCACCCCATAGCCCAACATGTAGTACACCGTCAGGCCGATGTGCTTGAACGAGTCAACGAGGGTCCACTGAGTCTCCTCGTTGAAGACCAGCACGTCGAAGGGCTGGCGGAAACCGGACTCGATCCGATCGAGCCGCCCCAGGCATTCCAGCCACTCGCAGCGGAGGGGCTCGGCGGGGGGGAGCAGGTACGTCACCTCGTGACCGCGTCGCACCAGCTCGTTCCCTAGTTCGAGCATGTGGCGAACGTCGCCGACGACGCGCAGATGGGGCTCGAGGAACGCGATCTTCACGGCTCAGTTCCGCCGCAGCAGAGGTCCGCTCGCCGCCAAGGAGAAGTCACCGCTTCTCGTACATCCGACGGTAGTACTCCTTGTAGCTGCCGTCCTTGATCTTGCGCCACCAGCTTTCGTGCTCGCGATACCAGGCGACAGCCCGCGCCAGGCCCTGCTCGAACTTGACGGTCGGCGCCCAGCCGAGCGTCTTCGCCTTGCCAATATCAACGGAGTAGCGCCGGTCGTGCCCCGGCCGGTCCTTGACGTACCGGATCAGCTCCTCGCCCTTGCCCAGCAACTCGAGGATCCTGTGGGTCAGCTCCAGGTTCGTCCGCTCCTGGTCCGCGCCCAGGTTATAGGCCTCCCCGGGCACGCCCTTGCGGAGCACCACATCAATGCCCCTGGTGTGGTCATCAACGTAAAGCCAGTCCCGCACATTCAGCCCGTCGCCGTAGAGCGGAAGCTGGAGGTTGTCAATCGCGTTGGTGACGAACAGCGGCACGACCTTCTCCGGGTACTGACAGGGCCCGTAGGTGTTGGATCCCCGGGTGATCAGGATCCGGTAGCCGAAAGTGTGCGCGTAGGCCCGCGCCATCAGCTCCCCGCCGGCCTTGCTCGCCGAATAGGGGCTGGAGGGGTTCAGCGGGTCGCTCTCCTTGAACGATCCCGACTCGATGCTGCCGTACACCTCATCTGTCGAGACATGCAGGAAGCGCTCGATGCCGCGCCTGCGAGCGCCTTCCAGCAGGACGTACAGTCCCTTGACATCTGTGTCTACGAAGTCCCCCGCGTGCTGGATGCTGCGATCCACATGAGTCTCGGCCGCGAAGTTCACCACGGCGTCCACCCGGCCCATCACCTCCTCCACCGCGGCCTCGTCGCAGATGTCGCCGCGGACGAAAGAGTAGCGCGGGTCGTCCTCCACGTCGCGCAGGTTCTCCAGGTTCCCCGCGTAGGTCAGCTTGTCGAAGTTGACGACCGCGTCCTGCGGATGGCTCGACAGCAGGAACCGGACGAAGTTCGAGCCGATGAACCCGGCTCCGCCTGTTACCAGGATTCTCAAGCGTTCTCTCCCCTCACCACGAAGATGGTTCGGAGTAACGAACTTCGTCGGCCCGCACTCCTCTCCTGCCGTTCCGCGGCCGAGCCCCTCAGCGCAGCCCGGCCGCCCTGTAGACCGCGAGATAGCCAGGCACGATCGCGCGCCAGTCGTAGCGCGCCAGCGCAACCTCCCGTGCCCGCCCCCCAAGCCGCGCTCTTGCCTGCTCGTCCCCGAGCAGGTCGCAGCAGGCCTGCGCCAAGGCCGTCACCGACCCGGCGGGGAAGAGGCGAGCCGTCTCGCCGTCGGCCAGCAGTTCCCGCAAGCCGCCGACATCGCTCGCCACTATCGCCTTGCCCATCGCCATCGCCTCCAGCGGCTTTAGGGGCGTGACGCGCTCGGTCGCCCGATTCGACAGCCGCGGGTAGACCAGCAGGTCCGCGGCCGCGTAGCAGTCCGGCGTCTCCTCGTGCGGAACCGCGGGCAGGACATGGATCGGGCCGCCCCGCGCCCGCGCTTGGGCCTCGATCCCTGCTCTCGCCTCGCCCTCACCGATGACCAGTAGTTGGGCCGCGGGGTGATGCTCCCCGATCTCGGCGAAGGCTTCCACCAGCAGGCGCACTCCCTCGTACTCGCGCAGCGCGCCCAGGTAGAGGATCAGCGGCCCCTCGGTGAGGCCGTGCCCGGTCCGCCACCCGCGCGAAGGTGCGCGCGGAGAGAACCTGCGCAAGTCCACCCCGTTCGTGATCACGTAGACCCGGGCCGCCGGCGCGCCGCGCCGCAGGAACTCCTGCCGCAGGCCCTCGGAGATCGCGACCACCGCGCCGGCCCGGCGACAGACCCTCGTCTCCATCGCCCGCGCCCCGAGACGCCGCGCCCAGCGGGCAAGGGAGGAGCCTGGTCCTCTGATCCCTTCCTCCCACAGCCCTCGTACCTCATAGACGATCGGCAGCCCCAGCCTCCGGCTCGCGCGCAGCGCGGCCAGCCCGCACAGCACAGGTGAATGCGCGTGCAACAGCCGCACGTCGCCGCGTGCGGCGGCCAGTTCCTCGACCCGCGCCGCCAGGTTGCGGACCCGCGCCGCGTCGCGCAGCCACCGCGACCGACCGGGCTGCTCCTGCCGGCAGCGGTAGTGTGGGATTCCCTCGACCTCCTCCTCCGCCTCGCTCGGGTGTCGGGGCGAGGTCAGCACTACCGGATCGAGGCCCAGCCCCTGCTGCTCGCGCACGATCGCCTGGGTGCGCACCGTGTACCCGGCCATGATCTGCGGCAGGGAGTATTGCACGATGTGCAGCACGGCCATGGGAAGCCTGGTCAGCCCGTCTCGCGCCATCTCGCGCAGAACGCGGCCACGCCCTCAGTCCAATGGGGCAGCCGGTGGCCGTACTCGCGCCGCAGCTTCGAGGTGTCGAGCACGCTGTTGGCCGGCCGGCGCGCCGTGGTGGGATACTCGGCAGTCGTGATCGGCGAGACCTCGGGGTTCAGACCGGCCTGCCGGAACGTCTCGCAGGCCAGCTCGTGCCAGGTGCAGGCCCCGGAGTTGACTGCATGGTACGTCCCGTAATGGGGCTGCTCGATGATGACCGTCAGCGCCTCCGCCAGATGCTCGGTGTAGGTGGGTGAGCCGATCTGGTCGTTCACCACTCTGAGCGGCCTGCGAGTCTCGGCCAGCCGGAGCATGGTGCGGGGGAAGCTCTTGCCGTGGATGCCGTAGAGCCAGGCGGTTCTCACGATGTAGTGCTGGGCGAACGTCTCCCGCACGGCCACCTCGCCGGCCAGCTTCGAGGCGCCGTAGACGCTCATCGGGTTCGGCTTATCCTCCTCGCTGTACGGCCCTTGCTTCGTGCCGTCGAAGACATAGTCCGTGCTCATGTGGACCAAGGCCGCCTCGACCGAGGCCGCGGCCCGGGCGATGCTCTTCGCCCCATCCCGGTTCACGCGGTAGGCCGTCTCTCGCTCACTCTCGGCCTGGTCCACCGCGGTGTAGGCCGCGCAGTTGATGACCACCCCAGGTCGGCATTCCTTCACGAAGGCCGAGGTCGCACCCGGCTCGGTAATGTCGAACTCCTCCAGATCGGCGGCGGTCACCTGCCACCCCAGCCGAGACAGCACGGCACACAGATCGGTGCCCAACATTCCCCGCGCGCCGGTTACCAGCACTCTCCGCGTCTCACTCATCCCGGCTTCTACACCCTTTCTCGGTCTGTCTTCAACACCGGCTAGCCATGACCTCTGGTGGGCAGGTAGGCCACGCTCACCGTGAGCGCAGTCGAAAGGCCTACCAGCCCAACCAGGTAGCGCAGGTCCGCGACCTGCGCCTCTGCCATGGGCCTTCCCTGTTCGACAGGCCTGCCCTGAGCGAGGGCGAAGGGAGCTTGCTCCTGTCCGCCTCCCTCCAGCTCTTGGGCCGACGGTGACCGCGCGGCTCCGTCGTCCCGCATGTCCCCCTCCCTGAAAGGACGCAGCGCCGCTCTACAGAAGGAGAGGACAGGGGTCCGTCCCATCTGTGGCAACGGACAACGGGCGTCCGGGAGCGGGTGATGGCTACCCTCTACATAGCCTCAAGTGATGCCTACTCTGGGAAGACTCTGACCTGCCTGGTGCTGGGCACCCGCTGGCAGCGCCAGGGCCGGCGGGTCGGATTCCTCAAGCCCCTGGGTTTGCTGCCCGTGACGGTGGGTGATGAGGTCACCGACGAGGACGCGCTCTTCGTCGCCGGCCACCTCCAGCTCGAGACCTCGCCCGGCAACCTCTGTCCGGTGATGCTGACCCCGGGGCTCTGTCATGCAGACGCGGCCGACCTTCGCCGCCGCGTGAAGGAAGCCTTTGCCGCCACTGCCGAGGGCTGTGACGTCATGCTGGTAAGCGGTCTGGGCTCAGTGCTCAGCCGCGGCAGCACCCTCGGTCTCGACGGACCTGCGGTGGCAGAGCTGCTGGATGCCCAGGTGCTGCTGGTGGCGCGGGGCGACTCCTTCCTGGCGGTGGACGCGGTGGTGGCCGCTCACCGCGCGCTGGGTGACCGCCTCCTGGGGGTCATCCTCAATCGCGTTCCCGCCCGCCAGCGCGAGGTGATCGAGCGCGACGTCGTGCCGTGCCTCAAGGACCACCAGATCCCGGTGCTCGGCCTGCTCCCCGAAGATCCGCTGCTCAGCTCGGTCAGCGTGCGCGAGATCGCCGAGGCTACCGGCGGCGAGATCATCGCAGGTGAAGCCTCGGCCGATGACTTGGTCGAGAACTTCGTTCTCGGCGCCATGCAAGTTGATAGCGCGCTGCGCTACTTCCGCCAGAGCCCTCGCAAGTGCGTCATCACTGGCGGCGACCGCACCGATATCCAGTTCGCCGCCCTCGAGACCTCCTCCCGCTGCCTCGTGCTGACGGGCCGGCTCCGCCCCAGTCACCGGGTGATTGCCCGCGCCCAGGAGCTGAACGTGCCCGTGCTGCTGGTGAACGGGGATACTCTCACCACCGTCACCACCATCGAGCATCTCCTCGGCAAGCAGCGAGTCCGCGAGAAGAAGAAAGTAGATCACGCGCTGGCCCAGTTCGAGGCCCTGCTCGACCTCAAGCGACTCGACGCCTCCCTTGGCCTGGGGAGCCGGACGAGGAGGCGGACCTCGCGCCGGTAGGCCGCATTTCCTGGGTATCCTCAGAGTGGCAGTGAGCATCAAGATTGCAGTAGCGGGAAAGGGCGGGGTGGGGAAGACCACGGTGAGCGCGGCCCTGGCGCGCTCGCTGCGCGGCGCGGGCGAGCGCGTGCTGGCCGTGGACGCCGACCCCAACAACTGTCTCGGTCGGGCGCTCGGCTTCCCCGAAGAGAAACTGGCCGGCATCATCCCCCTATCCGAGATGAAGGATGAACTCGCCGCCCGCGCCGGCCGCGGCGAGGGGGGTGGCTTCTTCGCGCTCAACCCGCCGGTGGCGGATCTGCTCGACGAGTACCGCTTGGAGCACGATGGCATCGCGCTCCTGGTCATGGGCACGGTGGACGAACCAGGGGCCGGTTGCGTATGCCCGGAATCGGCCGTGTTGAAGGCGCTCCTGCGACACCTGGCCGGGCTCGAGGAGGTCTCCCTGGTAGCGGACATGGAGGCCGGGCTGGAGCACCTCGGCCGGGGTACCGCCCAGCACATCGGCGGGCTCCTCATCGTCGCCGAGCCGACCCCGCCCAGCGCCCGCACCGCGGCGCGGATCGCGCGACTCGCGCTCGGCCTGGGCCTCCGGCTGCCGGGCCTGGTCTGGAACAAGGCCCCCGACGGTCAGGTGAGCGAGGGGCTAGAGCCCTACCTGGAAGGCCTGCCGGTCCTGGCCACGCTGCCTCTGGATCCGCTGGTGGCAAGGTCGGAGGCGGTTCCTGCAAGCGGGCCCTTCGTCCAGGCCGTGGAAGCCCTGCGGGGGCTCTTGCCTTCTTCCCCGGCCCCAGAGTCACGAGAAGCATGAGCAAGATCATCGCGGTTACGGGCAAGGGAGGAGTCGGCAAGACCACTGTGGCGGCGCTGCTCATCCGGCTGCTGGTGGAGGCCAAACGCGGCCCCGTGCTCGCGGTTGATGCAGACCCGAACCTCAACCTGAACGCGGCCTTGGGGCTGCCGGTGGAGCAGACCGTGGGCGATGTGCGAGAGACCGGCGCTCAGCAGACCGCCGCCCTTCCCGGCGGCATGGCGAGGAGCGAGTTCCTCCAGTTGCGCATCCAGCAGGCCCTGGTCGAGTCCACCGGCTTCGACTTGCTCGCTATGGGGCGGCCCGAGGGCCCTGGCTGCTACTGCTTCGCGAACTCCATCCTGCGCGCCTGTGTGGACCGGATCGGCAAGCAGTACGCCTATGTGGTCGTTGACTGCGAGGCAGGCCTCGAGCACCTGAGCCGGAGAACGGCCGGCGACGTGGACCTGCTAGTTCTCCTTTCCGACCCCAGTCTCAGGTCGCTCGATACGGCCGCGCGCGTGCTACAACTCGTGGCCGAGCTCCGCACCAAGGTGGCGGCCACGGCTTTCGCCTTCACCCGAGTCTCGGACGGCCTGCCGCCGGAACTCCTCGCGGCCGCCCGCGCTCGCGGCCTGCCGGACCCCTTCTCCATCCCCGAGGACCCGGAGATCCGCGACCTCGACCTTCAGGGGAAGCCACTGGTGGCCGCCGCGGCCCACAGTCCCTGCCTCCAAGCCGTGGCCGACATCGCGAGGGCAACAGGTCTGCTTGAGTCCTGAGGGTGTGCTCGCCCCGAACGTCTTCCGCGGTAGAGGTGGCAGATCGCTTAGTCGCCTCGCTAGGGGTTTGTGACTTTTTTCCCAAGCGGGCAGGAGATCGTTATCGCGGAGGGAAGGGTATCATTATACTGGACGGAGTCAGGCCCGCCTGGCCTTTGGGCAGGCGGGCCCGTTTGAGACAAGGCGGGCGCAAGTAGCCCCGGTCCATCCGGCTGAGTGTCTGCCGTCCCGGTCGTCGGCACCGCGAATGTCGCCCTGGAGCGTCGCGCCGCGTGTGCGGGTCTGAGAATGTGTGAGTCCAAGGTGTTTCTGGCAGCGCCGGAGGGGGAGCAGCTTGTGCTGGAGGACGTGACCTCCATCCGGCCCGAGGCCGACGGGTACCTGCTCGTCAACCTGTTCGGCGAGCAGGCGCACGTGCGTGGCCGGATCAAAGAGATAGACCTGCTCGGACACCGCGTCGTGCTGGAGCCGATTGCCTGACGCCCGCCGGAATGTGAGATTACAGATTCTCCTGCATTACGGTGACAGCACCGCGGCGGCTGCGAAGCCTGCCACGGCGGGCCGCAGCCCTGTGAAATGCAAGAGAATCTCCTGCAGAAGCGTCACGCTCTGCGCTGAGCAGTTTCTTGCATGATGGCTCGTATCACTATACCGCAGCGGGCTGCGCAGCAGCCGCGCAGCAGTAACGCAGGAAACTCCATAGGAGTGCGACCTTGGCCAAGGTCCTCGTGGTAGATGCCAGCAAGTGCTATGCCTGCCTCGGCTGTGTGGTGGAGTGCGCTTACCACCAGGCGGGGGCCGACCCGGATACGCCGCTGCGCAGCGGCGTCCTCTCCTACGCCGGGTGCGACGTCGTCGCGGTCGGGGCCGAACCAGTCCCCTTGGTCTGCAATCATTGTGAAGACGCTCCCTGCGTGGCAGTCTGTCCCACCAGCGCCCTCCGCCGAGTCACACCCGACGGGCCTGTGCTGCTGGACGCGGAGCGCTGCATCGGGTGCAAGGCCTGCGCCCTGGCCTGCCCGTTCGGCATGATCCGGCGCCGTCCGGACGGCCGCGCGGTAACCAAGTGCGATCTCTGCATCGAGCGCACCGCGGAGGGTCGCCAGCCGGCCTGCGTGGCGGCCTGCATCACCGGCGCGCTCGAACTGCGGGAACTCGACGACGTCATCGCCCAGGCGCGGAGACGCGCGGCCGCCTTGCTCGCCCACGGAGGCCGAGGCTGACTCCCTGGCGCGCTGCTTGAGCAGGACTGATGAGAACGGAAACCGCCCTTTCTGATTGTCGCTCCGCCGCCGAGGCCGTTGTCACTCAGTACGGCCGCGATCCTGGCTTCCTGCTCCCCATGCTCCAGGACCTCCAACGGGACCTGGGCTACGTGCCGGCGGAAGCGATGAGTGTGGTCGCCGAGCTGCTGGAGGTTCCCCTCAGCCAGTGCTACTCGGTCGCCACCTTCTACACCTCGCTCAGCCTCGTCCCCCGCGGCCGGCATGTGATCACCGTCTGCCTGGGAACAGTCTGCTACCTCAAGGGCGGCAGAGACATCTCCGAGAGCATCCAGCACCTCCTCAAGGTCAAGCCCGGTGGCACTACGGAGGATCGCCTCTTCACCTTCCAGCCGGTCAACTGCCTCGGGGCCTGCGCTCTGGCGCCGGTCATGGTCGTAGACGGCGAGTACTTCGACAAGGTGAAGCTCCGCCAGGTTCCCGACATCCTCGCCAAATACAGCCAGCAGCAAGGTGACGGCAACGATGGTGGTTAGACAGCTCGCCGGCGCTGAGGGCCTCGAGCGCTGGCATGATGAGATCGCAGCCCGCGCCGGGGAGCAGTTGGTGACGGTGACCGTCTGCATGGGCACCGGCTGCGGGGCCAAAGGCGCGGCGCGCGTGTTCGCCGCGCTCAAAGCCGGCGTCGAGGGCGTGCCCGATGCGGCACAGGTCAGGCTGAAGCCGACCGGATGTCACGGCTTCTGCGAGCGCGGCCCCATTGTGGTGGTCTCACCCGGCGACATCTTCTACCAGAACGTGCGAGAGGAGGATGTCCCGGAGATCGTGTCCGAGACCATCCTGGGGGGCAGAGTCGTCGAGCGCTTGCTCTACCAGCATCCGGTGACAGGCGACCGGCTGACCCGCAGTCGCGATATCCCCTTCTACAGCAAGCAGATGCGTCTCGTGCTGCGGCACAACGGCTTCACCGATCCCTCCAGCATCGAGGACTACGTCGCCGTGGACGGCTACGCCAGCCTCGCCAAGGCCCTCAGGATGACGCCAGAACGGATCCTGGAGGAGGTGGAGGCGTCGGGCCTGCGCGGCCGCGGCGGCGGAGGTTTTCCCACCGGACGCAAGTGGCGAAGCTGCCGGGAGGCCCATGGCGAGCCGAAGTACGTGATCTGCAACGGCGACGAGGGCGACCCCGGCGCCTTCATGGATCGCTCGGTCATGGAAGCCGCGCCCCACGCCATCATCGAGGGGATGGTGATCGGCGCCTACGCCATCGGCGCCGACCACGGCTTCATCTACGTCCGCAATGAGTACCCGCTCGCCGTGATCCGCCTGACGAAGGCCCTGGCCGACGCCCGCGAGCACGGCCTGCTCGGCGACGACATCCTGGGAAGCGGCTTCTCCTTCGACATTCAGATCAACCGCGGCGGCGGCGCCTTCGTCTGCGGCGAGTCCACCGCGCTGATGGCGTCACTTGAGGGCCGGCCGGGTGAGCCGCGGGCCAAGTACGTGCACACCGTGGAGGTCGGCCTCCACGGCCGGCCGAGCTGCCTCAACAACGTCGAGACCTGGGCGAACGTGCCGCTCATCATCTCGCGGGGCGCGGACTGGTTCGCCGCCATCGGCACCGAACGAAGCAAGGGCACCAAGGTGTTCTCACTGGTGGGCAAGGTGCGCAACACCGGCCTGGTCGAGGTGCCCATGGGCATGACTCTCCGCGAGATCGTGTTCGACATCGGCGGCGGAATCCCCGACGATAGGGCGTTCAAGGCCGTGCAGACCGGCGGCCCTTCGGGCGGCTGTATCCCCGCCCAGTTCCTGGAAACGCCGGTTGACTTCGATCAGCTCTGGGAGCTGGGCTCGATGATGGGCTCTGGCGGGCTGATCGTGATGGATGAAGACACCTGCATGGTCAGTGTCGCGCGCTACTTCCTGGACTTCCTCCAACAGGAGTCTTGCGGCAAGTGCACGGCCTGCCGGGAGGGGGTCGCGCAGATGCTTCACCTGCTCAACAAGATCTCCGCTGGCGAAGGTAAGGAAGGCGATGTGGAGTTGCTCCTCGAACTCTGCGACCTGCTCGAGGGCGCGGCGCTCTGCGGGCTGGGCAATACCGCCTGCAACCCCGTGCGCAGCACCATCAGGTACTTCCGCGAGGAGTATGACGCGCATATTCGCGATCACCGCTGCCCCGCCCGAGAGTGTCGCGGGCTCTTCCGGTACGAGATCATCGCCGAGGCCTGCAAAGGGTGCGGGGTCTGCGTCAAAGAGTGCCCCCGCGAGGCGATCACCGGCGAGCGCAGAAAGCCGCACGTGATAGACGAGTCCAAGTGCGTGCACTGTGGGCTCTGCTTCGCCGCCTGCCGGTTCGATGCCATCGCCAAGGTGTGAGGGGCAAGCGCGCGGCGCCTGCCAGAGAACATGAAGCTGACCATAAACGGCAATCAGGTGGAAGCGCAGGAGGGGCAGAGCGTGCTCGACGTGGCCCGGGCGGTGGGGGTGCAGATCCCCGCGCTCTGCTATCATCCCGCGGTCACGGCCTACGGGGCCTGCCGGCTCTGCCTGGTGGAAGTGAAGGCGGGTGGGCGCACCCGGCTGGTGACCTCCTGCTGCTACCCCGTGCGCGACGGGCTGGAGGTCTTCACCGATACCGAGAAGGTGCAGAAGATGAGGCGTGGGGTGATGGAGCTGCTCCTGGCGCGAGCGCCCGGATCGCCTACCTTGCGCGCTCTGGCCGCCTCCATGGGCGTGACCGAGTCGCGCTTCCCCACGCTGGTACAGGGCGAGCGCGACTGTATCCTGTGCGGCCTGTGCGTGAACGTCTGCCGGGAGGTGATGGGCGCGGCGGCGATCTCCTTCGCCTACCGCGGCCCCGACCGCGTGGTGGCTCCCCCCTTCCGGGAGTCGTCCGAGGCCTGTCTGGGCTGCGGCGCCTGTGCCGCCGTCTGCCCGATGGGGACCATCGAGGTGCGGTTGACTGACGCCGAAGTCGAGGTGGCCCCCTTCCACAATCGGAGGCCGGTGATGCGCTGCCGCGAATGCGGGCGGCCCATCAGCGGCCTGCCGTTCGGCCAGAAGATAGAGGAAACGCTGGGAGAGAAGCTGGCCTCTGCGGTGAGCCTGTGCACGGCCTGCAAACGCCGCGCCGCTGCGCGGGCGGCCAAGAAGGCCGGGCTCGCCAGGGAAGGTCAGCCAGCGCCGACGGCGCGGTAGCCGCACTGGCGCTGCCCGCTGGCACGTGAATCCTGATTGGGATGAGAGATAGCGAAGATGAGTGACAATGGCAAGATGAGAGACGCGGCGAGCCAAGAGGCGTTGCGGCACGCGGCCGCGCGCGGCCTGGTCACCGCGCTGGACCGCTATGACGAGCAGCAGCCCAACTGCCGCTTCGGCCGGGAAGGCATCTGCTGTCGGATCTGCAACATGGGGCCCTGCCGCGTGATCAGCACGCCGGAGGGGGAGCAGCTGGGTGTCTGCGGCGCCAACGCGGACACCGTGGTGGCCCGGAACCTGCTGCGCATGGTCGCGGCTGGCAGCGCCGCCCACTCCGACCACGGACGCGATGTCGCGCACACCTTCCTGCTGATGGCGCAGGGGAAAGCCAAGGACTACCGGATCAAGGACGAGGCCAAGCTCCGCCGCCTCGCCGCCGAGTACGGAGTGGCGGCCGATGGCAAGCCCTCCCTGGAGATCGCGCAGGTCCTGGGCGAGCGGGTGGCGGCCGAGTTCGGCCAGCAGGAGGGTGAGCTGCGCCTGCTCTCCCGCGCCCCCGAGAAGCGCCAGCAGGTCTGGCGGAGACTTGGGGTCGCGCCCCGCGGCGTGGATCGGGAGATCGTCGAGTGTATGCACCGCACCCACATGGGAGTGGACGCGGACTACAAGAGCATCCTGCACCATGGCATCCGCACCTCCCTCGCCGACGGTTGGGGCGGCTCCATGATCGCCACCGATCTTCAGGACGTGATGCTTGGCTCCCCCATGCCCATCCGCGCCAGGGTCAACCTCGGCGTGCTCAGCGAAGACCGGGTCAACATCGTCGTCCACGGCCACGAGCCGATCCTCTCCGAGATGATCGTGGAGGCCTCCCGCGACCCGGAGCTGCTCAGACTGGCCGAGGAGAAGGGCGCCAAGGGCATCCAGTTGAGCGGCATTTGCTGCACCGCCAACGAGGTGCTGATGAGACAGGGCATCCCCTCCGCCGGCCAGTTCCTCCAGCAGGAGCTGGCCATCGCCACCGGCGCGGTGGAGGCGATGGTGGTAGATGTCCAGTGCTTGATGCCGGCCCTGCCGGAAGCCGCCCGCTGCTTCCACACCGAGCTGATCACCACTTCCCCCAAAGGCCGCCTACCGGGTGTGCGCCACATCGAGTTCGACGAGGAGCACGCTCTCGAGGTGGCGCGGGAGATCGTCCGCGTGGCGGTCGAGAACTTCCCCCGGCGCGACCGGCAGGCCGTCCACATCCCCAAGCACGCCATGGATCTGGTGGCCGGCTTCACCGCTGAGTACGTCTTCCGTCTGCTGGGCGGGAGCTTCCGGCCCTCCTACCGGCCCCTCAACAATGGCATCGTCGAGGGAAGGCTGCGGGGAGTCGCCGGCGTCGTCGGCTGCTGCAACCCGAACTTCCAGCCGGTGGACTACGGCCACGTGGAGATGGTCAAGGAGCTGATCCGCAACGACGTGCTGGTGGTGCAGACCGGCTGCTCGGCCATCGCCTGCGCGAAAGAGGGGCTGCTCGTGCCCGAGGCCGCTGCCCAGTACGCGGGGCAGGGCCTTCAAGAGATCTGCGAGGCCGTCGGCATTCCTCCGGTGCTGCACGTGGGCTCCTGTGTTGACAATAGCCGCATTCTCATCGCCTGCTGCGAGATGCTGCGAGAGGGCGGCCTGGGCGAGGACTTCAGCGATCTGCCGGTGGCGGGCGCGGCCCCGGAGTGGATGTCCGAGAAAGCGGTCTCCATCGGCATGTACGTGGTCGGGTCCGGCATCTTCACCGTCTTCGGCACTCCCCTTCCCGTCGCGGGGTCGGAGGCCGTCTACGACTACCTGACCAAGGGGATGGAGGAGGACGTCGGGGCCACCTGGGCCTTCGAGAAGGACCCGATCGCGGCCGCGCAGCTCATGATCGCGCGCATCGATCAGAAGCGAGCCGGGCTCAAGCTGCGCCCGATGAGATACGAGGCGCGGACCGCCGTCCTGGCCTGAGCCGGGGATCAGGCTGGAGCCGACCCGAAGAACGGGCGAAGCGCGGCCGCGCGGCCGCGGCCCAACCAGATATCGCGGGTAACCCAACCAGAGCGAGGGAGAAAGCATAGTGAAGAGCGACCTTGAGATCGCACAAGCCGCCAACATGCGGCCCATCGCCGAGATCGCGCAGGGCCTGGGCATCACCGAGGACGAGTTCGACTTCTACGGCCGCTACAAGGCCAAGGTCCACCTCGGCATCCTGGAGCGGCTGAAGGGCCGTCCCAACGGCAAGTACATTGACGTCACCGCCATTACCCCGACCCCCCTGGGCGAGGGCAAGACCGTCACCACCATCGGGGTCTCCCAGGCCCTGGGCTACCTGGGCAAGAAGGTCATCACCTGCATCCGCCAGCCCAGCCTGGGCCCGGTCTTCGGGATCAAGGGCGGCGCCGCCGGCGGAGGCTACTCTCAGGTCGTCCCGATGGAGGACTTCAATCTCCACCTCACCGGCGATGTCCACGCGGTCGGGATCGCCAACAACCTGCTGGCGGCGATGGTTGACGCGCATCTCAAGCATGGCAACAAGCTCGGCATTGATCCCCGCGCTATCTCCTGGCGCCGCGTGATTGACCTCAACGACAAGTGGGGTGTCTACAACGTAGTTGCCGGCCTGGGCGGTGAGAACCGCGTCCCGCGCGAGACCGGCTTCGACATCACCGTCGCCAGCGAGGTGATGGCCATTCTCGCCCTCGCCACCAGTTTGCAGGACCTCCGGAAACGGTTGGCCCGCATCATCATCGGCCCCACCTATGGTGGCGATCCCGTCACCGCGGAGCAGCTTCAGGCCGCCGGCGCGATGTGCGTGCTGCTCAAGGACGCGCTCATGCCGACCCTGATGCAGACCCTCGAGAACACGCCCCTCTTCGTCCACGCCGGACCCTTCGCCAACATCGCGCATGGCAACTCCTCCATCGTCGCCGACCAGATCGCGCTCAAGCTCAGCGACTACGTGGTCACCGAGTCCGGCTTCGGAGCCGACTGCGGCATGGAGAAGTTCTTCAATATCAAGTGCCGCATCAGCGGACTCATCCCCAACTGCGTCGTGATCGTGGCCACCGTCCGCGCCCTCAAGATGCACGGCGGCATCGGCACCGTGCGGCCTGGCAGGCCCCTGCCCAAGGAACTCGTGGAAGAGAACCTGCCGGCGCTGGAGAAGGGCTGCGAGAACCTGATGAAGCATGTCGAGAACGCCCGCCTCTTCGGCGTGCCGGTGGTGGTGGCGGTCAACCGCTTCACCCAGGACACCGACCGGGAGATCGCGCTGATCCAGAAAAAGGCGGTGGAGGCGGGAGCGGAGGGCGCCTACCTCTCCGAAGTCTGGGCGAACGGCGGGAAGGGCGGCGAGGAGCTGGCCAAAGCCGTGATCGCCGCCTGCGAGAAGCCGGTCAACTTCCAGCTTCTCTACCCCGATGATGCTTCCATCAAGCAGAAGATCGAGACTATCGCCACCAAGATCTACGGCGCTGACGGCGTGGACTTCGACCGGGTCGCCGAGCAGAAGATCGAGACCTTCACCAAGTGGGGTCTGGGCAATCTTCCCATCTGCATGGCCAAGACCCACCTCTCCCTCTCCCACGACTCGAACCTGAAGGGCCGACCGCGGGGGTTCCGCATCCCGGTGAGGGACATCCGCCCCAGCGCCGGCGCCGGGTTCCTCTTCCCGCTGCTGGGCACGTTCAGCACCATGCCGGGCTTGCCCAGCCGGCCCGCCGCCGTGGATGTAGACGTGGATGCCGACGGCAAGATCGTGGGGCTGTTCTGATCATGGGCTACCTGGAGGAGCCGCTTCAGACCTACTCTGATGCGCTCGCCAGCGGCCAGCCCACCCCGGGCGGGGGCAGCGCGGCCGCGCTGGTGGGCGCTCTCGGGGCCGCCCTCAACAGCATGGTGGCCAACTTCACCGTAGGCCGGGAAAAGTTCGCGGCGGTGGAGGCGGAGGTGCGCGAGCTCCTCGCCCGGAACGAGCGCGTTCGCGCGGATCTCGAGCGGCTCACCCAGGCCGACACGGAGGCCTATGGCCTGGTCTCCCGCGCCTACCAGATGCCCCGCGGCACCGACGACGAAAGGGCCGCGCGGGAGGCGGCGATCCAGGAGGCGCTGAAGGCCGCCGCACAGGTGCCTCTGGAGGCGGTCAAGGCCTGCCACGCGGTGATGAGGATTGCGGAGGACCTGCGGACCAGAGGCAACCCGAACCTGATCACCGACGTGGGCGTGGCGGCGAGGCTGGCCCTGGCCGCCATGGAGAGCGCGGTGCTGAACGCAGAGATCAACCTGATCCGCATCAAGGACAGGGCCTTTGTGGACGCCGCCTTCGGCTCCATGAAGCCGCTGGCCGAAGAGGGCGAGCGGCTGGGCCGAGAGGTCTGGCGCCAGGTGATCGAACAAATGAGGCAGGGGGTGAAGAAATGAGCGCGCGGTTGCTGGAGGGAAAGCCGATCGCGGACGCGATCCGCACCCAGGTCAAGGCCGATGTCGCCGCATTGCAGGCCAAAGGGGTGGCGGCGAAGCTCGTCGCCGTCCTGGCGGGCGACAACCCCGGCGCCAAGTTTTACGCCGGGGCCCAGGAGAAGGCTTGCCAGGAGGTGGGCATCGCCTACCAGCTCGAGCAGCTTCCGGCCGAGATCAGCCAGGCCGATCTGGAAGCCGCCATCGCCCGGCTGAACGCCGACCCCGCGGTGCATGGCGTTTTGCTCCTAATGCCTCTGCCAAAGGGCCTCAGCGGCCCGGCCGCGCAGGTTCTCATCGAGCCCATGAAGGATGTGGACGGGGTCAGCCCCGCCAACATCGGCCGCATCGTCCTGGGCCAGCCCCGGCTCGCCCCCTGCACCGCCATGAGCGTGATCGAGCTGCTCCGCGCCTCCGGTGCGGAGGCTTACGGCAAGGAGGCGGTGGTGGTCGGCAGCAGCGAGATCGTTGGGAAGCCGGTCGCCCTCCTGCTGATGGACAAGTACATCACCGCCAACGCCCAGGGGAAGACGGACAAGCTCGCGGGCGCCACCGTCACCGTCTGCCACATCGGCACCAGCGAGCGGGGCGACCTGGCCGCTCACACCCGGCGCGCCGACATACTGGTGACGGCAGTTGGCGTGAAGCCGGGCCTGATCTCGGGCGACATGATCAAGCCCGGCGCGGTCGTCATTGACGTCGCCACCATCCGCGTGAAGGACCCTGAGACTGGGAAAACCAGCACATACGGGGATGTTGACTTCGCGGCCGCCAAGGAGAAGGCGGCGGCCATCACGCCGGTGCCTGGCGGGGTGGGCGTGGTCACCACCGCCATCCTACTGCGCAACACCATCGAGGCCGCGCGCTGGCGCCTGGGCCCCCTGTAGGTTGGCCGCCAACGGGCGCCGATGAAGGTGAACGGGAAGAAGGGGCAGGAGCAAGCTTCTGCCCAACAGGAGATAGCGGAATGACTATCAGCGAACCCAAGTCACTGGAGGAGATCCTCGGCACGCTCGAGGGCCAGGAGAAGGTCTTCCTCGTCGGCTGCACCGACTGCGCCACCGTGGTGCAGGTCGGCGGCGAGGAGCAGCTCAAGGCGATGGCCCAGGAACTGAGTCAGCGCGGCAAGACCATCACCGGCACCTTGGTCGCAGAGCCGGGCTGTCACCTGCTCAACCTCCGGCGCCAGTTCCGCGAGCGCCGGCAGGAGATCGAGGCCGCCGACGCCATGCTCATCCTCTCCTGCGGCACCGGGGCCCAGACCGCCGCCATCGCCACTGAGAAGCCGGTGCACGTCGGCACCAACACCCTCTTCCTTGGCTGCGTCGAGCGTTTCGGCCAGTTCCGCGAGTTCTGCTCGGCCTGCGGCACCTGCACCCTCGAGCAGACCGGCTATATCTGCTCGGTCACGCGCTGCTCCAAGGGCCTGCAGAACGGGCCCTGCGGGGGGACCACGGCGGAGGGCAAGTGCGAGGTCAACCCCGAGACAGACTGCGGCTGGCTCCTGATCTACAACAAGCTCAAGGAGCAGGGCGGCCTGGACTCGCTCAAAGCCTACCGGCCGCCCAAGGAAGCCATGGCTCACCCTGGTCAGCGGACACTGTCGCGCGAGGGAGGTGAAGCATGAGCCTCCGCCCGGTTCTCCAGTCCGATAAGTTCATCGTCACCTCTGAGGTGGGCCCACCAAAGGGCACCAACATGGGGCACGTGCTGGAGGAGGCCAAGCTGCTCAACCCGCTGGTGGACGGCATCAATGTCACCGACATCCAGGCAGCGGCGATGCGCATCGGCTCCATGGCGACCTGCCACCTGATCAAGGACCTGAGCGCCGAACCGGTGCTTCAGATGGTCTGTCGCGACCGCAATCGCCTCGCCCTCCAGAGCGATCTGCTGTCCGCTTGGGTGTTGGGGGTGGAGAATGTCCTCTGTCTGACCGGCGATCATCCGACCCTTGGTGATCATAAGGGCGCCAAGGCAGTGTACGATCTGGACTCGGTTCAGCTACTCCAGGTAGCCAAGGGCCTCAACGAGGGCCACGACATGATGGGCAACGACCTGGACGGCAAGCCCGACTTCTGCCTGGGAGCGGTCGTCACTCCGGGCGCGAACCCGGTCGAGATGCAGATCATGAAGCTGGAGAAGAAGGTGGAGGCAGGGGCCGAGTTCATCCAGACCCAGGCCGTCTATGATGTGGGCGCCTTCGCCGACTTCATGCAGCAGGTCGGCCACATCCGGGCGCCGATCCTGGCCGGTATCGTGCTGCTCAAGTCGGCCGGCATGGCCCGCTACATGAACAAGAACGTGGCCGGGGTCACCGTGCCCGATGACCTGATCAAGGAGATGGCCCAGGCCGGAGAGGCCGACAAGGCGGCGAAGGCGGAAGGGAAGAAGGCCGACAACCAGGTGAAGACCAGCATTGACATCGCCGCCCGACTCATCCGGGATCTCAAGCCCCTCTGCCGGGGGGTGCACCTGATGCCTCTGGGCTGGGGTCACCACGTGCCGGCTGTGCTGAAGGCCGCCGGCCTGTAAGCGCGTCAAGGAGTAGGTGCTAATGTCCAAGCTAGTTGCTGCCGCCGCCATCCGCGGCTCCCACACGGTCGTGGCCGAGGCCGAGTCCAAGCTCGAGGCCGCCATTGCGAAGTACGGAGACAAGCACGCCCTCGAGTTCCCCGAGACCGCCTTCTTCCTCCCGATGGCCAACGCCCTTCTCGGGCTCGACGTGGCCACCCTCGGCCAGGCCAGGCAGGTGCTGGAGACGGCCAAGGGATTGCTCTCCGACGAGCCTTCGGACAAGGTCTGGCTTCCCTATCTCTCGGGCACCTTGGATGCCGGCGTTGCCACGCTCCTGGGCGAGGAGCTGATCAAGGCCGTTGCCTACCTGGAGCAAGAGGAGCCGCTGGAGGGCTGGCATGGGTTCATCTCTGACACCATCCTCCGCACCCTCGGCATCCAGCTCGTGGACGGGCGGCTGCCTGGCTTCGCCGCCATCGTCGGCGCCGCCCCCGACACCGAGACCGCGGTGTTGGTGATCCGTGAGCTTCAGAAGCGGAATATCCTCACCTTCCTGATCGGCAACCACCAGGGCCGCACCATGCGCGACCAACTGATCGAGGCCAAAGTCCTGCCGAAGGACGCCTCCGAGACCGAGGACGGCGACCTGAAGAAGGCCTGGTGGGGTCGCTACATCGTCCCCCTGGGCCCTGACACCGAGGCCATCATCTACGCCCTGAACTGGGCCATCCGTGGCGCCCTCACTTTCGGCGGCCACAAGAAGGGCCAGTGGAAGGAGTGCCTGGACTACACCAGATCGCGCATCTTCGCCTTCGGGCTGGGGCTGGGCGACCTCGATGACGTCAAGTATGCCAGCGGCGCGGGGGCGATCAACATGGGCTTCCCGGTGATCGCCGACACCGTGGGGCCGGAGATCAGGCCCACCGGGGTCTGCACCTACGAGGAGCTGGTCCGGGAGCTCGACCACCGGCGCATAGTCGAGACCTCGGTGGAGGTGCGCGGCGTCAAGGTGAGCGTATCCAAGATTGACATCCCGGTGCCGGTGGCGGCCGCCTTCGAGGGCGAGACCGTCCGCCGGGATGACATGCAGGTGCAATTCGGCGGCAAGTACACCACCGGGTTCGAGTACCTCCGCATGCGCGACATGGAGGCGGTGGCGGACGGCAAGATCGAGCTCATAGGGCGAGACTGCGACGCGGCCGAGCTGGGCGGCGCGATGCCGCTGGGCTTCCTGATCGAGGTGGCCGGGCGCAAGATGCAGCAGGACTTCGAGCCCATCCTCGAGCGCCAAGTCCATACCTTCGTCAACCACGCCATGGGCGTCTTCCACATGGGGCAGCGCAACCTGAACTGGGTGCGGATCTCGAAGGACGCCTTCAAGGCCGGGCTGCGTCTGCGGCACTTCGGCGAGCTGCTGCGCGCCGAGTACCTCCAGAGATTCCCGGCCCTGGTAGACAAGGTTCAAGTGACCATCTTCACCGAAGAGGACAAGATGGCCCCGGTGATAGCGGAGGCGCGCCAGGCCTGGGACGCCCGGGACGCCCGGGTGGCGGGCATGACCGATGAGAGCGTGGACACCTTCTACTCCTGCACCCTCTGCCAGTCCTACGCCCCCAATCACGTCTGCGTGATCAGCCCTGAGCGGCTCGGGCTCTGCGGCGCCTACAACTGGCTGGACGGCCGGGCGGCCTACGAGATCAACCCGGCCGGGGCCAACCAGCCGGTGGCCAAGGGCCGGGTGATCGACGCGGTGAAGGGACAGTGGGAGGGAGTCAACGCGTTCGTGAACCAGGCCTCCAACAAGAGCGTGGAGCGGTTCAACGCCTACTCTCTGATGGAGGACCCCATGACCTCCTGCGGTTGCTTCGAGTGCATCATGGCCATCCTGCCCGACCTCAGCGGCCAGGCACGCGGGGTGATGATCGTGAACCGGGAGTACCCCGGTATGACCCCGTGCGGGATGCCGTTCACGACCCTGGCCGGCTCCGTCGGCGGTGGGCTCCAGACTCCCGGCTTCCTCGGCATCGGGCGGCTCTACATCATCAGCCGCAAGTTCATCTCGGCCGAGGGCGGCCTCGTCCGCATCCTGTGGATGCCCAAGGAGCTGAAGGAGGCGCTGGCCGACCGCATCAGGGCCCGGGCCGAGGAGTTGGGGATCCCCGATCTCTACGACAAGATCGGGGATGAGACTGTCGCCACCACGGTGGAGGACCTGACGCCTTGGCTGGAGGCCTGTCAGCACCCGGCCTTCGCCATGGAGCCGCTGCTATAGTCTCTCGCGCGAATGTGCTTTGCCGCAGAGCGGAGGTAACACTGTGGGCCTGACCGGCATTGACATCTTCAAGCAGCTTCCCAAGACGAACTGCCGCGAGTGCGGCTTCCCGACCTGCCTCGCCTTCGCCATGAAGCTGGCGCAGAAGCAGGCCTCGCTCGACCAGTGCCCCTATGTCTCCGAGGAGGCGAAAGCAGCCCTCGCGGGCGCCTCCGCCCCGCCCATCAAGCTCGTCACCATCGGCGCGGGCGACCGCAAGCTGGAGATCGGGAACGAGACCGTGCTCTTCCGACACGAGGAAACCTTCTACCATCCCGCCGGCCTGGCGGTGCTCGTGGATGCCTCGCAGCCGGAGGCTGACATGGCGGAGCAAGTGGCCGCCATCGGAGAGGTCGGCTTCGACCGCGTCGGACAGCGGCTGCGGCTCGACGCGGTAGCCCTGCGGGGGGAGGGCGAAGCCTTCGTCTCCGCCGCTCGTATCGTCGCCGAGAAGTCGGCGGTCCCCGTGATCCTGATCAACGAAGATCCGGCCGTGATGGGCCAGGCGCTCGCCGCCTACGCCGGCAAGCGACCACTCATCTATGCCGCCACCGCCGCCAGTGTCGCGGAGATGGCGGGCCTGGCGAAGGAGCACGCCTGTCCGCTGGCGATCCGGAGCGATGGGCTGGCCTCGCTCGCCGAGCTTTCCGAGAAGGCGCAAGCCGCCGGCGCGGCCGACCTGATCCTCGACTCGGGCGCGCGCACGACCGCCCAGGTGCTCGCCGACCAGACCGCCATCCGCCGCGCCGCCCTGCGCAAGCGCTTCCGACCTCTGGGCTTCCCGACCATCACCTTCACGACCGCCGCCGACACCGCAGAAGAGACGCTCCAGGCCGCCACCTATCTCGCGAAATACGCGGGCCTCGTCGTTCTCCAGCACATGCAGCCGTGGCAGTTGCTGGCCCTGATGACCGTGCGCCAGAACGTCTACACCGACCCCCAGAAGCCGATCCAGATCGAAGAGGGACTCTATCAGGTGGGAAGCCCCGACGAGAACTCTCCGGTACTGGTCACCACCAACTTCTCCCTTACCTACTTCACCGTGGAGGGCGACGTGGAGGCCAGCCGGGTGCCTTCGTGGGTAGTGGTGGTCAACACCGACGGCACCTCCGTGCTCACCGCCTGGGCCGCGGAGAAGTTCACGGCCGAGGTCATCGCGAAGAAAGTGCGAGACTTCGATGTCGGCAGCAAGGTGAAGCACCGGAAGCTGGTTATCCCGGGCTATGTCGCGGTGCTGAGCGGGAAGCTGGAGGACGAGCTCGCCCAGGAATGGAAGGTCATCGTCGGGCCGCGCGAATCCTCCGGCATCCCAAGCTTCTTGCGTTCCTACCAGCAGGCTTAGCCGGTTGCCCACGCGGGGCCGCGCGAGCGGTGGAGACTGGCGGCAGTGCACAGAACGCCATGAGCAGCCACATCGTCGTGTTCTTGCCGGATGGCGCTTGCGTCGAAGCCGCCTCGGAGCAGACTATCCTCGAGGTGGCGGCCGCGGCCGGCGTCGCCATTGACTCGGCCTGCGGAGGCCAGGGAACCTGCGGCAAGTGCAAGGTCATGGTAACCCTGGGCCAGCCGGGCGGCCGGCCGGGTGAAGGCATCTCCCCCGAGGAACGCGAGCGTGGCTTCGTCCTCGCTTGCCAGTCCACCGTGGCCGACGACCTGGTCGTCGAAGTTCCGGTCGAGTCGCAGCGCGGCGAGCTTCAGATCCTGCTCCAGCCCGCCTCTGGCGGACTGGAGGCGGCGCCGGCGAAGGACGACGTGCCGCTGGCCCAATCCGTCGGCCTGCGGCTCGACCCGCCCGATCGCACCCATAACCTGGGCGATGGCGAGCGCCTGCTGGGAACCCTCTCTGCCCAACTGCCAGGCCGATTCACCCATCTCGAGATGGACTTGCCCGTGCTGCGTTCCCTGCCGCGGCTGGGCCGGCAGCAGGACTGGCGGCTCGAGGCGCTGGTAGGAGACTTCGACGGACGCGGAGTGGTGTTCGGCCTCGCGCCCGAGGCGTCTCGCCCCGGGGACGGGGCTCCCACAGAGGGGGCCGGGGGCCCGAGCTACGGCCTCGCGATTGACCTGGGGACGACGACCGTCGTCGTGCATCTGATCGAGCTGGCGACCGGCGGCGTGACCCGCGCATGCGCCTCTCTCAACGACCAGATCACGTACGGGGAGGACGTGATCTCCCGCATCATCTACAGCCAGGAGCATCCCCAGGGTCTGGCGCGCGCCCGCGACGCCGCCCGGCAGACCATCAACCGCTGCC